>Ga0310822_100036_pt1 | contig 290362 bp, 272 predicted proteins | sample P4_ome_2_FD_201313 | JGI IMG/M metagenome (GOLD analysis project Ga0310822, IMG submission 201313) | Sorghum-adapted microbial communities from Joint BioEnergy Institute, Emeryville, California, United States - P4_Day56_Rep2 | ecosystem: Engineered > Bioreactor > SSF (Solid state fermentation)...
GGACGCCACTTGCAAAGAGCGCCCGGCTTTCGCCCGCGCTTCCCGTCAGGCTGTCCGAATACGTCTCCTGAACGGCATCGCCCGCCTGCCGCGTCGCCCGGATATCGAGGCGCAGCTGCCCCTCGCCTGTCGTCGCGACCCGCGCTTCGGCAACGATCACGTCGCCGGTCCCGTAGCGGTCCGCCAGGGTGAAGAATCCATCCGTATCGCCGGCCAGCGCTTCCTCCGCGTCGATCGCCGAGAGATCGGCGAGATCGCCGAACGGCACCACGAGCGGCACGAGCCCGTCCGTGCTCCCCCGGGCCGCCCAGGCCTCGCGCCAGGGATTGGGGTCTTCCCAGAGCCTTGAATCGCCGCCCGCCGTCAGGATCGGCAGGATGAGCACCGGCTTGCTGGTGATCGCGGCAAAGCGGATGCCGTGGGTCTCGAGGAGCCGGCGAACCGCATCCGCCCGGAAGCGGAAGGTCAGATCGCCGATGTAGCGGACAGAGGAGGTTCGCTCCGACTCGACCTGGAAATCGTGGACGGTTTCGGCGATTTCCCGGTCGTTCAAGGGCGGCAGGTTGGCCACGTCCTCGGCGAGCGCGAGCCGGAGCAGCAGGCGTTCCAGCGCCCGCCGCTGCCCCTCGGCCAGCGCCGCCTCGCGCGCCGCGGCGGCACTGTCCGCCGTCACGTCCACCTTGATGTCGCGCACGGTAAACAGGTCGTCGGACGCCGCCTGCGCAGGCAAGACGGCCAGCACCGCCGCCAGCAGCGCCAGCGCCGAGAGAATCGTCATCGCCCCGCCGCGGGGCCCCGGAACGACCATTGCAAACCCTCCCGGATCAAGTATTTTCTGGCCGGCGAGCCCGTCGGCCTGCCTTATACCGCATCAGAAGGACGGACGCCATAAACACCCGAACCTATAAGGATGCCGGCGTCGACATCGACGCAGGGAACCGGCTGGTGGAAACCATAAAGCCCCTGGTCCGCGGAACGGCACGCGCGGGCTCGGCAGCCGGCATCGGCGGCTTCGGCGCCCTTTTCGACCTCGCCGAAGCCGGGTACAGAGACCCGCTGCTCGTCGCCACGACCGACGGCGTCGGCACCAAGCTGAAGGTCGCCATCGCCGCGGGCCGGCACGACACGGTGGGGATCGACCTCGTGGCGATGTGCGTCAACGATCTCGTGGTCCAGGGCGCCGAGCCGCTGTTCTTTCTCGACTACTACGCCACGGGCCGCCTCGACGTCGCGGCCGGCGCGGCCATTATCGGCGGCATCGCCGCCGGCTGCCGCGAGGCCGGCTGCGCGCTGATCGGCGGCGAGACGGCGGAGATGCCCGGGATGTATGCCGGTGACGATTACGACCTCGCCGGCTTCGCGGTCGGCGCGGTGGAGCGCGGGCGCGTCATCACCGGCGAGACGGTGGCCGCGGGCGACGTCGCGCTCGGCCTCGCCTCCTCCGGCCTCCACTCGAACGGCTTCTCGCTGGTGCGCCGAATCGTCGAGGCGGCGGGCCTCGGCTACGCCGATCCGGCGCCGTTCGAGCCCGGCCGATCCCTCGGGGAAGCTCTCCTGACGCCGACGCGGATCTACGTGAAAAGCTGCCTCGCCGCCGCCCGGACCGGCAAGGTCAAGGCACTCGCCCACATCACCGGCGGCGGACTGGTCGAGAACGTCCCGCGCGTCCTGCCCGGCGGGCTGGCCGCGCGGTTCGAGGCGGCCGCCTGGCCGCTGCCGCCCGTCTTCGCCTGGCTGATGCGGGCAGGATGCGTGCCGGCCGAAGAGATGGTCCGGACCTTCAATTGCGGCATCGGCATGGTGGCGATCGTCGATCCGGCGGAGGCGGACACGGTCACGCAGGTGCTCGAATCCGCGGGGGAGCGGGTGATGCGCATCGGCCGCGTCGTCGAACGGCGGGAGGGCATGCCGGGCGCCATGGTCGCAGGCATGGACGAGGCTTGGGCAAGCTGAAGGTCGGCATTCTCATCTCCGGGCGCGGCAGCAACATGCAGGCGCTGATCGATTCCTGCCGCTCGCCCGACGCCCCGGCCGAGATCGCGCTTGTCCTGTCGAACGAGCCCACGGCGGCCGGCCTTCGCCGCGCGGCCGAGGCCGGGATCCCGACGCGGGTGGTCCATCACCGCGACTTCGCCGACCGCGCCGCGTTCGATGCCGCGCTTCATCGGGCACTGGTCGGGGCCGGAGTCGAGTTCGTCTGCCTTGCCGGATTCATGCGCCTCCTGACCAACGACTTCGTCGAGCGCTGGCGGGACCGGATGATCAACATTCACCCGTCGCTCCTGCCCGCCTTCCCCGGGCTGAACACCCACGCCCGCGCGCTGGCGGCGGGCGTGCGCTTCACCGGCTGCACCGTCCACTTCGTGCGGTCGGAGATGGACACCGGGCCGATCATCGTCCAGGCGGCGGTGCCGATCCGCCCCGAAGACAACGCCGACAGCCTTGCCGCCCGAGTGCTGGAGGCCGAGCATCGGATCTATCCTTATGCCCTGCGGCTCGTCGCGGAGGGTCGCGTCACGATCATCGGTGAACGCGCGATCATCGCGGGCGCCGAAGCGCCCGGGGAAACGCTGTTCAACCCGGTGCCGTAGAAGGCGCGCCTTCACTTGCCGCCAACGAATTTCTTGCTATAAACCGGCAGCAAGGAGGATGGAGACCATGGCATCTGACAACGATTACCTTCGGGAACGCCAGCGGACATGGGCCGGATTCACCAAGCTCATGACGCTGAGCGTCATCATCACCGCGATCGTCCTCATCGGGATGGCGCTCTTCCTGCTCTGATCCCCTCCGCCGTATAGCCGCAGGGCGGCCTTTCGCGCCACCTGCCCCCTCGAGTACCTCAGGGACCGGGCTTTCCCGTCGCGGAGAAAGCCCCTCCCTGGCTGGCGTTGTTTTGGGTAGCCTCAGGGTTAAAGACTACACGGGGGAGGCTCGGCATCATGCGGAGATGGACGGGCCGCTCGGGAGTGGCCGCACTTTTGGCCTTGCTCCTGATCGGCGTCGCGCAGGCGCAGCAGCTTGGCAGCGATCCGGCGACCGAGCGCCGGATCGCCCTGGTGATCGGCAACGCGGCGTACGCCACCGCGCCGTTGCGGAACCCCGTAAACGATGCCCGCGCCATGACTGCCAAGCTCGAAGAGCTCGGCTTTCGGGTGACGCTTCTGGAGGACGCCAAGAAGCGCGAGATGGAGCGCGCTATCGGCGCATTCGGCCAGGAACTCTCGAAGGGCGGCGTCGGCCTGTTCTACTTCGCCGGGCACGGCATCGAGGTGAACTACCGGAACTTCCTGATCCCGGTGGATGCCCGGATCGACACGGAAGCCTCCGTGCTGGTCGAAGGACTTGAGCTGAACACCGTCCTGGAGCAACTCGCGGCGGCCGGAAACCGGATGAACATCGTCATCCTGGACGCCTGCCGGAACAACCCCTTCGAACGGCGGTTCCGCGGCTCCTCCGGCGGCCTCGCCCAGGTCGATGCGCCGACCGGCACCCTGATCGCCTATGCCACGGCGCCGAAGATGGTCGCGGCGGACGGCGACGGTCCGAACGGACTCTACACGGAGGCGCTGTTGCAGGCGATGAACGTGCCCGGCCTCAGCATCGAAGACGTGTTCAAGCGCGTCCGCGCGCAGGTGGTGGCGGCAACCGGCAACAGGCAGCGCCCCTGGGAGAGCTCATCGCTCATCGGGGATTTCTACATCAATCCGCCCGTTGCCCAAGAGGCGAAGCAATCCGCCGGCCCCGGCGCGCCGAATGCCGGGACCGGCGGCCAAACGGGCTCCGCCGCCCTCGAGCTCGCCTTTTGGGAGAGCATCAAGGACAGCGCCGATCCGGCCGCCTATCGCGCCTATCTGGATGCCTTCCCGAACGGAACCTTCGCGCCGCTGGCGCGGTTGCGCGCGGCCGGCCTTTCCGGGCAAGCGGGCGCTCAGACGACGAGTTCCGCCGCCGTCCGTCAGAATGCCGGGGACGCGACGGCGCCCGAACCGGCGGTCGCGCCGGCGGAACCCGCCCCGCCCCAGACGCAGGTTGCCGCGCGTCCCTCCTACGACGGCGATTGGGTCGGCTTGGTCGTGGACCCTCCGGCAAAACTGGCGATCACGGTGGAGGACGGCGAGATCACCGGTGAATTCCGATGCACCAACGGCCTCTATCGTGTCGGCGGGAAGATTACCGACGGAACGGTCAAGGCCTGGGCAAACGCCTATAACCGGATCATCGCCACCGCGGAGATCACCGGGCAGCTGCCCGACCTCCGGGTGAAGGTCACCGTCGGCCGGGGCAACCACCGCTGCGGACTGAAAGAGATCTCCCTCACGAAGCAGTAGGCCGCGGCAAGGGGACACCCCGGCACCGCGCCCCCAGGTCAGCCAACGATTTCCATCTCGCTGAAGAAGAAGGCCACTTCGGTCTTCGCGTTCTCGGGCGAATCGGAGCCGTGCACCGAGTTCGCCTCGATCGATTCGGCGAAGTCCTTTCGGATCGTACCCGGCGCCGCGTTGGCCGGGTTGGTCGCCCCCATGATCTCGCGGTTGCGGGCGACCGCGTTCTCGCCTTCCAGCACCTGGACGACCACCGGCCCGCTGATCATGAACTTGACAAGGTCCTCGAAGAAGGGGCGTTCCGCGTGGACGGCATAGAACCGCTCCGCCTGTTCCCGCGTCATGCGAATCCGCTTCTGCGCGACGATCCGCAGGCCGGCCTCCTCGAACCGGGCGTTGATCTTGCCGGTCAGGTTGCGGCGCGTGGCATCGGGCTTGATGATCGACAAGGTGCGCTCGGTCGCCATGGTGCAAGGTCCTCCGGTTTGAAATTTCGCGGCCTTATAGCGGCTTGGCCTTTCGGCATCAACAGCTTGGCAACGGCGCCCCGCAAGGACGCCGTCCGGCGGCGCTTCCGGCAACGCCGCCGCCGTGCTATGACCGCCCGCCATGCTGCAGATCAACGAGCTCGTCTATCGGATCGGCGGTCGCGTGCTGCTCGACGGCGCGACCCTGACGCTGCCGGCCGGACACCACGCCGGGCTGGTCGGCCGCAACGGCACCGGCAAATCGACGCTGCTGCGGCTGATCGCCGGCGAGCTGCAACCGGACGGCGGCGCGATCGCGCTGCCGAACGGCACCCGGATCGGCATGGTGGCGCAGGAGGCACCAGACGGGCCGGAAAGCCTTCTGGACGCGGTGCTCGCCGCCGACCGCGAGCGGACCGCCCTTCTCGCGGAGGCGGAAACGGCCAAGGACCCTCAGCGCATCGCCGAGATCCACGCCCGACTCGCGGACATCGGCGCCCACGCCGCACCGGCCCGCGCGGCCACCATTCTCGCAGGGCTCGGCTTCGACGCGGAGGCGCAGGCGCGCCCCTGCCGCGACTTCTCGGGCGGCTGGCGCATGCGGGTCGCGCTGGCGGCGGTCCTGTTCTCGGAACCCGACCTTCTGCTGCTCGACGAGCCGACCAACCACCTCGACCTCGAGGCCACGCTGTGGCTCGAAGGGTTCCTCAAGAGCTACCCGCGGACCCTGCTGCTGGTCAGCCACGACCGCGACCTGCTCAACAAGGCGGTCGATAAGATCGTCCATCTCGAGGGCGGGAAGCTGACCGTCTACAGCGGCGGTTATGACCGGTTCGAGCGCACCCGGGCCGAGCGGTTGGCCCATCAGGAGGCGCTGCGGGCAAAGCAGCTTGCGGCGCGCCGGCACATGCAGGCCTTCATCGACCGCTTCCGCTACAAGGCCAGCAAGGCGCGCCAGGCCCAGTCGCGCCTCAAGGCGCTGGCCCGGATGGAGCCGATCGCGTCCGTGATCGAGGAGCGGACGGTCGCCTTCGACTTCCCCTCCCCCGATCCCCTTGCCCCGCCGCTCATCACCCTGGACAAGGTGTCCGTTGGCTACGCGCCGGACAAGCCGGTGCTGCGCGGGCTCGATCTGCGGCTCGACATGGACGACCGCGTCGCCCTGCTCGGCGCCAACGGAAACGGCAAGTCGACCCTCGTGAAGCTGCTGGCCGGACGGCTGCAGCCCCTGGCCGGGCGGCTGCACAGGTCACCAAAGCTGCGGGTCGGCTACTTCGCCCAGCACCAGGCCGACGAGCTCGACCTCACGGCCACGCCGCTCGCGCTCATGGAGCGGCTGGCGCCGACGGCAACGGAGGAAAAGTGCCGCGCCCATCTCGGCCGCTTCGGCTTCGAGCAGGACAAGGCGCTGACGCCGGTGGCCGCGCTCTCCGGAGGCGAGAAGGCGCGGCTTCTCCTCGCCCTGATGAGCCGGGAGGCCCCGCATATCCTGCTGCTGGACGAGCCGACGAACCACCTTGACGTCGATTCGCGGCAGGCGCTGGTGCAGGCGATCAACGGCTTCGAGGGCGCGGTCGTGCTGATCAGCCACGACCCCCATCTGATCGAACTGACCGCGGACCGGCTCTGGCTCGTCGCGGACGGCACCTGCCGGACCTTCGACGGCGATTTGGACGACTATCGCCGCCTTCTTCTCGACCAGCGCCGCGACCGGTCCGCGGTGAAGCGGGAGGAGAAGGGCCCCGCGTCGGCGGATCGCACGTCGTCGGACGCGCACACCGCCCCCGCGCGGAAGGACCAGCGCCGCGCGGCCGCCGAGGCGCGGGCCGCCGCGGCGCCGCTGCGGCGCGCGGCGGAGGCGGCGGAGCGGCGCCTGGAACAGCTCCTTGCGCGCAAGGCGGCGCTCGAGGCGCGGCTCGCCGATCCGGCGGTTTACGAGGGCCCCGCCACCGAAATCACCGAGCTTCAGGTCGCCTTCCGCGAGGTGGAGAAGGCGATCGCCGAGGCCGAAGAGGCGTGGCTGGAGGCGCAGGCGGCGCTGGAGTCGTGATGCCCGCTCAGTTGGTCGCGCGCTTTTTCGGCAGGTAGAGCCCGCCTTCCAGATGTGAGAAGAACTCCCTGACCCGCGGGTGCGAGACCGGCTCCCCGCTGTCGTCGGCCTCCAGGTTCTGCTCCGAGACATAGGCGACATAGGTGGTTTCCTCGTTCTCGGCCAGCAGGTGGTAATAGGGCTGATCCTTGCGCGGGCGGATCTCTTCCGGGATCGAGAGCCACCACTCTTCGGTGTTGTTGAAGACGGGGTCGACGTCGAAGATCACGCCCCGGAAGGGGTATATGCGGTGCCGTACGACCTGACCGATCCGGAACTTGGCCTGCCGAATTTCGCGTCGAATTTCACTCATTTGTCGCCAAGAGCCTGTTTCAACCGGGGCCGTCCGCCCGACGGACGGCCGCTTTTCATAGCAGAGGCCGAATTTTCCCATCAATCCGCAGGGGGCGGGGCTGACACGACCGTTGACCCAAGCTTAAAATGTGAAAGGTTGAATCAAGGATATGAGCGGGCTTCAGGCCCGAAACCGCGGAGAGAACGTCATTCGAAACAGCTTCACCACGGCCGAGCGCGCGCGTTTCCATAACCTCCTCAAGCTCGCGGCCGAGAGCCCCTATGAGGGCGAGCGCACCAACGCGCTGGCGGCCGCCGGCCGGCTGGCGGCCCGGCACGGGATGACCCTGGCCGAAGCGGCAGCGGCCGGACCGGGTTCCGCGCGGCGCGCCCCCGACCCGACACGTCCCGAGCGGCCCGGTGCGGGGAGCCGGTCCTGGGAGGACCGGCCCTGGGAGGACCGCGGCTGGACCGCGGCGGACATGGCCCGCTTCGTCCACCTAATGGACTGGCAGATCTACGTCGCCAAGCAGCGGCGCGACGCGGCGCTGCGGGAGGCCCGGCTGCGCGGCCTCGACGCCGAGGACCCGCCGCCGCCGCGTCCCAGGCGCGTGCCGCGACCGAATCACGCCGGCCGGAATCCCTGGGACCACGCCCGCGTTCTGCTCACCGAGACCTCGCTGCGCCTGCACGAGATCGTCGAGATCACGGGGCTCGACATCTATCAGATCGTCGGCTTCAAGCTGAAGCTGGAACGCGGGCTTTAGGACCCGCTCGCGCCTAGGACGTAGCAAGCCCCGCCATCCACCCTAAATCTTGATAAGAGCCCTGGAGCCGGGAAAAACCGACGAGGCACCGCATGACGGTTCATGACTTCACCTTCGACTCCATCGACGGCGAGCCGCTCCCCCTCTCCGCGTACAAGGGACGTCCCGTGCTCGTGGTGAACACCGCGTCGGAATGCGGCTACACCCCGCAATACGCCGAGCTCGAGGCGCTGTGGATCCGCTATCGCGATCGCGGGCTGGTGGTGCTGGGCGTTCCGTCCAACGACTTCGGGGAGCAGGAGCCCGGCGGCGCGGCCGAGATCAAGGCATTCTGCAGCAACACTTACGGTGTCGATTTCCCGATGACCGCGAAGCAGCGGGTGATCGGCGGCGACGCCCATCCCTTCTACCGCTGGGTCGTGGAGGCGTTCGGCGAGGCCGCGGCGCCGCGGTGGAACTTCCACAAATATCTGGTCGGCCCCGAGGGCGACCTCGTCGGGCTTTGGCCCTCCGCGGTTCGCCCCCTCGATCCGGAGATCACCGCCGCGATCGAGGAGCAGCTGTCGGCAGCGCACTGAATGCGTACGCCCGTGAGCGAGCAGGCCGCACGGCACCCCGTGCGCCGCCTCACCTGCCGGGTCGCGACGCTGGAGCAGGCTACGCCCGACATCCGCATCGTGCGGCTGGAGATCACCGCCGGCGGCCCCTTCACATTCTCGGCCGGGCAATATGCCCGGGTCGCCTTCGACGCCCTGCCCGCGCGCGACTACTCGATGGCCAGCCGCCCGGACGAGCCGCTGCTCGAGTTCCACATTAGGGACGTGGGCGACGGCGCCAGCCGCTACGTCGCGCGGGATCTGCGGCCGGGAGAGACGGTGACCGTCGAAGGCCCCTTCGGCGAGGCCTGGCTGCGCCGCGACCATGAGCGACCCATCCTGGCGATCGCCGGGGGATCGGGCCTCGCGCCGATGAAGTCGATCGTCGAAACGGCGCTCGCTTGCGGCATGCGGCAGCCGATCCACCTCTATTTCGGAGCACGCGACGAGCAGGACATCTATCTCGAGCGGCACTTCTACGATCTCGCCGCGAAGCACAGGAACTTCCGCTACGTCCCGGTCCTGTCGGAGCCGAGCCGGGCCACGGGCCGGCGTTCCGGTCTGGTCGGCGAGGCCGTGGCCGCAGACTTCCGCGACCTGCGGGGATACGAAGCCTATCTCGCCGGGCCGCCGGCAATGGTCGAGTCGGTGATGGGATTTCTCTATCGGCGCGGGGTGCGCGCGGAGGACATGCACGCCGACCCGTTCTACAGCGAGGCCGAAAAGGCGGCCATGGAAGCGGCAGAGCCGGCCCGCGGCCGCTGAGGCGCGGCCCGGACGGGCCGTCGCCGGCGGATCACTCCGGTTCGACCGGAAGACCGAGCGCCCGACGCCGGGCCTCGTACATCTCCTTCAGATGCTCCTCGCCGAGGATCTCCCCGGGCTCGGTCCGATAGCTGCCGGTACCTTTGACAATCTCTCCTTGCCAGCTGCGTTCGATCGCCTCGCGCTCCGGCCGGCCGGCGAACCAGCGAATGAACTCGTTCACCTTGCGCAGCAGGCGATAGGAGGACGGCGTCGCGGCCACGGCGACGGTGTAGAACCAGGGTTCGGCGGCGAGGCTTCCGGGGATGATCTCGATCTTCTCGCGCCAGGGGCTGTCCGGATGGGTGCTCGCCCAGTAGTAGATCGGCATGTCGACCGCGAAGGCGTCGACGACGTTCTCCGCTAGGCAGTCGTGGATCCGGCTCTGGTCGGTATAGGCGATGAGGTTGGCGAGCCGGATACGCCCGCCGGGGCGGTCGGCATTGGCGCCCCAGCGCAGGCCCGCTTCCTCGAGCGTGGAGAAGGCGCCGGGATCATTGATGCAGCCGAGCACCTTGCCCTCCAGATCCTCGAGCCGCGTGATGCTTGTGTCGCCGCGGCGCCGGGCGAGGATGTAGTGCAGATAAGTATAGGATTCCGAGAAGGCGATGCCCTCATAGGCCGCGTTCGGCGGCAGCGCGCTCCAGACCAGGTCAACCGGCGGTTCGTCAGCGCTACGCCCGACCTCCAGCAGCTCCGTGCATAGATCCCACGGATGCTCGACGAACTCGCAGCGGACGCCGAGCCATTTGGCGAAAGCCGTCGCATAGTCGACGTCAAGGCCGCGCAGCGGCTCGCCCGGCCGCAGCCGGAAGGACAAGCCGATGAAGGCAGGTTCTATGGCGATCCTGACCGCGCCGCGGCGCAGGATATCGTCGAGCCGATCGAAATCCGGCGGAAGATTGAGATGGTTGCGGTCCAGCAGCTCGGCGATCGCGCCCGCGCGGGCCAACGGCGGCTGGGCCAGCCCCTTGCGCAGTCCGTCGGTGAGTGCGGCTTCCCACCGGCCCTTGAACGCCACCCGGTCGGACGCACTCCGGCTTATGGCGAGCGCCTCGCGGATCACGTCGTTGTTCTCGTGAATCAGCCTGAGCTTGCCGCTCATCTCGGTGAACAGCGTGTGAAGCTGATCGAGGGTGTCGCGCACCTGGCCGTCCAGCTTGCCGAGCCCCGCGCCGGCTCGCTCAACGGCGCCGTTCATACGTTCTCGAATGGCCGAAAGGTCGATCTTCTGGGCGGCCTCGCCGGCCCCTTTCATCGTCCGCTGCGCCAGATCGCGCACCTCTTTCGCGACGATGGCAAAACCGCGGCCGTGCTCTCCGGCATGGGCGGCCTCGATGGTCGCGTTGAGCGCCAGCAGGTTGATGCCCTTGCCGATGTCCTCGATCTCGCCGAGCACCTGCATCACCTGATCCGCCTTGCGGTTCAGGTCCTCGGCGATGCTCTCCAGATCGCTGCGGATGGCCGAGGTGACATTGGCGACCTCCGAGGCAACGTTGGCCTGGAGGGCGGAGGCCGTCTCGGTGCTGGTGCCGACCCCTTCGATCGCGCCTTCGAGCGCCTGCTTCAGGATCGCCGAGCGGGTGTCGATCTCGCCGATCGACCGGGCCTGCGTCGCTCCGGCCCGCAGCATGTGTTTCTGCAGGCTGTGGATGCTCTCGACGGCACGCGCGACGTGCTCCATCGCCTGCTCCACCGCGGCGGCGCGCCGCAAGGGCCCGTCCAGCCGATCTGCCAGCCGACGCAGTTCGACGGACAGCGCGTCGTCGCCTTGCGGCAATCGCGCGTGATCGCCGTCGGCGATAGCCTGCAGGCTTTCGATGATCTCCCGTTCTCGTGTCGATACGGCAGCCGCAACCGGCGCGCGGCCACCAACGGCCGCGCTGGTATCTTCACCGGCCACCTCGCCGTGTGGGGCGCGTTCCTCACGCCGCCCGGCCCAGAGGCCCATCTCCCCTCGCTCCCGCAAAGACCCGCACCGATACCAGCGGCAGTCGTCGCTCCAGCCAAGCGGAGATCCGATGCCCAACCACGGCCCGATGGCCGTGCCAATAGCTGAATCGGGTCGGGCGAGTTTTGTTATGTCGGCACGGAACAATAGGACATTAGTCTTACGGAGTCCTTAACCGGTGGCGACACGATTCGCCTGCCAATCGTCAACAAGAGCTGGCAACCCCAGCCCGTCACGAAGCCTCTGGGGCCAGACTCGAAACCACCGCGCGAGATGCCGCCTCGCGTTCCGCCGCAAGCCCCGAAGGGCAAGAGCGCTCGCTGCGCCCACAGGCCTGGGCCACCGACCGGAGGGATTATCTGATCAGGCTGTTGCTTTCTCCTCCCAACGGCCCGCTTCGGTCTGCTGATAGTAGGTGAGCCGGTGGCCCGCCTTCTTGTAGGCGGCCCACCGCCGGCGGGCCGCCTCCACGGCCTCAGCGTCGTTGCCGTCGAAGAGTTCGATGCAGAGCTGATACTCCGGCACGCGATCGGAGGTCGCGCCGTCGGTCAGGAAGAGGACCTGGGCGCCGTTCGGGTTCTCGTCCTCCGCCGTCAGCCAGATCGGCTGGCGCGCGGCGTGGCCGTCGCGCTTGTTGCCGTGGGGCAGGAACCCGCGGTCCTTATAGACCCAGAGATGGACCGTCAGGGCCTCCGCCCGCTCATCCGAGCCGGTCATGACGACCGCCCGCTGGCCACGTTCGTATGTCTTCTCCAAGAGCTGCGGCAGCACCTGTTCGAGGGTGCTGCGCTGCAGCTGATAGAACTTGATCTCGGTCATGCGCGCGGCGGTTTCCCAAGCGGTCCGGCGGGTCCCCCTGCTCCGCGGCTTGTCCCGCTACTTCTCCTCGTAGTGGTTGGCGATCAGGCGGTCGAGGAGTCGGACGCCGAAGGCCGTCGCCCCCTTCGGCGTGGTCGGAGAGTCCTTGTCCGACCACGCCATGCCGGCGATGTCGAGATGCGCCCAGGGCGTGTCCTTGACGAATCGCTGGAGGAACTGCGCGGCCGTGATGCTGCCGCCGTGGCGCCCGCCGACGTTCTTCATGTCGGCGACGTCGGACTTGATGAGCTTGTCGTAGGCCTCGCCAAGCGGCAGCCGCCACAGCGGCTCGCCAACCTCCTTGCCGGCCGCCAGCAGACGGTCCGCCAGCTCATCATTGTTCGAGAAGAGCCCCGCATGCTCCTTGCCCAGCGCGATCATGATCGCGCCGGTCAGGGTCGCCAGATCGATCATGAACTGCGGCTTGAAGCGATCGCGGCAGTACCAGAGCGCATCGGCCAGCACCAGCCGTCCCTCCGCGTCCGTGTTGATCACCTCGATGGTCTGGCCCGACATCGAGGTTACGATATCGCCCGGGCGCTGCGCCGTTCCCGACGGCATGTTCTCGACGAGGCCGACGACGCCGACCGCATTGACCTTCGCCTTGCGGCCGGCCAGCGCCCGCATCGCGCCGATCACGGCGGCCGAGCCGGCCATGTCCCACTTCATGTCTTCCATGCCACCGGCCGGCTTGATCGAGATGCCGCCGGTGTCGAAGGTCACGCCCTTGCCGACGAAGGCGATCGGCGCCTGGCTCTCGTCGGCCGCGCCCATCCATCGCATGACCACGAGTTGGGATTCGCGGGCGCTGCCCTGTCCGACGGCCAGGAGTGCGTTCATGCCGAGCTTGCGCATCTGCTCCTCGCCGAGGACTTCGACGTCGACGCCAACCTCAGCGAGCTTCCGCGCTTCCTTGGCCAAGGTTTCGGGATAGAGAACGTTGGCCGGCTCGGAGACCAGGTCCCGGGTCCAGATGACCGCGTCGCCCACCTTTTCGAGAGGATCGTAAGCGCGGCTCGCGCCAGCCGCGTCGTCAAGCATGACGGTCAGAGTCGTCAGGCTCGGCTTGTCCTCCGGCTTTTCCCCGGTGCGGTATTTGTCGAAGCGATAGCTCCGCAGCCGGGCGCCGAAGGCAAGATGCGCGGCCAGCTCGGACGGTGGCAGCTTCGCCCCTGGGATGTCGTCGATCGCCACCGCGGCCGTCGTTTCGCCGACGGAATTGAGGTGCGCGACGATCCGCCCGCCGGTTGCCTGAAGCGCGAGGGCATCCAGCGCGTCGGGCTTGCCGAGGCCGACCAGCACGATCCGCGACAGCTCGAGGCCGGCCGGCGCCACCAGCGCCAGCAGGTCTTCCGGCTTGCCCTTGAAGCGGCTGCCCGCAAGGGCGCGCGTGACGGCGCCGCCCGTCTGCCGATCGAGTTCGGCAGCGGTCGGAGTCAGATTGCGGTCCTCGAGAACCCCGGCAACGATCGCGCCCGAGGTTGGCTGTTCCAGCTTGGCGAATGCGATCTTCATGAGCGTCCCTATCAATTGCGGCGGCAGCGCGCCCGTCCTCGTGCCGGCCCTGCCCCGAGGGCGACCGGGGCGGATGCCGATCGATCCCACTAAGCTAGGTACTCTGTTCGCAGGGCAAGCCCAAGGGCCAACCAACCGACCGAGAGTCGCGATCGGGAACCGGGGACACACCGCCGTCTTGCCGCCGACCTGTAGCACAGCGGCGCGGCAGGATAAAGCCGCAGAATCCGCGGTGTTCGGCGGATCGAGCGGCCCGGCGTCCCGGCCGCCTTACGCGGCAATTGGCGCTATGCCAGCCCCGGGCCTCGACATATGATGCCGCGCATGAAAGGCGTAAGTCGATACATCGCAAAGCAGATCGCCGTCGTCGCCGTCTTCGTGACCTTCGCGCTGACCGCGGCGGTGTGGCTGAGCCAGTCGCTGCGGTTCGTCGACATGATCATCAACCACGGTCTGCCTCTCGGCCTTTCGCTCTATTTCCTGGCGCTGATGATGCCGAGCCTGCTCGTGCTCGTCCTCCCGGTGTCGCTGTTCATTGCCGTGATCTTCGTGTATCACAAGCTCATCACCGACAGCGAACTTGTGGTAATGCGCGCCGCCGGGATGAGCTCGATGGCAATTGCCCGTCCGGCGGTGGCCTTGACCGCCTTGGTGACGCTGATCGGTTTCGCGCTGACCCTCTACTTCCTTCCGGCCTCGTATCGAGCGTTCCGGGACCTGCAGCACACGATCCGCAATAATCACGCGCAAGTGGTCTTGCAAGAGGGCGTCTTCACCGATTTCGCCGACGGCCTGACGTTTTTTGCCCGGGCGCGCGATCCGGACGGCGTTCTTCGCGGCGTACTGGTGCACGACAGCCGAATGCCGGAACGGCCGATCACCTACACCGCCACCAGGGGCACCATTGTCACCGGCAACACCGGGCCACGCATCGTCCTGGAGGACGGCACCTACCAGGAAGGCCGGAGGCTGGATGGCGACCTCTCGATCTTGTACTTCGACCGCGCCGTGGTGGACCTTGCCGAGCTGCTGCCGCCGGGCAACGGCCGGTCGCGAAAGGCCAAGGAGCGCTATCTTCGCGAGCTCTTCTTTCCGGCCGACGTCAACGACCAGGCGGAACGGGCCCGACTTCGGGCGGCGGGCCACCAGCGACTGGTTACGCCGCTTTACTGCTTTGCCTTTACGATCGTCGGACTGGCGTTCCTCCTCTCGGGGGACTTCCAGCGGCGCGGCCACTTCGCGCGGATCGTTGCCGCGGTCCTCGCGGTCGTGGTGCTGCAGGTCTTGAGCCTGGGCCTGGAATTTCTGGCCGCAAACCTTCCCATCGCGGCGCCGCTGATGTATGCGGGGCCGGTTCTACCCGCCCTGGTCGGCTGCTTCGTGCTGCTGCAACCGACGGGCCGACGGCGCCCGGCGGCGGCGCGCGGCGCACAATGATCGCGATATCGTAGCGGTAATGGCGAACATATCGCTGTCGACGACCCTCTCCTTCTACATCGCCCGCAAGTTCCTTCTGTGGTTCGGCGGCGTTCTGCTCGCCGTCTTCGGCGTCATCTTTCTCGCCGAGACGATCGAGCTGCTGCGCCGAAGCGCCGATGAGGCGCTCGGTCTCGGCTGGGCTTTCCGAATGGCGATGCTCAAGACACCCTACACGGCGCAGGAGGTTCTGCCCTTCACCGTGCTGGCCAGCGGCATGGGCGCCTATTGGCAGCTGACCCGCTCGAACGAGCTGGTCGTCGCCCGCGCCAGCGGGGTGTCGGTCTGGCAGTTCTTGATGCCGACGCTTGCCCTCGTCCTCGTCATCGGTGCCGTTCGCGTGATGGCGATCGATCCGGTGGCGGCGGCCATGATGGCGCGATTCGAGCATTTCGAAGCCCGCGACCTCGGAGACGAAACGCGTCTGGCCGCCGCCTCGGTCAACGGTCTCTGGCTGCGGCAGAGCGGGCCGCAGGGCCAATCGATCATTCACGCCCTGCGGGTCGTACCGGAGGACCGGACGCTGCAGCAGGTCATGGTGCTCAACTACGGCGCGGACGACGGCTTCGTCGCGCGAATCGATGCGGCCTCGGCACGGCTCGAGCACGGTTTCTGGTGGCTGAACGACGTCCGGATCTCCGGCCGGGACGGCCCGGGCCGCCACGAGCCGGACTATCGCTTCGCAACGACGCTTTCCTTCGACCAGATCGCGGACAGCTTCGCCTCTGCCCGGTCGCTGTCGTTCTGGGATCTCCCGCGATACATCGAAGTCCTGGAGCAGACCGGCCTGTCGGCGCGACCGCATCGCCTGCAACTCCACCGGCTGATGGCGACGCCGCTGCTGCTGTGCGCGATGGTCCTGCTCGCGGCCACCTTCGCGCTTCGCCCGCAGCGGCGTGGCGGAACGGCTTTGCTCATCGGGACTGGAACGCTGAGTGGTTTCCTGCTCTATTTCCTCTCCGACATCGTCTTCGCCCTGGGCTTGAATTCCAGCATCCCGTTGGAACTGGCTGCATGGACGCCGGCCGGGGTCAGCACGATGCTGGGGACAGCGATGCTTTTGCATCTGGAGGACGGATAGCCCGCATGCGAAGCTGGGCACGGGGGATTTTTTTCGCGCTGGCGCTGCTGTCGGCGACGATGGCAAACAGTCGTGCGCAGGACCGGCCAGACGAGAGCCCGATCCTCCTCACCGCCGACCAAGTCACCTACGACGAGGAACTCGGCATCGTCACCGCGTCGGGCAATGTCGAGGTGGCACAGGGCGGACGCGTCCTGCAGGCCGACACGCTGACCTACAACGAGCGGGCCAAGACGGTCACCGCCTCCGGCAACGTGGCCCTGCTGGAGCCATCCGGAGACGTTCTCTTCGCCGACTACGTCGAACTGACGGACGACCTCGAGGAGGGGATCGTCGAGAACATTCGGCTGCTGATGGCGGATCGCTCGCGGGCCGCGGCGGCGCGGGGCATTCGAACGAGCGGCAACCGGACCGTGCTCGAGAAGGCGGTCTTCTCGCCCTGCGAGCTCTGCCCGGAGGATCCGACCCGGGCTCCGCTGTGGCAGATCAAGGCGGTTCGCGTGGTCCACGATCAGGAAGAGAAGACCATCGAGTATCAGGACGCCTGGATGGAGATCTTCGGCGTCCCGATCGCCTACACGCCCTACTTCTCGCACCCCGATCCGACCGTGGATCGCAAGAGCGGCTTCCTCTCGCCCACCCTCGGCCTGTCCGACACGCTCGGCTTCAACTTCCGAACGCCGTATTACATCAACATCGCGCCCGACAAGGACGCGACGGTGACGCCGCTCGTCACGACGCGGCAGAGCGTCGTTCTGCTCGGCGAGTACAGGCAGCGCTTCAACGACGGCGAGATAGAGCTTGGCGGTAGCGGCACCGTCGCCGAGCGCGACGGCAAAGGCAGCGAGTTCCGCGGCCACATCGACAGCTTCGGCCGCTTCGACATCGACGAGCACTGGCGCTGGGGCTTCGACGCCAACCGCGCGACCGACAAGACCTATCTTCGGTTCTACGATTTCGACAGCGACCCGATCCTGACGAGCCGCGCCTTCACCGAGGGCTTCTACGACCGCAACTACGCCTCGATCGAGGCGCTCGCCTTCCAAGGGACGCGCAGCTTCGACAATAACGAGGAATCGCCAATCATCACGCCGCTCGCGAACTACCATTTCATAAGCGAGCCGGACCCCTACGGCGGTCACTTCACGGCCGACGCGAACTTCCTCGTGCTCTCGCGCATCGAAGGCCGCGACAGCCGACGCCTGTCGCTGGTCAGCGGGTGGACGCGGCCCTACGTCGCGCCGGCCGGCGATATCTACAGGTTCGGGGCCTCTCTGCAGAGCGACGTCTACTGGGTCGACGGCGTCGACCCGGACAGCGATCAGCAGGATCCGACCGGCGACACCTTCAGCGGCGTCGAAGGCCGGCTGTTCCCGCAGGCGTTCCTCGAGTGGCGCTATCCGTTCGTGCGTCACGGGGAGACCTTGGATCAGGTCGTGGAGCCCATCGCCTCGGTCGTAGTTGGCCCGAACAACGGGAATCCGGACCGCATCCCGAACGAGGACAGTCTCGACATCGAGTTCGACGACACGAGCCTGTTCCGGCCCAACCGCTTCACGGGGCGCGACCGCGTGGACACCGGCCAGCGTATCAATTACGGCCTGCAATGGAGCGGCTACGGCCGGGGAGATGGCTACGCCGAGGTCTTTCTGGGCCAAAGCTATCAGCTCGACGACAGCACGGAGTTCCCCAAAGGATCGGGCCTGGAGGACAATCTGTCGGACATCGTCGGGCGCCTCGAAGCGTCGCCGCACCGCTATCTCGATCTTCTCTACCGCTTCCGGTTCAGCGCAGAGGACCTGGACCCCCAACGAAACGAGGTCCGGCTCAGGGCCGGCCCGCCCGTGTTCAACCTCAGCCTCTCCTACGCGTACCTCAACGCCGACGCCACCGCTTCGGAGGAATTCGACGACCGCGAGGAGATTTCGGGCGTCATCCGCTCTCGCCTCACCGAGAACTGGTCCGCCTTCGTCACCGGACGCCGCGACATCGCCGCCTCGAGGACGCTGTCCTACGGCGGAGGCGTCGGCTATGCGGACGACTGCTTTGACATCCGCTTGACGTTCAGGCGCAACTTCTACAGAAACGCCGAGATTGAACCGGAGACCGCGATTCTGCTAACTGTCGGATTCAAATACCTGGGCGCCTTCGGGGCTCAGTTCTAGGCCCGACCGAGAGATCCGGCAGGACCCGACGATACCCCGCCACCGGCGCCCCGGTCTTCCGGACTCTGGCGATTGCCCGACCGCCGCGGGCTTCCTATAGTGTCGTACGCGCTCGGCGCTGCCGCACCACGGAGACTGGCTCTACGTTGAAGACGCTCTTTCGGTTTGCGATTCTCCTCGCCTTCGCGGCCTTCGCGGTTCCATCGCAGGCACAGGACAGCCTGCGCATCGCCGCGGTCGTCAACGACGATGTCATATCGCTACTCGACGTCTCCATGCGGATCCGGATGGCGATCGTATCGTCCAGGCTCGAGGACACGCCGGAGATCCGGCAACGCCTGATGCCGCAGGTGCTGCGCGGCCTGATCGACGAGCAGCTGAAGCTCCAGGAGGCGGAGCGGCTGGGTGTAACCGTCCCGCCCGAAGAGATTAACGCGCGGCTGAACCAGCTGGCGAAGCAGAACGGCCTGACGCTCCAGCAGTTCGAGACGGTTCTGAACCAGAACGGCATCCTTCTTGAGACGGTCGCGAAGCAGATCGAGGCGGAGCTGGCCTGGGCGCGGCTGGTCCGCCTGCGCCTCGGCCAGTCGGCCGCCGTCAGCGAAGACGAGATCGACGCCGCCCTCGCCAACATCGCCGAGAACCAGGGCAAGACCGAGTATCTTGTGTCGGAGATCTTTCTCGCCGTCGATTCACCCGATCAGGAGCAGCAAGTGCAGCTGGTCGGCGAGCGGCTCATCGAGGAGGTCCGACGCGGGGCGGATTTCCGCGCCGTCGCTCGGCAGTTCTCCCAGTCGGCCACGGCCGCGGCCGGCGGCGATATCGGCTGGGTACGCCCGGGACAGCTCGACGAGCGGCTCGACGCCGTGCTCCGGGCCATGCGGCCGGGCCAGATCTCGGGTCCGATCCGAGACACCGGCGGGTTTCACATCCTGCTGCTGCGGGATCAGCGCCGTATCGCAGTTTCCGAAGACGGCACCGTCAGCCTGAAGCAGGTGTTCATCCCGCTGCCCGCGGCCGCGCCGCCCGATGAGGTCGCCGAGGCAAACGCCGTGGCGCAATCCGTCGTGGCCCGCGCGGAGACTTGCGCCGACATGACACGCCTCGCGCGCGAGGTGAACCCGCGGGGGAACACCGATCTGGCCGAGGTGCGAATCCGCGATCTGCCCGACGTGCTTCGCCGGATCGCAACCGACCTGCCGATCGAGGTGCCCAGCGAGCCGATCCGGGTGGAAACCGGCATCGGCATCTTCATGGTCTGCGAGCGCCAGATGGCCGGTCCCAATCTGCCCTCGCGCGCCGAGATCGCCGAACGGCTCCTCGGCGAGCGGCTCGATCTGCTGGCCCGAGGCTACATGCGGGATCTGCGACGAGCCGCCTTCGTGGATCTGAGAGTATGACCGAAGTGGCTCTGCCGCCGCTGGTGGTGACGATGGGCGAGCCGGCCGGCATTGGCGGCGAGATCGCCCTCAAGACCTGGCTCCACTGGCGCGACGGCGCCCGGTTTTTCCTTGTGGACAATCCGGACCGGCTTGAGAGGCTTGCGCGCTCCCTCGATCTCGATGTCCCGATTCGACCGATCCGCGAGCCCGAGGATGCGGCAAAGACCTTCGACGAGGCGCTGCCTGTCCTTCCGGTAGAGCTGGGGGCCCCTTGCGAGCCCGGCAAGCCGAACCCGGCGCACGCCCAGGCCGTGGTCCACTCCATCGAACGCGCTGTTGCGCTGGTTCGCGAAGGCCGCGCGGCAGCGGTCGTCACAAACCCGATCCGGAAGCAGACGCTCTACGAAGCGGGATTCGAGCACCCCGGCCATACCGAGTTCCTCGCGACCCTCGCGGGCGATCGCGTGACCCCGGTGATGATGCTGGCCTGCCCCGGGCTGCGCGTCGTTCCAGTAACGATACACCTCCCGCTCAAGGAGGCGATCGCGCGCCTTAGCGCCGACGCGATCGTGGAGACCGGGCGGATCACGGCGGCCGCCCTCACCAGCGATTTTGGACTGAAGCAGCCGCGCCTGGCCGTCGCCGCGCTCAACCCCCATGGCGGCGAAGGCGGCCACCTCGGCCGCGAGGAGATCGAGATCATCGCGCCGGCGGCCGACCGCCTCCGTGCCGACGGCATCGATGTCACCGGGCCGGCGCCGGCCGACACGCTGTTCCATCTTGCGGCCCGCAAGCGTCATGACGCCGTGCTGTGCATGTATCACGACCAGGCGATGATTCCGCTCAAGACCATCGATTTCGAACGCGGCGTCAATATCACGCTGGGACTGCCGTTCATCCGGACCGGGCCGGATCACGGCACGGCACTGGACATCGCCGGGACCGGCCGCGCCAGCGAGGCCAGCCTGCTCGCCGCGTTGAGCACGGCCGCCGCCATGGCGCGACGGCGGGCCTGCGCCAAACGCGGCTCGGTGGTGGCGTGACGCGGCGGGCCGGCCGCACCCAGTGATCGCCCCAGACCCGCAGCTTCCGCCGCTGCGCGAGGTGATCGCCCGCCACGGGCTCAGCGCCCGTCGCGCGCTCGGCCAGCACTTTCTGCTCGATCTCAACCTCACGGCCCGCATCGCCCGAGCCGCCGGCGACCTGGACCGCGGCACGGTGATCGAGATCGGCCCCGGACCCGGCGGGCTCACCCGAGCCCTGCTGGCGGCCGGCGCGAGGCGCCTTATCGTGATCGAACGCGACGAGCGGTTCCTGGCGGCGCTGGAAGAGCTTGCGGCGGTCTATTCCGGCCGGCTGGAGCTGTTGCCGGGCGACGCCCTCGAGATCGATGCCGCCGCGCTCGGCGAGCCGCCGCGCAAGATCGTCGCCAACCTGCCCTACAACATTTCGACGGCGCTGCTGCTGCTCTGGCTCGAGAAGATCCAAGCCTTCGAAAGCCTGACGCTGATGTTTCAGAAGGAGGTGGCCGATCGCCTGACCGCACGCCCCCGCAGCAAGGACTACGGGCGCCTGTCGGTCCTGACCCAGTGGCTGACCGAGATCCGGCGCCTCTTCGACGTCCCGCCGCGGGCCTTCACGCCGCCCCCCAAGGTCACCTCGACGGTCGTGCAGCTGATCCCCCGGCCGGAGCCGCTTTGCCCCGCGGACAAGGGCTGCCTCGAGCGGATCACGGCCACTGCCTTCGGTCAACGCCGCAAGATGCTCCGGCAGAGCCTGCGACCCCTGGGGCGGGACGTTGCCGCCTTGCTGGCGGCCGCCGGTATCCCGGAGACGGCGCGGGCGGAGGAGCTGAGTGTCGAGCAGTTCTGCGCGCTCGCCCGGGCGCTGGCCGCAACCGGACGGTAGGCGCGGAGCGAATTGCCTTTCCCGGTCGCGGCAGCGGGTTCGTCCGGGACGATGGAGCTTGGTAGAGTGCGTCCCAATAGGCGGTACACTCGGGTAATTCGCATGCGGGGAGCCCCAAGGTCCGGCAAGGTGCGCACCGCCACGGCCGCCGACGTCGACACGCTCTTCGACATCCGCACCAGCGTCCGGGAAAACTACATGGCGCGCGCGGAACTAGCCGCGATCGGCGTGACGCCTGCGAGCGTCTCGGCCATCCTGCAGGGCAGCGGACGGGCCTGGATCGCCTGGCTTGAGCGACAGGCGGTTGCGTTCTCGATGGCGGACGCCGCGCGGGCGACGGTGTTCGCCATGTTCGTGCGACCGGACTTCGAGGGCCGCGGACTCGGCCGCCGGCTGCTGACGGAGGCGGAGCGATGGCTGTTCGCCCAAGGGTGCCGAGAAATCTGGCTGACGACCGGAACCGACGCGATCCGCGCGCAGGGCTTCTACCGGCATCTCGGCTGGACGGAAACCGGACTTGCCGAGAACGGCGAGATTCGCTTCGTCAAGCGACACGGTTGAGCCGGCGCGCGGCGGCCGTTTCGGCCATGCTCTGGCGCAGCCTCCGGTACCGGAAGGGGATCTTCGTCACGCCCCCTCGCGAAGGGCGCGGACGAAATCATTCAGGCCGATCTGCCGGTCGCGCCGGAGCCGCTCGGCGACGAGAATCGCCTCGACCCGGCGGACGCTGTCCTCGATGTCGCGGTTGACGATGATGTAATCGTACTCGGCCCAGTGGCTCATCTCGTCGGCGGCCTTGGCCATCCGGCGCGCAACCTCCTCGGCGCTGTCCCGGGCACGGGCCTTGAGCCGCCGCTCCAGCTCCTGGGTCGAGGGCGGCAGCACGAAGACGCTGACCAGATCCTGGCGCGCGGTCTCGACGAGCTGCTGCGTGCCCTGCCAGTCGATGTCGAACAGCACGTCGCACCCGTTCGCCAGCGCTTCCTCGACCGCCTTCCGCGGCGTCCCGTAGTGATGGCCGAAGACCCAGGCATGCTCGAGCAGCTCCCGCCGCTCCACCTTGCGTCGGAACTCCGCCTCGTCGATGAAGTAGTAGTCCACGCCGTCGGTCTCGCCGGGCCGCTTCGGCCGCGTCGTCACCGAGACCGACATGCGCAGGTTCCCGTCCCGCTCGAGCAGCCGGCGCGAGATGGTGGTCTTGCCGGCGCCCGACGGCGACGACAGAACCAGCATCAGGCCGCGGCGGCGGATCTCGACGGTAGCGGCAGAGACGCCGCTCGATTCCATGACTCCCGTTCCCCCCGATTCCCGAAAACCATTTCCCGAAAAGCCACTCACTCGATGTTCTGCACCTGCTCGCGCAGCTGCTCGATCGCCGCCTTGAGATCGAGGCCGATCCGCGTCAGCTCGACGTCCGAGGATTTCGAGCAGAGCGTGTTGGCCTCGCGGTTGAACTCCTGGCAGAGAAAGTCGAGCTTCCGCCCGATCGGGCCACCCGCTGCGAGCAGGGCGCGCGCGGCGGCGACGTGGGCCGCCAGACGATCGAGTTCTTCCCGCACGTCGCTCTTGGCCGCGAGCAGCGCCGCCTCTTGGGCCAGGCGATCGGGCGGCAGGGCGGGCGAAGCGTCCAGAAGCGCTTCGACCTGCGCCTTCAACCGCGCCTTCAGGTTCTCCGGCTGGGCGGCCGCAGTGGCGGCGGCCGCGGCATGGAGTCGCTCGATGTCGTCGAGATGGCCCAGCGCCAGCTTGGCGAGCCGGGCGCCCTCCTGCAGGCGCATGACGCCCAATGCGTCCAGCGCCTCCGCCAGGCCGGCCCGGAGAGCGTCTTCGTGCGCGGCCCGCACCTCTTCCGTCTCTTCCTCGTCGACCAGCTCGACGACGCCCTTGACGGCGAGCAGCCCGTCGAGTCGCGGCGGCGCCACCTCGGTCTGGCCGCGCAGCTCCTGCGCCAACCCCAGGAGCTGGTCGAGCAGTTCGCGGTTGATGCGGATCTGCCCGGCGGAGCCGGTGACGCGCGTGACGGTCAGCGCCGCCGAGACATTTCCCCGCTTGCACCGTTCCGCCACCGCAGCGCGGACGACGGGATCGAACGCGTCGAACCCGGTCGGCAACCGGCAGCGAACGTCGAGGCTCCGCCCGTTGACGCTCTTGATCTCCCAGACCCATCGGAGGTCCCCGACGCTTCCTTCGGCGCGGGCGAATCCGGTCATGCTGGCAACGGTCAAGGGCGTTCTCCCGGGCTGAAAAGACGAAATCGGGTGGCTCGCGCGCGGGCAGGCGGACTATAAACTGGCCGCTCCGGATCAAACAAGGCGAACGGACAGAACCGGCGACCAGAAGACCCGTTGCCGCGTCGACCGCAGGGGAAGAACCATGCGCGAACCGCAATCGATCCTCATCACGGGAGCCAGCAGCGGCATCGGCGAAGCGTTGGCCGTCGCCTATGCACGACCCGGCGTGCGGCTGGTTCTGTCGGGGCGCGACGAGGCGCGACTCGCCGCGGTGGACAAGAGCTGCCGCGAGCGGGGCGCTACGGTCCGCGCGGATGTCCTCGACGTAACGGACCGGCCGGCCATGGCGCAGTGGATCGACGCGGTCGACGCCGAAGGCCCGCTCGACCTCGTCATCGCCAATGCCGGGATCTCCGCCGGCACCTTCGACGGCGGCGAAAGCCCGGATCAGGCGCGCGCAATCTTCGCCGTCAATCTCGACGGCGTGCTGAATACGGTGCAGCCGGCGATCCCGCATCTCAAGCGCCGGCGCCGCGGACAGATCGCGTTGATGAGCTCTCTGGCGTCCTTCCGCGGCTTTCCCGGTGCGCCGGCCTATTGCGCGAGCAAGGCGGCGGTGCGCGTGTGGGGCGAGGCGCTTCGCGGCGAACTCAGTCCCCACGGGATCGGCGTTTCCGTGATCTGTCCGGGCTTCGTGGTCAGCCGCATGACCGCCGGCAACCGGTTCCCGATGCCGTTCCTGATGGAGGCGGACCGGGCCGCGGAGATCATCCGGAAGGGCCTCGCCCGGAACCGCGCGCGCATCGCCTTCCCCTGGCCGATGTACGCCGGATCCTGGCTTCTCGCCCTGCTGCCGCCGGCCCTCACCGATCCGTTCATGCCGTGGCTGCCGAAGAAGTGACGTTGTCCGGCAAACCCGGCGCCGAACGCCCCGCAAACGGACCGGCTACCGCCTCTGGAGGGCGCGCCACCGGGCAACGTTGCGGTTGTGCTCTTTCAGCGTCCTGGCGAAGAGGTGGCCGCCATTGCCGTCGGCCACGAAATAGAGTTCGTCGCTCTCGATCGGATTGAGAACCGCCTCGATCGAGGCACGGCCGGGATTGGCGATGGGGCCGGGCGGCAGGCCTCGGACCGTGTAGGTGTTGTAAGGGTGATCGATGGCGAGGTCGTTGCGGGTAAGCGCGCGGCCCATCGCCTGCCTGCCGGCCGTCAGGGAATAAATGACGGTCGGGTCCGACTGCAGCGGCATGCCGCGATTCAGCCGATTGATGAAGACACGGGCGACGCGCGGCCGCTCTTCCGGTAGGCCGGTTTCCTTTTCGACGATCGAGGCGAGGATCACCGCCTCGTGCGGCGTTTCCAACGGCAGGCCCGGCGAACGCTCCGGCCACAGCTCCGCCAGCGTCTCTTCCATCGCCCGCGCCATCCGGTCGAGCAGCGCCCGGCGGTCGTCACCCCAGGAATAGAAGTAGGTCTCGGGCAGCAAGGTGCCCTCGGCCGGCCACTCGACCTCCGGAGGAAGGTCGCCCTGCAGCCCGTCGGCCTCGGCCACCAGCCTGATGATCTCCGCCGTGGTCAGGCCTTCCGGCACCGTCAGCCGTCGCACCACCGTGCGACCGGCCGCCATCATCTCCATGATCTCGCGGGCGCTCGCGCCGGCCGGGATGCGGTATTCGCCGGCCCGGAGCGGTCGGTCACCAAGCAGCCGGACCCCGAGGGTGAACAATCGCGGATCCTCGACGACGCCGGCCTCGGCGAGCTGGCGCCCGATCTGGGCCACGCCGGCACCTTGCGGAACCAGGACGGTCGTCTCCACGGTCGCCGGACCGGGCGCATCGAAGCGCCAATAGCCCCACAGCGCCGCGCCCGCGACGCAAACGACCGCGATCAGCAGCGCGAGACCACCGCCAATGGCCAAGCGCCTGCGCATCACGACACGTCAGGGCGGCCCAACGAACACCAGACTCGCGTTGGTGCCGCCGAATCCGAAGGAATTCGACAGGGAGGCCCGGACCCGACGCTCCTTCGCCTGCTTCGGCACGAGGTCGAGATCGCAGCCCGGCGAAGGATTGTCGAGATTGAGGGTCGGCGGCACGACGCCGTCGCGGATCGCAAGGATCGAGAAGATCGCTTCGACGCTGCCGGCCGCGCCCAGAAGGTGCCCGATGGCCGATTTCGTCGAGGACATCGACAGCTTGTGCGCGGCGTCGCCGAAGACACGCTTCACGGCGCCCAGTTCGATCTCGTCGCCGAGCGGCGTCGAGGTGCCGTGCGCGTTGATGTAGTCGATATCCTCGGGATTGAGTTTCGCCCGCTTGAGCGCGGCGCGCATGGCCCGGTAAGCACCGTTGCCGTCTTCCGCCGGCGCCGTGATGTGGTAGGCGTCGCCTGAAAGACCGTAGCCGACGAGCTCGCCATAGATCTTGGCGCCGCGCTTGCGCGCATGCTCCAGCTCCTCGAGCACCACGACACCCGCACCCTCGCCCATCACGAATCCGTCCCGGTCCCGGTCCCATGGCCGCGACGCCCGTTCGGGCGTGTCGTTGAAGTTCGTCGACAAGGCCCGCGCCGCCGCGAAACCGGCGATGCCGATGCGACAGATCGCCGCCTCCGCGCCGCCTGCGACCATCACGTCCGCATCGTCGAGCGCGATCAGCCGCGCCGCGTCGCCGATCGCGTGGGCGCCGGTCGAGCAGGCGGTCACCACCGCGTGGTTCGGCCCCTTGAAGCCGTATTTGATCGACACGTGACCGGAGGCGAGGTTGATCAATGCGGAGGGAATGAAGAACGGGCTGAGCCGCCGCGGCCCCTTTTCGTTCAGCGTCAGCGAGGCTTCGTAGATCCCCTGCAGACCGCCGATGCCGGAACCGATCAGAACGCCCGTGCGCTCGCGCGCCTCCTCCTCTTCCGGCATCCAGCCGGAGTCCTCGACGGCCTGCATCGCCGCGGCCAGCGCATAGACGATGAACAGGTCCATCTTGCGCCGATCCTTGGCGTCGACATAGTCGTCGGCATTGAAATGGCCGTGGGCCGTTTCGCCCATCGGCACCTCGCCGGCGATCTTGCAGGGCAGATCGGAAACGTCGCAGCGCTGGATGCCGCGTATCCCCGACTCCCCGTTGATCAGCCGCTCCCACGTCGTCTTCACGCCCGCGCCAAGCGGGGTAACGAGACCGAGACCGGTGACAACAACGCGTCGCATCAGAGGACCATCGGAAAGGTGAGAGACGAGGTCGCGGGCCCCGACCTCCGCGTCGGGATCAACATCCGAACACCGTTTCCGGTTCAGGTGTTTTCCTCGATGAAGGAAATCGCGTCCTTGACGGTGAGGATCTTTTCGGCGGCGTCGTCCGGGATCTCGACACCGAACTCCTCCTCAAACGCCATCACCAGCTCAACCGTGTCGAGACTGTCCGCCCCGAGATCATCGATGAAGCTCGCCCCTTCCGTCACTTTGGACTCGTCGACCCCCAAATGCTCAACGACAATCTTTTTCACGCGCTCGGCGATATCACTCATGGTCTCGATCCTCAAACATATGGTGCTGGATTTCTTGGAGACGGTGTCCAGCGTCGCGCAGACCCCGGTCTTCTGGCACGATCCTCGCCGGCCGCCCGGCAATGAAAGCGCCGTCCCTTAACACAGTTGTGCCCCTTTGACTAGCGCCGATGGCGCTCCCCCCTTCTCAGGCGCGCTATATCATGGCCATTCCACCATTTACATGCAAGGTCTGGCCCGTGACATAGCCGGCCTCCTCGCTTGCGAGAAAGACGACGCAGGCGGCGACGTCGTCGCTCCGCCCCAAGCGTCCGGCCGGAATGGCGCCGAGCAGCCGCGTACGCTGCGCCTCGTTGAGCGCATCGGTCATCGGCGTCTCGATGAAACCGGGCGCGACGCAGTTGACGGTGATGCCCCGCGTCGCGACCTCGGCCGCGAGCGCCTTCGACATCCCGACCATGCCCGCCTTGGCCGCAGCGTAGTTCGCCTGCCCGGGATTGCCGGTGACACCGACGATGGAAGAGATGCCGATGATACGGCCCCAGCGGCGCTTCGTCATGCCGCGAAGGCAGGCGCGCGCCAGACGAAAGCCGGCGGTGAGGTTGACGTCGAGGACCTTCTGCCAGTCCTCGTCCTTCATCCGCAACGCCAGCGTGTCGCGGGTCAGCCCCGCATTGTTTACGAGGATGTCGACCCGGCCCATGGCCGCGTCGGCCTCTTCGCACAGTCGATCGGTCGCCACCGGATCCGACAGATCACAGGGCAGCAGGTGCACGCGTTCGCCGCCCAAGGCCCCGGCAAGTGCCTCCAGCGCATCGACCCGGGTCCCCGACAGACCGACCGTCGCGCCCTGGGCGTGCAAGGCCCGGGCGATTGCCCCGCCAATGCCACCGGACGCACCGGTGACAAGGGCGGTCTTGCCTGTCAGATCGAACATGCTTCCTGTCCCTCCGTCATGTTCAACAAGGCCGCTTCAACCAAGCCGATCCCGGTCCCAGGCAGCCCCCGGTCAGACCGGGTGACGGAGGAACTCACGTCCACGGAAGAGCAAGGGCCGGTCCCACGGATCTCTACGTATTAACGGTTATAGAATCCTTAATACCGCTTCTACGTCGGCCGGCTGGCCAACCGCAACGGCCTCGAGCTCGCGGTCGATGCGCCGCGCAAGACCGGTCAGGACCTTGCCGGCCCCCAGTTCCACCAGCGTATCGACTCCCTGCTCCTTCATGAAGAGCACGCTCTCGCGCCAGCGCACCATACCGGTCACCTGTTCGACCAGCAGGCGGCGGATGGTTTCCGGGTCTGAAACCGCCGCCGCGGTGACGTTGGCGACAAGCGGCACGGCCGGCATCGTCAGAGGAACCTCGGCGAGCGCTTCCGCCATGACGTCCGCCGCCGGCTGCATCAGCGCACAATGGAAGGGTGCGCTCACCGGCAGGAGGACGCTGCGCTTGGCGCCGCGCTCGGCGGCGATCGCCAAGGCCCGCTCGACCGCGGCGCGCGTGCCGCTGATGACGACCTGACCCGGCGCGTTGTCGTTCGCCGCAGCGCAGACCTCATCCGGCTCGCCCGCAGCGACCGCGGCCTCCGCGATCTCGGCTGCCGCCGGCAGATCGACGCCGAGCAAGGCCGCCATCGCGCCCTCGCCGACCGGCACCGCTTCCTGCATCGCCTGGCCACGCCGCTTCAGCAGGCGCGCGGCGTCGGCCAGCTGCAGCGCGCCGGCGGCGGCGAGCGCCGTGTACTCGCCAAGCGAGTGGCCGGCGACGAAGGCGGCCTTGTCGGCAAGCCGGATCCCGCCCTCGTCTTCAAGCACGCGCAGCACCGCCATGCTCACGGCCATGAGCGCCGGCTGCGCATTCTCGGTCAAGGTGAGATCGGCCTCGGGCCCTTCGAACATCAGGCGCGTCAGATGCTGCTTCAGCGCGTCGTCGACCTCCTCGAAGACGAGACGCGCCGCCGGGAACGCTTCGGCCAGGGCCTGCCCCATGCCGACAGCCTGGGATCCCTGCCCCGGAAAGACGAACGCGCGTGCCATGTCGTTACGCCCCCTTGGCGCATTTCCGGCGCGCCGTTTGGCGCGCCCGTTCCGCTGAAGGCCGGCATTCATACCGGCTCGTGAATCGCTGTCAAGCGCCCACACGCACCCGCCGCGGCGTGTCGCCGGCACCGTTTCCGGCCCGCCGCGCCGTTCGTTAAGATTTTCGGCCCACCGTTAAGATTTTGGTAACCAGCTCGGCGCCAGGCTTGGTGTCGACCCAATCGCAACCCACGACACTGATGTCGTCGGCCTGGCGGGATCGCGAATTCGACCTCCACGCAGCGGCCAAGCGAGTCCCGGGCAGGCCAACGGAAGCGCCGCTGCAAGGGACCGGAATGTCGTTCACGCCGCGCAGACTCGCCTCGTCGCTATCCTTCGCGATCCTGCTGTATTTGGTGCCGCCCTACGCCGCCGCCGAGCCTCCGGCCTCGAAGACGGCGGGCCTCGACACCTTCGCCGAGGCGCTGAGCCAAATCCGGGAGAAGTATGTCGACCAGGTCGACGAAAGCGAGTTGATCGAGGCGGCGATCGAAGGAATGGTCCGCTCCCTCGACCGGCACTCCCGATACTTCGAGCCGGATCGCCTCGAAGCCGAGCGGGAACGTCTGCGCGGAGAATATGGCGGAGTCGGTCTTCGGCTCACGGAGGAGGAAGGGTGGATCAAGGTCCTCGCCCCGCAGGAGGGGACGCCGGCATTCCGGGCCGGCATACGCGCGGGCGACGTCATCACGCATCTCGACGGCGCCTCTCTGCACGAGATCGGGCTGAGCGAGGCGATCCGGCGGATGCGCGGACCGAGCGGCAGCAAGGTCGCGATGACGATTCGCCGCGACGGCGTCGACGAGCCCTTTGAGGTCACGCTCACGCGGGAGACCATCAACTTCCGATCGGTCCGCTATCACACGGAAGGTCGAATCGGCTATATCCGGATCACCCGCTTCGACCGGCAGACGCAGCGCGGTCTGGAAGAAGCGATCGCCGCGATCAAAAGCGAGCTGGGCGACCGCCTCCTCGGCTACATCCTCGACCTGCGCGACAATCCCGGCGGTCTGGTCAGCCAGGCGGTGTCCGTAGCCGACTCCTTCCTCAATTCGGGCCGCATCCTCACGACCCGCGGGCGCCATTCATCGAAGAACAGGCAGTACGACGCGACTCCCGGCGACCTGGCCGACGGCCGACCGATGGTCGTGCTGATCAACGGCCGCTCGGCATCGGCGTCGGAGATCGTCGCCGGCGCCCTTCGCGACCATCATCGGGCACTCCTTCTGGGCTCTCAGTCCTACGGCAAGGGCACCGTGCAGTCGACCATATCCCTCGACAACCAAGGCGCGATCCGGATCACCACCGCGCGCTACTACACGCCGTCCGGCCGCTCGATCCACGAGGTCGGGATCACGCCGGACGTCATCGTCGATCAGTCGGAGGCCGAGGCCTCCGCCCGGGACCACAGCGAAGAGATCGCGATCGACGCCCGATCCGGCGCAAGGAAAAGCGACGCGCAGCTGGCCCGGGCGCTCAAGCTGGTGTGCGGGATGGCGACCGTCGGCAAGGCCGCCCTCGGCGAAACCGAGGGCAGTTCCGGCGGCGGCGGCCGCGTCCAGCATGCCCTCCCCTCCCCGGCCACGGTCGGAGGTCAGCCCCTGGCCGCGGCCAGCCAGGCCGGACCGGCGGCGGGCGAGGAAGCCGGCATGGCCGCCTGTACGGGCGAAGCGCCGTTCGTCGCCGCGGCGCTTCCCAACGACATCTAAGGAACTCCGGGCCCACCGGCACGCCGAACCGGCCGGCACGGCGCGTCGCGACCGGGCGGAGACAGGCGTGTGCCGGCGCGCCTCTACCCTTGCGGCTCCGCCGGATTCCGGTATAGTGCGCCGCTTCGTGAAACTCCTTGCCGGCCCGCATGCGGCGGACCGGATAGGGCCGGAAGGCTGACGAGGAAGGTCGGGTTCGCCCCCCTTCCCCAGCGCCGGTCCGGGAAAAGCCAGAGGGAGCTGCAACTTATGCCGTTCTACGAGAGCGTGTTCATCGCACGCCAGGATATCTCGGCCGCCCAGGTCGATAGTTTGGCGGACAGCTTCGCCAACATCATCGCCGAGCGGGGCGGTCAGGTGAAAAAGAAGGAATACTGGGGTCTCAAGAACCTCGCCTACCGGATCAAGAAGAATCGCAAGGGCCACTATACCCTCTTCAACATCGACGCGCCGGCATCCGCGGTGCAGGAGATGGAACGTAACATGCGCCTGAACGAGGACGTGCTGCGCTATCTGACCGTCCGCGTCGAGGAACTCGAGGAAGGGCCGTCGGCCATGCTGCAGAGCCGCCACCGTGACCGCGAGGGCGGAGGCCGTTCCCGCGATCGCGATGACCGGCCGCGCCGTGATCGCGGTGCCCCCGCAGCCGGCAAGCTGGCGGAAGAAGAAGCAGGAGAGGACGAATGACCACCCGTATCGTGAGCGGCGGCCGCACGCCGCCCCGCCGCCCGTTCTTCCGGCGGCGCAAGACCTGCCCCTTCTCCGGACCGAACGCGCCGAAGATCGACTACAAGGACGTCAAGCTTCTGCAGCGGTTCATCTCCGAGCGCGGCAAGATCGTGCCGAGCCGCATCACCGCGGTCTCGGCGAAGAAGCAGCGCCTGCTCGCGCAGGCGATCAAGCGGGCGCGCTTCCTCGGCCTGCTGCCCTATGTGGTGAAGTGAGGCAGCCATGGAAGTCATCCTGCTTCAACGAATCGAGAAACTCGGTCAGATGGGCGATGTGGTGAACGTGAAGCCCGGCTTCGCCCGCAACTACCTCCTGCCCCAGAAGAAGGCGATCCGTGCGACGGAGAGCAACCGGGCCCGCTTTGAGCAGCAAAGGGCACAGCTTGAGGCAATCAACCTCGAGCGGCGCCGGGACGCGGAGGCCATGGCCAGAAAGTTCGAGGGCCTGTCCGTCGTGCTGCTCCGCCAGGCCGCGGAGAACGGGCAGCTCTATGGCTCCGTCTCGGCGCGCGACATCGCCGATGCGGTGACCGAACAGGGCATCAAGATCACACGAAGCCAGGTCCTGATGGACAGGCCGATCAAGACGCTCGGCCTCCATTCGGTGCGGATCGAACTTCACCCCGAGGTGATCGTTTCGATCACCGCCAACGTGGCCAAGTCCGAGGAGGAGGCCGAAGCGCAGATGACGACGGAGGCGCCAGCGGAGGAGACCCCGGCCGAAGCCACGCCGGGGGCCGAGGGCGCTTCCGGCGAAGGTCCGTCCGCCGAAACCGCGTAGCGACCGGCCGATCGAACGCTTTCGTTTTCGCTGCGTTCAAACCGCCGCGCCCCATCTGGGCGCGGCGGTTTTTTTGTTGGCCGTTCGCGTACGGCCGCGATGCATGGACAACGGCGGCTTTTTTGGTACTGTTCGCTACTGTTTTTGGTTCTCCGCGGCCCGGTTTTGCCAACAAGAAGCGCCGACGGAGACGGGTCGGAAAAGCAGATCGTAAGGTGGCGTGAGCCATGCTGGCATCCCATTTGTTTCGCCGTCTGATAACGACCGGCACCCTCAGGGTCATCGACGCGAAGAATAAGACTCACGTCTTTCGCGGGACGGACGGACCCGAAGTAACCATTCGGCTGCACGACCGGGCGCTGCATCATCGCCTGCTCACCAATCCGAAGCTCTATCTCGGCGAAGCGTTCATGGACGGGACGCTGACGATCGAGAACGGCGGCACGCTTTACGATCTCCTGGATCTCGCCGGCCGCAACATCGCGGCGCTCGAACGCTATCCGCTGCTGGCCCTGCGCGACCGGCTGAACCGGCTCGCCCGGAGCTGGCAAACCTACAACCCGGCCAGCCGGGCCCGGCGGAACGTCGCCCATCACTACGACCTGTCGGGCACGCTCTACGACCTCTTCCTCGATGCCGATCGGCAGTATTCCTGTGCGTACTTCACCTCCGAGGAAGACAGCCTTGAGACGGCGCAGAACAACAAGAAGCTGCACATCGCCGCGAAGCTGCTGCTGAAACCCGGCCACAAGGTGCTCGACATCGGCAGCGGCTGGGGCGGGCTCGCCCTCTATCTCGCCAAGCTGGCGCGCGCCGACGTCACCGGCGTGACGCTTTCGACCGAGCAGCATCAGATAGCCGAACGGCGGGCGAAGGAAGCAGGCCTCTCGGATCGCGTGCGCTTTCATCTGCGCGACTACCGCAATGTCGAAGGCCGCTTCGACCGCATCGTCTCAGTCGGCATGTTCGAGCATGTGGGGACCGGCCACTACCGCCAGTTCTTCCAGAAGGTAAAAGAGCTGCTCACCGACGACGGCGTGGCGCTGCTGCATTCCATCGGTCGGATGGACCCGCCGGGCGGAACCAACCCGTGGCTGCGCAAGTACATCTTCCCCGGCGGCTACACGCCGGCGCTGTCGGAAGTGCTGCCGGCCGTGGAGGAAGCCGGCCTGTGGGTCACCGACATTGAGATCCTGCGACTGCACTACGCGGCGACGCTGCGCGAATGGCGCCGCCGCTTCGAAGCCAACCGCGCGCGGATCCAGGAGATCTATGACGAGCGCTTCTGCCGGATGTGGGAGTTCTATCTTGTGGGCTGCGAAATCGCCTTCCGCTATCTGGGACAAATGGTCTTCCAGATGCAGATCGCGCGCCGGCAGGACGCGGTCCCGTTGACGCGGGATTACATCACGGAGTTTGAACGCGCCCACGCGGGGCGGACCGTATTGGCTGCGTAAAGGACGACTTTAAGAGAGCTTTAAGGAAGTTTTTAATCCCCGCGATTCATCCTAGTCACAGTTAATTCGGTGCTAACGAAAGGCGCCGATCTGCTAGGGTGGCGAACATGGTGGAACGCAACAGCTCCGGCCCGGCAACCGTAAGGGCCTTGCGCGGCGACGAGATGCCCTTGCGGGTCCCGCCGCACAATTACGAGGCGGAGCAGGCACTGCTCGGCGCCATCCTGGCCAACAACCTCGTGCTTGACCGGGTCAGCGAGTTTCTGCTGCCCGAGCACTTCGCGGATGCGGTCCACGGCCGCATCTACGAGGCGGCGACCAAGCTGATCCAGCGCGGCCAGATCGCCAACGTCCTCACCCTCAAGAACATGTTCGACCAGGACGCGGCGCTGGCGGAGGTCGGCGGCGCGCAATACCTGGCGCGGCTGGCGAACTCGGTGGTGACGATCATCAACGCCGAGGACTACGGGCGGGCGATCCACGACGCCTATCTGCGCCGGCAGCTCATCAACCTCGGCGAGGAGATCGTCAACGACGCTTATGCCTACGACGTGGACGTGACCGCGCTTGACCAGATCGAAAAGGCAGAGCAGCAGCTCTTCCAGCTCGCCGAAACCGGGCAGACCGAGCGGAGCCTGAAGTCGCTCGATGACGCCTTGGCGACCGCCATCACCATGGCCGAGGCAGCCTACAAACGGGCCAGCCACGTCACCGGCGTGACCACCGGCCTGATCGATCTCGACAAGAAGCTGGGCGGCCTGCACCCGTCGGACCTGATCATCCTCGCCGGCCGGCCGTCCATGGGCAAGACGGCGCTCGCCACCAACATCGCCTTCAACGCGGCCAAGGCCTATCACGACAGCAAGGATAAGGAGAACCCGGAGGGCGCGCAGGTCGCCTTCTTCTCCCTGGAAATGTCGGCCGAGCAGTTGGCGACGCGCATCCTCTCGGAACGGACCGAGATCTCCTCGGACCGGATCCGCCGGGGCGACCTGACCGACGAGGCCTTTCCGAAGTTCGTCGCTGCGGCGCAGGAGCTTCACCGCATTCCGTTCTTCATCGACGACACGCCGGCCCTGACGGTGTCGGCCTTGCGCACGCGGGCGCGCCGGCTGAAGCGTCAGCACGGGCTCGGCCTCATCGTCGTCGACTACCTGCAGCTGATGCGGCCGTCGCTTGGGTCACGCAGCGAGAACCGGGTGCAGGAGATCTCGGACATCACGCGCGGGCTGAAGGCGATCGCGAAGGAGCTGAACGTGCCGGTCCTCGCGCTGTCGCAGCTGTCCCGGGCGGTCGAGCAGCGAGAGGACAAGCGCCCGCAACTTGCCGACCTGCGCGAATCGGGCTCGATCGAACAGGACGCCGACGTCGTCATGTTCGTGTTCCGCGAACAGTACTATCACGAGCGGACGCCGCCGACCCAGCGCGACGGCGAAAGCGATGACAAGTTCGCCGAGCGGATGGCCCGGTACCAGGAGAAAGGCGCGAAGATACACAATGTGGCCGAGGCGATCATCGCCAAGCAGCGCCACGGGCCGGTCGGCACGGTCTATCTGTACTTCGACGGGATGGTGACGAGGTTCGGCAATCTCGACCGCGATCACTTCGCCGATGACCATTCCTGACCGCGCGGCCGCGGTTCTCACCGTCGATCTTGCGGCGGTCGTCGCGAACTACCGCCTCCTGAGGAAACGGCTCGGCCGGGCCGAATGCGCGGCGGTCCTCAAAGCCGACGCCTATGGCCTCGGCGCCGCCGCCGTGGCACCGGCCCTGTATCGCGCCGGCTGCCGGTCCTTCTTCGTGGCGACGCTCGACGAGGGAATCGCGCTCCGCGCCATTCTGCCGGACGTCGAGATCCATGTCTTCAGCGGGCTGTCCGCCGGCGCTGCTTCCGACTTCGTCGCACACGCCTTGCGGCCGGTGCTCAACAGCCTGGGCGAGGTGGAACGGTGGGCCGCCTACGGCCGCGCGCACGGCCGACGTCCGGCCGGTCTCCACGTCGACTCCGGCATGGCCCGGCTCGGCCTACCACCCGGCGAGCTAGATCGCCTTTGCGACGACCGCCGGTGGCTCGAAGGCGTCGAACCGACCCTGGTGATGAGCCACCTTGCCTGCCCGGAAGACCCGGACCATCCACTCAACGAGCGGCAACTGGCGCGGTTCCGGGCCGCGCTCGCCCGCCTCATGGGACCGGACGGCGCCGCCTCGCCGGGCCAGGGCAGGCGCGGCATCCGCCGCAGCCTGGCCGCCTCCTCCGGCATCTTTCTCGGCCCTGACTACCACTTCGACATGGCCCGGCCCGGCGCCGCGCTCTACGGCCTCGCACCGCTCAAAAATGCCCTGAACCCGATGACCCAAGTAGTTTATCTGCAAGGAAAAATCCTGCAGGTGCGCGACGTTGACACCGGCATGACCGTTGGTTATGGTGCGACGCACCGCTTCACCCGGCCGGCGCGGTTGGCGACGATCGGCGTCGGCTACGCCGACGGCTATTTGCGGTCGCTCAGCAACCGCGGCAGTGCCTATATCGGAGGGAAGCGGGTTCCTGTTGTGGGGCGCGTCTCCATGGATTTGATCACCCTCGACGTGACGGACGTGCCCGGCGACATCGCCCGCCCGGGGGCGCTGGTCGATCTGATCGGTCCGGAGAACCCGGCCGATGCGGTGGCCCGCGAAGCCGGGACGATCGGCTATGAAATCCTCACGAGTCTCGGCCGCCGGTATCACCGCCGCTATATCGGCGGGACAGGGCCGCAGACGCCGCCGTCCCCGGCGGAACCGGCGCCCGTCCAATGACGGAGGCTGTCCTTCAGCCGATCGGGCGCGCCTTCCTGTCGGCGCTGGAGGTGATCGGGCGCCTGAGCATTTTCGCGATCCTGGCCGTCATACACTGCGTCCGGCCGCCCTACTACCCGCGTCTCATCCTGCGGCAGATGATCGAGATCGGGTTCTACTCGCTGCCGGTGGTGGGGCTGACCGCGATCTTTACCGGCATGGTCCTGGCGCTTCAGAGCTTCACCGGCTTCACCCGATTCAGCGCCGAGTCGGCGATTCCGAACGTGGTCGTCATCTCGATCACCCGCGAACTCGGACCGGTGCTGGCCGGGTTGATGGTTGCCGGACGGGTCGGCGCCGCGATGGCGGCCGAGATCGGCACCATGCGGGTGACGGAACAGATCGACGCCCTCATTACCCTATCGACGAACCCGATCAATTATCTGGTGGCGCCGCGGCTCATCGCCGGCCTGGTCATGCTGCCGCTGCTGGTGCTCGTCGCCGACGCCATCGGCGTCTTTGGCGGCTATCTCGTCAGCATCTACAAGCTGGGCTTCAATCCGGAGATCTACATCCGCAACACGGTCGAGTTCGTCGAGCCGCTCGACGTGATCTCGGGCCTCGTCAAGGCGGCGGCCTTCGGGTTCATCATCGCGCTCATGGGCTGCTATCACGGCTACCATTCGAAGGTCGGCGCCCAGGGGGTCGGCCAGGCGACCACGAACGCGGTGGTTTCCGCCTCGATCATGATCCTGACCTTCAACTACGTGATCACCGAACTATTTTTCGCACGATGAGCGGCTCCCGCCCGAAGATCGAGATTCGCAACCTCCACAAGTCGTTCGGCGCGAAGAAGGTGCTGGATGGCGTCAATCTCGACGTCGGCGTCGGCGAATCCGTGGTCGTGGTCGGCGGATCGGGCAGCGGCAAGTCGGTGATGCTGAAATGCATTCTCGGCCTGCTGCAGCCGGACAGCGGCAGCATCAAGGTGGACGGCGAGGAGATCATCGGCATGAGAGGGGCCGACCGCCGGCGCGTGATGCAGAAGTTCGGCATGCTGTTCCAGGGGGCGGCCCTGTTCGACAGCCTGCCGGTTTGGGAGAACGTCGCCTTCGGGCTGATCGAGGGTCGCGGCATGCCGCGCGAGGAAGCGAAGACGATCGCGCTCCACAAGCTTTCCGCGGTCGGGCTCGGGCCCGAAGTAGGGGACCTCTATCCGATCGAGCTGTCCGGCGGCATGCAGAAGCGCGTGGCGCTGGCCCGGGCGATCGCCACCGAGCCGGAGATCATCTTCTTCGACGAGCCGACCACCGGCCTCGACCCGATCATGAGCGACGTGATCAACAAGCTGATCATCAAATGCGTGCAGGACCTTGGCGCGACGGCCCTGTCGATCAGCCACGACATGGCAAGCGTCCGCCGGATCGCCCACCGCGTCGCGATGATCTATAATGGGAAAATCATCTGGACCGGCCCGGTCGAGAGCATCGACCATTCTGGCAACCCTTACGTCGACCAGTTCATCCATGGCCGGGCGGAAGGACCGATCCAGATGGCGGTCGGGCGGCTGTGACCGGGCGATCGCCCGGTACGGTGCGGCCCGTAACCCGGTAGCGAAGGATTAAGGTGGCCAAGCCCCAACCCCGTTACGTCTGCCAGGCCTGCGGCGCCAGCTACCCGAAATGGAGCGGCCGCTGCGACGCCTGCAACGCCTGGAACACGATCACCGAGGAAGCGCCGCGCGAGACGGCCCCCAAGGGCCTCGGCGGGGGGCGCCGCGGGCACAAACTTGACTTCGTCGGGCTCGCCGGCGCCGAGGCCGAAGCGCCGCGCCGCGCAACCGGCATCGCCGAGTTCGACCGCGTCACCGGCGGCGGACTTGTCCGCGGCTCCGCCTTGCTAATCGGCGGCGACCCCGGCATCGGCAAGTCGACCCTGCTTCTGCAGGTGGCGGCGGCCCTCGGTGCACCGCGAGCCGACGGTCGCGCCACGGCACGCTGCGCCTACATCTCGGGCGAGGAGGCGGTCGATCAGGTCCGGCTGCGCGCCCGACGCCTCGCGGTCACCGACGCGGCCGTCCAGCTCGCCGCAGCGACCAACCTGCGCGACATCGTGGCCAGCCTCGACCACGCCGAGGCGCCGGACATCGTGATCATCGATTCGATCCAGACGATGTATGTCGATACGCTCGACTCGGCGCCCGGCACGGTGGCGCAGGTGCGGACGTCCGCGAGCGAGCTCATCCGTCTTGCCAAGCGCCGCGGTTTCGTGCTGCTGCTCGTCGGCCACGTCACCAAGGAAGGCGTGATTGCCGGTCCGCGGGTGCTCGAGCACATGGTAGACACGGTGCTCTATTTCGAGGGTGAGCGGGGGCACCAGTTCCGAATCCTGCGCGCGGTCAAGAACCGCTTTGGCCCGGCGAACGAGATTGGCGTCTTCGAGATGACCGACGGCGGCCTGATGGAGGTCCCGAACCCCTCGGCCCTCTTCCTCGCGGAGCGGCGCGGAAACGTCAGCGGCGCCACGGTGTTCGCCGGCATGGAGGGCACCCGCCCGGTCCTGGTCGAGATCCAGGCGCTGCTCGCCGCCTCGCCCCTGGCGACGCCGCGCCGGGCCGTGGTCGGCTGGGACAGCGCGCGGCTCGCCATGGTGCTGGCCGTACTCGAAGCGCGCTGCGGCCTCAGCCTGGCCGGGAACGACGTCTATCTCAACGTCGCCGGCGGGCTGCGGATCAGCGAGCCGGCGGCCGATCTGGCGGTCGCCGCGGCGCTGGTGTCGTCGCTCAGCGACATCCCGGTGCCGGAAGACCTCGTGCTGTTCGGTGAGATCGGGCTGAGCGGCGAGGTCCGCGCCGTGAGTCAGGCCGACCAGCGCCTGCGGGAGGCCGCGAAGCTCGGATTCGCCGAGGCCCTCGTGCCGCCGCGACGCGGCCGGCGGACGGCCGGACCGGAGGGCATCCGGACGCGGGAGATCGCGCATCTGCAGGATCTCGTCCGGCTTGTCGCCGGCGGCGAGACGCCGGCCCGGCTGCGCGCGGCAGGCGGCGGGCCGAGAGCCTTGGACTCCTGAGATTCGGCAAAGGTACGGGGGACCTCATGTTCGACGACCTTCCGATCAACCTCACCGATCTCGTGGCCATTGCGGTGATCGCCGTTTCGGCCATTCTTGCCTTCGCCCGCGGCCTGGTCCGCGAGGTTCTGTCGATCGCCGCCTGGGCCGCGGCGATCGTTGCGACCATCTACGGCTTTCCCGTGGCGAAGCCGTTCCTGAGGGAATACATCGCCTTCACCCTGATCGCCGATATTCTCACCGGGGCCTCGATTTTTCTCGTCACGCTCATTATCTCTGCTGCGATCGCCCATATTCTGTCGCGCAACGTTCGGGACAGCGCCTTCGGCGCTCTCGACCGTTCTTTGGGCCTGCTGTACGGGGCGGCGCGCGGCGCGGTGCTGCTGTGCCTCGCCTATCTCGTCGTCGCCTGGGCTCTGCCCGAGGAGGAGCGGCCGGCCTGGATTACCGAGGCGCGCAGCCTGCCGCTGATCGTCGTCGGCGCCGACTGGCTGAGTTCGTTCCTGCCCGAGTCGGCCGTGGCGGAGGGAACGGCAACGGCCAGTGCGACCAAACGGCAAGTCGAGCAGGTGATCGACGCCGGCGAAGCGCTGCGCGGCCTTTCCCCCGCGGCGTCGACGCCGACAGAGCCCGCGCCGACAAATCCGCCTGCGTCTGAGAAAGGCTCGGGCTATAACGACGACGAGCGGAAGCAGATGGACCGGCTCATTCAAGGAGTCCAGTAGCGTGCGGACCCCAGATTCTCCGGCGGCGCGGAACAACCCGGGCCCTTCGATGGTTTCGACCCACCCGTTCGACGATGACCACCTGCGCGAGGAGTGCGGGGTCTTCGGGATCTTCGGCCACGACGAAGCGGCGGCCCATACAGTGCTGGGGCTGCACGCCCTGCAGCACCGCGGCCAGGAGGCGGCCGGCATCGTCACCTTCGACGGCCGGCACTTCAACGCACACCGCGAACTCGGCCACGTCGCCGACCATTTTGCCTCCGAATCCGTGGTTGCCCGGCTGAAAGGGCACGCCGCGATCGGCCATGTCCGCTATTCGACCACCGGCGAGACGGCGCTGCGCAACGTGCAGCCGCTCTTCGCCGATCTCGAGTTCGGCGGCTTCGCGATCGGCCACAACGGCAACCTGACCAACGCCTACACGCTGCGGCGTGACTTGGTGAAGCGCGGCTCCCTGTTCCAATCGACCACCGACACGGAAGTCATCACCCACCTGATGGCGACGAGCCCGCGCGGCAGCGTGATCGACCGGATGATCCACGCGCTGCATCAGGTCGAGGGGGCCTATTCGCTCGTCGCCCTCGCCGACGACATGGTGGTCGGCGTGCGTGATCCGCTGGGTGTCCGCCCGCTCGCACTCGGCCGGCTCGGCAGCGCGCACATCCTCGCGTCGGAAAGCTGCGCCTTCGACATCATCGGCGCCGAGTTCCTGCGCGATGTGGAGCCGGGTGAGCTGGTGGTTCTCGACGGCTCGGGCGTGCACAGCCTGAGACCCTTCCCCGCAATGGAGCGGCGCTTCTGCATCTTCGAATACATCTACTTCGCCCGGCCCGACAGCATCGTCGAGGGCAGCAGCGTCTACGAGGCGCGCAAGCGGATCGGCGCGGAACTCGCGCGCGAGAGCCCGATCGAGGCGGACGTCGTCATCCCCGTGCCCGACTCGGGCGTGCCGGCGGCCCTTGGCTACGCGGCGCAGGCGGGCATCCCCTTCGAGCTCGGCATCATCCGCAACCACTATGTTGGCCGGACCTTCATCGAGCCCACGGACCACATCCGCCATCTCGGCGTACGGCTCAAGCACAACGCCAACCGGGCCCACATCCGGGGCCGTCGGGTGATCCTGGTGGACGACAGCATCGTCCGCGGCACGACATCGAAGAAGATCGTCGAGATGGTGCGCAGCGCCGGCGCGAAGGAGGTCCACATGCGTATCTCCAGCCCGCCGACAACGCATTCCTGCTTCTACGGCATCGACACGCCGGAGCGCGAGAAGCTCCTCGCCGCCCGGCACGACGTGGCGGAGATCGCCCAAATCATCGGCGTCGACAGCCTCGCCTTCATCTCGATCGACGGGCTTTATCGGGCGATGGGCAAGGGGCGCCGCGACCCTCGGCGCCCGCAGTTCTGCGATGCCTGCTTCACCGGTGAATACCCGACCGCGCTCACCGACCAGACCGGCGAGCGCCCGGCGCAGCTCTCCCTGCTCGCGGAAATGGCCTGACCTCCGATGGCGGAAACGACCGAACGGTCCGGCGGCGTCCTGAGCGGGCGGATCGCCCTCGTCACCGGGGCCTCGCGCGGCATCGGCGCGGCGGTCGCCAAGCGGTTCGCGGCCGAGGGCGCCCATGTCGTCCTCGTCGCCCGAACGACCGGCGGCCTGGAAGAGGTGGACGACGCGGTGCGTGCGGCCGGCGGCACCGCCACGCTGGTGCCGCTGGACCTCGCCGATTTCGACGCCATCGACCGCCTCGGCGCGGCGCTGCATGAGCGCTTCGGTCGGTTGGACGTGCTGGTGGGCAATGCCGGGCTTCTGGGCACCCTGACGCCGATCACCCATATCAAGCCGAAGGAGTGGCAGCAGGTCCTGGACATCAATCTGACGGCCAATTGGCGCCTGATCCGCAGCTTCGATCCGCTGTTGCGCGCATCCGATGCCGGCCGGGCGATCTTCGTCACCTCCGGAGCCGCGCGCGGCCCGCGGGCCTATTGGGGCAGCTATGCGGTGACCAAGGCTGCCCTCGAAATGCTGGTCGGAATCTATGCGGCCGAGACGGCCAGGGGCAGCGTGCGCGTGAACCTCGTCAACCCCGGCCGCGTGCGCACCGGCATGCGCGCCAAGGCCTATCCCGGCGAGAACCCGGAGACGCTGCCGCCGCCGGAGGCCGTCACCGACGCCTTCCTCGCCCTCGCCTCCCCCGCCTGCTCCCGCCACGGCGAAATCGTCGAGGCGCAGGACCACCGATAGCGGCCATCTGGATCACCGAGCCGGAAGCGACTATGCTGCCGCCCCTTTCGTACGGCGCAAGCAGCGTGGAGGCATAGACGATGGCCGGAAGGATCGACCAGCGATTGGCGGAGCTCAAGATCGAGCTCCCGCAGGCGGCGGCGCCCGTCGCCAACTACGTGCCGGCGGTGATGGCCGGCAATCTCGTCTTCATCTCGGGCCAGGTGACGGTCTGGAATGGCGAGTTCAAATATGTCGGCAAGCTCGGCCGCGACTTCTCGGTCGAGGAAGGCCAGGCGGCCGCGCGGCTTTGCGGCCTCAACATCCTGGCGCAGCTCAAGGCGGCGCTGAATGGCGACCTCGATCGGGTGACGCGCTGTGTCAAGCTTGGCGTCTTTGTCAACTCCACCGATGATTTCACCGACCAGCCGAAGGTCGCGAACGGTGTCTCCGACCTGATGGTCGAAGTCCTCGGCGATGCCGGCAAACACGCCCGTTTCGCTGTCGGCACCAACGCGCTGCCGCTCAACGTCGCGGTCGAAGTCGACGCGGTCTTCGAGGTTCGCTGAGATCACCGCCGCCGATCCCATGGGCATCGGCGGCGGCCGTCGACGGCCCGAACGGATCTTTCGCGGCCCTCCTCTTGCCTCGACCGGACGGAGACCCAATCTGGCTGGCATGACGAGAGCGCCAGCGATGGGATCCGCCCATGCCTGATGGGCAGGAACCGACGACGATTCGCATCGTCGACAGCATCGGTGCGGTCGAGGCCGCCCGATGGGACGCCTGCGCCGGCGACGGCAATCCCTTCGTCGCCCATGCCTTCCTCGCGGCGCTGGAGGACAGCGGCTCCGTTCGGGCCGAGACCGGCTGGCTGCCCCAGCACCTGCTGGCAGAGAGCGGCACGGGCGAGCTCCTCGGCGTCGCGCCGATGTATCTGAAGGGTCATTCCTACGGCGAATACGTCTTCGACCATGGCTGGGCGGCCGCCTATGAGCGGGCCGGCGGCCGCTATTACCCGAAGCTGCAGGTGGCGGTCCCGTTCACGCCGGTTCCCGGCCCGCGCCTCCTGGTCAAGCCCGGACCGCTGGCCGAATCCGTCCGCAAGATCCTGATCCAGGGCATGATCGAGGTGGCGCGGCGCAGCGGCGTCTCGTCGCTCCACGTCACCTTCGCCGACGAGACGGACGCCCGCGCCCTGGCGGAGGCCGGCTTGATGATACGGACCGGCTATCAGTTCCACTGGGCAAACCGGGGCTACGACAGCTTCGACGACTTCCTGGCGGCCCTGTCGTCGCGCAAGCGCAAGGCGATCCGCAAGGAACGGCGCGAGGTCGCCGAATCGGGCATCCAAATCCGCGTCCTCACCGGTGATGCCATCGAGCCGCGCCACTGGGACGCCTTCTTCCGCTTCTACATGGACACCAGCGACCGCAAATGGGGTTCGCCTTACCTGACCCGCGATTTCTTCACGCGGCTCGGCGCGACGATGGCGGACCGCGTCGTCCTGGTGATGGCCGAGGATCGCGGCCGCCTGGTGGCCGGCGCGCTCAATCTGCGCGGGACCGATACGCTTTACGGACGCAACTGGGGCTGCATCGGCGACTACCGCTTCCTGCATTTCGAGGCCTGCTACTACCAGGCGATCGAGTACGCCATTGCCCATCGCCTCGCCCGCGTCGAGGCGGGGGCGCAGGGGGAGCACAAGATTCAGCGAGGCTATCTGCCCGTCGCGACCCGCAGCGCCCACTGGATCCGTGATCCGGGGTTCGCCGCCGCCGTCCGGGATTTCCTGCGCCGCGAGCGGCGCGCCGTGGAGCGGGACATGGAGGCCCTGGCGGAGCTTTCGCCGTTCCGACGCTGCGGGGGGACAAACGAATAGGGGCGGGTTGAAACCCGCCCCTACCGAAAGACGACCGTCTCGACGTCGCCGAGCCTATTCCGCCAGCACCGGCAGCTTGTCGGAGCTGTTGCTTTCGGGCGGCGTGTCGCTGCCCGGCGACGCGCCACCGGAGCCACCGCCCGGCTTGCCGCTCTCGAAGGAGAAGGTGAGCGCGTCGTCCTTGACGTCGACGCGGACGGTCCCGCCCTTCTCCAGCTTGCCGAACAGCAGCTCTTCGGCGAGCGGCTTCTTGATGTGGTCCTGGATGACGCGGGCCAGCGGCCGTGCGCCGTAGAGCGGATCGAAGCCCGTCTTCGCGAGCCAGGCACGCGCCGCCTCGCTGAGCTCGATCGTGACGTGGCGATCCGCCAGCTGCACCTCGAGCTGCATGACGAACTTGTCGACGACGCGGGCCACCACCTCCGGAGACAGGTTGGCGAACGGGATGACCGCGTCCAGCCGGTTGCGGAACTCCGGCGAGAACATCCGGTTGATCGCCTCCGTATCCTCGCCGATGCGCGCCTCGCGGCCGAAGCCGATGGCGGGCTTCGCCATGTCGGCGGCGCCGGCATTGGTGGTCATGATCAGGATGACGTTGCGGAAGTCGACCGACTTGCCGTTGTGGTCGGTCAGCTTGCCGTGGTCCATCACCTGCAGCAGCACGTTGAACAGGTCCGGATGCGCCTTCTCGATCTCGTCGAGCAGCAGAACCGCGTGCGGGTGCTGGTCGATGGCGTCGGTGAGCAGGCCGCCCTGGTCGAACCCGACATAACCCGGCGGCGCGCCCAGCAGGCGCGAGACCGTGTGCCGCTCCATGTACTCCGACATGTCGAACCGGATCAGCTCGATCGCAAGGCTCCGGGCCAGCTGCCGGGCCACCTCGGTCTTGCCGACGCCGGTGGGGCCCGAAAACAGGTAGCAGCCGATCGGCTTCTCGGGTTCGCGCAAGCCGGCGCGAGCGAGCTTGATGGCGCTCGCCAGCGCCTCGATCGCCTTGTCCTGGCCGAACACCATGGTCTTGAGGTCACGCTCCAGGTTCTGCAGCGTCGACTTGTCGTCACGCGACACGCTCTTGGGCGGAATCCGCGCGATCTTGGCGACCACCGCCTCGACCTCCTTGACCGTGATCGTCTTGCGCCGCTTGCTTTCCGGCAGGAGCATCTGGGCCGCGCCGACCTCGTCGATCACATCGATCGCCTTGTCCGGCAGCTTGCGGTCGCTAATGTAGCGGGCCGCCAGCTCGACCGCGGAGCGGATCGCGTCCGCGGTATAGCGAACCCCGTGATGCTGCTCGTAATAGGGCTTGAGGCCCCGCAGGATCTTCACGGAATCCTCGATCGACGGCTCGTTGACGTCGATCTTCTGGAACCGCCGGACCAGCGCCCGGTCCTTCTCGAAATAGTTGCGATACTCCTTGTAGGTGGTCGAACCGATGCAGCGCAGTGTGCCGCTGGCAAGCGCCGGCTTCAGCAGGTTCGAGGCATCCATCGCACCGCCGCTGGTGGCACCGGCGCCGATGACGGTATGGATCTCGTCGATGAAAAGGATCGCCCCCTCCATCGCCTCGAGCTCGCTCAGCACCGCCTTGAGCCGCTCCTCGAAGTCGCCGCGATAGCGGGTCCCGGCCAGAAGTGAGCCCATGTCGAGGCTGTAGATGGTGGCCTCGCGCAGCACCTCGGGCACCTCGCCGCGGACGATCCGCCGCGCCAGACCCTCGGCGATCGCCGTCTTGCCGACGCCGGGATCGCCGACATAAAGCGGGTTGTTCTTCTGCCGCCGGCAAAGGATCTGAATCGTCCGCTCGACCTCGTCCTGACGGCCGATCAGCGGATCGATCTTGCCGCCCGCCGCCTTCTTGTTGAGGTTGACGCAGTAGGCGTCGAGCGCCTCCGTACCCGTCTTGACGACCTTCTCGGCGGCCGCGTCCGGGTCGGCCCCCTGCACGCGCCGCGTCTCCGACCGGCCGCGCGCCTTGGCGATGCCGTGGCTGATGTAGTTGACCGCATCGAGCCGCGACATCTCCTGCTCCTGCAGGAAGTAGACGGCGTGGCTCTCGCGCTCGGAGAACAGCGCCACAAGGACGTTGGCACCCGTCACCTCCTCCCGTCCGGACGACTGGACGTGAATCGCGGCGCGCTGCAGCACCCGCTGGAAACCGGCCGTCGGCTTCGCATCGCCCAGATCGCTGCTGACGAGGTTCGAGAGCTGCCCGTCGATGTACTCGACGAGGTCGCGGCGAAGCCGCTCGATATCGAGATTGCAGGCCCGCAGCACCGCGACGGCATCCTGATCCTCCGTCAAGGCGAGGAGGAGATGCTCGAGGGTCGCATACTCGTGACGCCGCTCATTGGCGTAGGCAAGCGCCCGATGCAGGGTCTTCTCCAGGTTCGACGAGAGCATTAACGGGTTATTCCTTTTCCAGCGTGCATTGCAGAGGATGTTCGTGGCGGCGCGCAAAATCGATCACTTGCGTCACCTTGGTCTCGGCCACCTCGTAGGTGTAGACGCCACAGACGCCGACCCCGCGACGATGGACGTGGAGCATGATCCGCGTGGCATCTTCGCGGCTTTTGTTGAAGAATCGCTCCAGGACATGAACAACGAACTCCATGGGGGTGTAGTCGTCATTGAGCAGCAGCACCTTGTACATCGAAGGCTTCTTCGTCTTCGGCTTGCTCTTGACGACGACCCCGGTCGACGGCGCGTCCTTTCGAATTCTATCGTTGTCGCTCATGCCATTCGGTTATCTCTTCAACCCTCCAGAATGCCCTCCCCATATGATATTGAATCAGCCGGTCTGCGGCAAAGGGCATCGGATAGGCATACCTGAACAAGAATGAAAATATGGCTGATCGAATCGAAAATTAAGCCCTTGAAAGGCAAAAGGGGCCCGGCAGGCCGGGGCCGGGCCCCAAGCCGTCGGCGCGATTCCTAGGTCATCCGGGCGGCCGCGGCATCGAGCCGGGTCTTGAGGGGCTGCATCGCCTCCCGGGCCACCTTGACCGACAACTCGGACAGGCGGACGCTTTCCGACACCAGGCTTCCGAGGCTGTTGCGCGCGTAATCGCTCTGCACCTCGACAACCTCGCGGAGCGACCGGGCCGAAAGCAGCGCCCGCGCCGCCTCAACGCCCTCCTCCACGGACCGCTGCGTGTAGCGCAGCCAGGCCGCGCCGATGTCTTCCATGCCCCTGGCCACGATGGAGCCGGATTCGGCCCAGGCATCGAGGGCGGTTTTCGTCAGACCGGCCGCTTCGCTGACGGCGCGCGGCGCGGTCGACGCCGCCCGCGACAGTTCGCGCTCGCCCGAGGCCGCGACCTCGGGCATCGCGGTCTCCGGCGCCGTTCGGGCCCTCTCGGTCTCGCTCTCGCGCTTCGTTTTGGCAGCAGTATCGGCGGCCCTGGTCTTCACGCTTGCGGCCCGTGCAGCCGCGGCCTTTCCGGTGGCCCGCCGGCGCGGACTGGCTCGTTTCGGTGTCGCAGGTTTCATGCGGTTCGCTCCTTCAGCCGTAACGGGATCGGACCGCCGTCGCCCGGACCGCCTTGTCGAAGCGATCCCGACGGCGGAGCGTCTTGCAGTGCAGCACGGCTTCAAGATAGGTCGCCGCCCGTGTGAATCAAAGGCGACCCGTGTGAATCAAAGGCGAGTCGAGCAGGATCGTGCGGCGCAACATCGCTACCGCAAAAAAACGCGTGTCGCGAACCGCCTCGGCCGTTTACGCCCTCTTAACCTTGACGTTTACGCCCTCTTAACCTTGACATCGTAACCCTTGCCCCTGCGGCCGGCGCGCGATGGCCGGCCGCAGCCGCCATCGGACAACGGCCGTTCGCCTGGGCCGGCGCTGCGCCGCGGCCGGTTTTCGACCTTAAGCCCTGAGTTAAGTTTTGCCCCGATAGGTAGACAAAATTTCGTAAATTTTTTAGAGTATTTGCTCTCGGAGCCTCACGAAGGGGGAAGGTATCGATGCGTATAGGGGAGACGCGCGTGCCCCAATGGGTGGGCAATCGAGTCTTTCGCGAAGTTCTCCAGGTTCTCGCCGTTCTCCTCTGTGTAATCGCCGTCGTCAACCCGGCGGAAGCACGGCGATATGCATCGATCGTTGTCGATGCGGAAACGGGCACCGTCCTGCACGAGTCGCATGCCGACCGGTCGATCTATCCGGCCTCCCTGGCGAAGATGATGACGCTCTATCTCCTGTTCGAGGCCCTGGAGAACGGTACCGTCACGCCCGATCAGAAGCTCAAGGTATCGGCGCGTGCGGCCGGACAGCCGCCGACCAATCTCGACCTCCGGGCCGGGGACAGGATCACCGTCCGAGAGGCCATTCGCGCCCTCATCGTCCGTTCGGCCAACGACGCTGCCACGGTCGTCGCGGAGGCCCTTGGCGGCACCGAGGCCAAGTTCGCCCGAATGATGACCGAGAAGGCCCGCGCACTCGGCATGGAAAACACGACGTTCCGAAACGCCTCGGGCCTGCCCGACCGGCATCAGGTAAGCACCGTGCGCGACCTCGCCGTGCTCGCCCACGCCCTGATGCGCGATTTTCCGGAGTACTACCATCTCTTCTCCCTGAAGTCCTTCAGCTATAACGGCCGGACCTACAAGACGCATAACAACTTGGTCGTGGATTATCCGGGAGCCGACGGGCTGAAGACGGGATACATCCGCGCTTCGGGATTCAATCTCGCCGCTTCGGCCGTTCGCAACGGCCGTCGGCTGATCGCCGTCGTCGTCGGCGGCCAGACGGCCAATTCACGCGACAAGCATGCGGCGATCCTGCTGGACCGCGGCTTCGCCGCGATCGACTCCGGCAAGGTGCAACTCGCGGCCCGGCCCGGCTGGTCAAACGACCGGTTCGTCGTCCCCCCGCCGAAGCCGGCGGTGCCGGAATCGGCCATCGCCTCCGCCATGTCGGCGCTGGTGCCATCGGCTCAGGCCGCGGTGCGGGGTGAGCCCCTGCCGGGCGGTTGGGGCATTCAGGTCGGGGCCTTCAGCGAGTTCGAGCCGGCGCAGCGGGTTGCGCGGACCGCGGCCGAGAAGGCGGCGGGGCTGCTGCGGGACGCCCGCGTCGTCGTCCTCGAGCGGACGAACGACAACCGGAGGCTGTTCCGGGCGCGGATCATCGGCCTGACGGAGCAGGACGCCCGCGCCGCCTGCCGTGTTCTCGAGTCGAAGAAGATGCCCTGCCTCGTGGTACAGCTCGAGAATCCCATGACGCTGAGCAAGGCGCCGTAGGAGGCCGCCCTCGTCGCGTTGCGCCGCGGTGCCCCTGTTGGACGCCCTCGACCGCTTTCCTTAGGCAGCCGGCAACAGCCGCCTTGTCTCGGCAGGGCGGCGGGGCGGCCACTCGGCAGTCATCCGAATCCCGGAAGCCCTCGCAGGGAAGGCCGTCCGAAAGCGTCAGAACTGCGGCGGTTCGATGCCGCTTTGCTCGAGCTGCGTCACGACATCGTTCTTCAGTCGATCGAGCCCCTCCTGGTCGCGCGCCTCGCAACGTGCGACCAGAACGTTCTGGGTATTCGAGGCGCGCAACAGCCACCATCCGTCGGCCGTCCTGACGCGCACCCCATCGATGTCCGAGAAATCCGCGCCCCGGTCGCGGAGCCGCTGCTTGACCTCGGCGATGACGGCGAACTTACGGTCCTCCGCGCAGGGAAACCGCAGTTCGGGCGTATTCACGACCTTCGGCAACCCGTCACGCAGCTCGGCAAGGCTCTGGTCCGAACGGCTGAGGAGGTCGAGAAGCCGAACCGCCGCGTAGAGCGCATCGTCGAATCCGTAATAGCGGTCGGCGAAGAAGATGTGCCCGCTCATCTCTCCGGCGAGCGGTGCGCCGGATTCCGCCATCTTCGATTTGATCAGCGAATGGCCGGTCCGATACATCAACGGCTTCCCGCCCGCGCGCTCGATCTCGTCGAAGAGGACCTGGCTCGCTTTGACGTCCGCGATGATCGTGGCGCCGGGCCTCTCGGCCAGCACCTCCCGCGCCAGCAGCACCATGAGCTGGTCGCCCCAGAGAATCCGACCGCGGCCGTCGATCACGCCGATCCGATCGCCGTCGCCGTCGAAGGCGATGCCGAGATCGCAGCCCTTTTCGGCCACGGTCCGCTGAAGCTGCTTGAGGTTCTCGGGCACCGTCGGATCCGGGTGATGTGCCGGGAAGGTCCCGTCGACGGCCTCGTTCAACAGGAAATGGTTGCCGGGAAGCCGGCCGGCCAACTGCTTCATGGCGATACCGGCGGCGCCGTTGCCGGCGTCCCAGGCGACGGAGAGCGAGCGGCCCTCGGCACCGCGGTAGTCGCGGGCCAGCCGGTCGACATAGGCGTCGAGCACCGGGCGGTCGATGACCTTCCCCGGTGCGCCCTCGGCAAAGGCACCGGCAGCGGCGATCTTGCCGATCCGCTGGATCGCCTCGCCGTAGAAGGCCTGTTTGCCCAGCATCATCTTGAAACCGTTATAGTGCGGCGGGTTGTGAGAGCCGGTCACCATGACCCCGCCACCGGCGCGCAGGGTGAACGTCGCGAAGTACAGCATCGGCGTCGGCCCGAGCCCGACGCGCCAGACCTCGAGCCCGCAACGGCGCAGCCCGTCGATCAGCGCCGCCTCGAGCTCCGGCGAACTCAACCGGCCGTCAAAGCCGACGCACACGGTCGAACCTCCGGACTCGCGAAGGATCGTCCCGAAGCTCCGGCCCACGGCGCGGGCGTCGTCGGCCGACAGGGTGTCGCCGACGATGCCGCGGATATCGTACTCCCGAAGGATCGTGGGGTCGAACCGATAGGTTTCGCTCATCGCGGCTGCAGGGCTCCCATCCCGTTGCGGCGGCGGCCGATGCAATCGTACTCGAAGCCGGCGGCGGCCATCTCGTCCGGATTGTAAATGTTCCGCAGATCGAGAATGAGCGGACGCCGCAGAAGCCTCTTCACGCGGTCGAGATCGAGCGCCCGGAACTCGTTCCACTCGGTCAGGATCACCAGGGCATCCGCGCCGCTCATCGCGTCGTACGCATCGCGGCAGTAGGTCACGTCTGGCAGCAGAAGCTTCGCCTCCCTCATGCCTTCGGGATCGAAGGCGCGAACGGTCGCCCCTGCACGCTGCAGGGCCGGGATGATCGTGAGGCTCGGGCTTTCCCGCATGTCGTCGGTGTTCGGCTTGAAGGTCAGGCCCAGGATCGCAATCGTCTTGCCGGACATGGGGCGCCCGCAGACATTAATAATCCTTTCAGCCATCCGTTCCTTCCGGGCGTCGTTCACGGCGACGACCGTCTCGACGATCCGCAGGGGCGATCCGACCTCCTGCGCGGTTCGCACCAGGGCAAGGGTATCCTTCGGAAAACAGGAACCGCCATAACCCGGTCCCTGATGGAGGAACTTCCGCCCGATGCGGCCGTCGAGACCGATTCCCTTCGCCACGTCGTGCACATCCGCCCCGACTCTCTCGCACAGATCCGCGATCTCGTTGATGAAGGTGATCTTGGTGGCAAGGAAGGTGTTGGCCGCGTATTTGATCAGCTCCGCCGTTTCCAGGTTGGTGAAGATGATCGGCGTCTCGATCAGGTAGAGCGGCCGATAGAGCGCTCGCAGCAGCTGACGGGCGCGCTCCCCGTCGGTCCCGATCACCACCCGGTCCGGCCGCATGAAATCGTTGATCGCCGACCCCTCGCGCAGGAACTCGGGATTGGAGGCCACGTCGAAATCGGCGTCGGGGCGCGCATTCCGGATGATGCGTGCCACCTCGCGGCCGGTGCCGACGGGGACCGTGGACTTCGTCACGACCACCGTATAACCGTCGAGCGCCGCCGCGACCTCTTCCGCCGCGGCGAACACGTAGGACAGGTCGGCGTGGCCGTCCCCGCGGCGGCTCGGCGTGCCGACCGCGATGAACACCGCATCGGCCCCGTCGACGGCGGCCTTCAGGTCGGTCGTAAAAGACAGCCGGCCGGCCCTGACATTGGAGTCGACCAGCGTCTCCAGCCCCGGCTCATAGATCGGCATCTTGCCCCTCTGCAGCGCACCGATCTTAGCCTGGTCCTTGTCGACGCAGACGACGTTGACGCCGAACTCGGAAAAGCAGGCGCCAGACACCAGACCGACATATCCGGTCCCGATAACGGCAATCCGCATGATGCGTATCCCCTAATGGAGCGACGCCCCGATCGCTCGGTCAGTCGCCGGACTGGAGCTCCCGCGCTCGCTCGATGATAGCACGCCGAACGGCCGGACCGACGGTCTCGTGCTCGAGGGCGAAGGCTATCGTCGCCTCGACGAATCCGGCCTTGTCGCCGCAGTCGTAGCGCGTCCCCTCGAAGCGGTAGCCGTGGAAGGGCCCGTGCCCGATCATCCGGGCCATTGCATCGGTGAGCTGAACCTCGTTGCCTGCACCCGGCTTCTGATCCTCCAGAAGCGCAAAGACCTGCGGCTGCAGGATGTAGCGGCCGATGACCGACAATGTGGATGGCGCCTCCGCCGGCTTGGGCTTCTCCACCAGCGCCTCGACCTCGACCAATCGTCCCCTCTCCCGGCCGGTCTTGAGGATGCCGTAGCGGTCCGTGTGTTCGCGAGGGACGTCCATCACGGCCACGATGTTCCCGCCGACCTCGGCGTATATGTCCACCATCTGCCGCAGGCAGGGCGTACGGGCCTGGACCAGATCGTCGGGCAGCAGCACCGCCACCGGCTCGTCGCCGACGAGGTGGCGCGCACACCAGACCGCGTGGCCGAGGCCGCGTGGCTCCGGCTGGCGGACCGAGGCAACCTGCCCCGCTTCGAGCCGCAGCGCGTCGAGGATCGCCAACTCGCGCGTCTTGCCGCGCCGCGTCAGCGTCTCGTGCAGTTCCGCGTCGAAGTCGAAATGATCCTCGAGCACCGACTTGCCGCGGCTGGTAACAAAGATGAACTGCTCGATGCCGGCGGCCTTCGCCTCCTCGACAACGTACTGGATCAATGGCTTGTCGACGACGGGCAGCATCTCCTTCGGCATCGCCTTGGTGGCGGGCAGAAAGCGGACGCCGAGACCGCCGACCGGAAAGATCGCCTTACGAATACGTCGCGTCATATCAATGTTCTCTGGATTGATCGGATCGATGTTCTCTGGATTGATTGAACAGACGCTGGCGTGGCCCGCCTTTGTGCCACACCGCGGTTGGTGAAAGCAACTCGGGCCAGTTTAGTTCCAAGACCGGGCAGCCTTCGCCAAGGGCTGGGCCCCGGCGGGACCGAGCCCGGTGCGCCGTTCGCCGCCCCCCACCGATCCCCTTCCGTCGAAGTCGGACAAGCAGGCCCCGGCCGGACCGCCGCAAGCCGCCGACGCCTTCGGACCAGGTCGAAGAGGCTGGAATTACCCCTTATGAGGGCGTAGAATGGGCAAATCATCTATCATAAGTTGTTAACCAAGAGGGGGACCATGATCAAAGGCCGAGGGATTCAGCCGTGCCGCCGCGGGCGCATCAAGAAAGCGGCCCCTCTCTTCGTCCTGGCGTTGTCGCTTCTCGGCTGCCAGCCCAACATCTCGCCGGATTCCTACCCCGTGAGCTCGGCCGGTCAAGTGAACCGGTCCGTGCGCGGCATGGTCGTCAGCGCGCGCGCCGTCAATATCCAGGGCAGCCAATCCGGCGTCGGCACGATGGCCGGGGCGGCGACCGGAGCCGTGGCCGGATCGGCGATCGGCAGCGGCACTCGGGCCAATGTGATCGGCGCCATCGGCGGCGCGGTCATCGGCGGCGTGGTCGGGGGCGCCGTGGAAGAGGGAACGACGCGCCAGCAGGGCATGGAATACGTGATCGAAACGGAGGATGGCGCGCTCCTGACCATTGTCCAGGGCATCGAATCACCTCTGCAGGAAGGCGACCGGGTGATCGTGGTCTACGGTGCGCGGGCGAGGGTCATCGCTGATCCGTCACGGAACTGATCGCCCGGCCCGATCCCGAGATCCGAGGCGGCGGACAGTGCGCGTTGCCCGCGTGCGGTCCCGGACTATTCTCCGAGGAGCAGGTCCTTCGCCATGTTGATCTTGGCCGCGAGATAGGTAGAGCCACCGTGATCGGGATGGTTCTTGAGCATCAGGCGGCGATGCGCCTCCTTGATTTCCTCCGGGCTGGCGCCGGGCGCGACTCCGAGGATCTCGTAAGCCTCTTCCCGTGTCATGCCGCCCCTGGCCGCTGCCGTCCGGCCTCCGCCCGCGGACCGGTTCTCGCCGCCTCCAGCCGCCCGGCCGGCGGTTTCCGCCTGGTCGCGCCAGTCAGGGCCGTGCATCCGATCGAGATAGGCTTCCAGCACCGCCACTGACTGCGGATCGGCCGCCCGGCATTCGGCCAGCAGTTCGAGAAGCGCTTCCATCGGCAGGTCGCCGAGTGACCGCCCCTTGTACCGTCCCGCCAGGACGGTGCCGTCGAGGACCCCGGTGTCGTGGTCCAGGGTCATGCTGAGATAATCGGTATCGACGCGGGAACTCCGTCCGCCCGCGGGACCGGAAGCGGTGCGGAACCGGTCGCGCATGGCGCGCCAGCGCAGAATCAGGGGCAGCAGGCCGGCGATGAGCATCAGCACGAGGCCGAGCCGGCCGCTCACGATCAGCAGTAGCAGGGCGATCGAGCCCAGGCCGACGGCCACCCACTTTACAATCCGGGCGAGGCTGGCGGGATTCGCGTTGACATACAGACGAAGAAGCGACACCACGCCGACGAGGACCAGCAGACCGAGGAAGAGATAGGCGAGCACGGGCCCGACCCCGCCGTTACCGGTTCGCCGGGCGATCCCCCGCCCCGGCCGCCGCCCGGCCGGTCTCGCCGGCCCCGCTCGGCAGGCGCTGGCGAAGCCCGCCGGGACTGGCGAGCGCGGGATCCGCGTCCAACGCCCCACAGGCACCGTCCCGAGCGATGCCGAAGAAGAAGTCCGCTGGCTCGGGGTGAGGGGCGGCGGGGCCGGGGACGTTGCGCGAACCCGTGGTTCTCAATGCTATCCCTTCCCCACTTGATGCGTGATCTGCAGCGCGGCACCCCCCGTTCGACGGCTGTAGTCCTCCAAAGCGGCCCGTCCGCCGGCAGCGTATACGGCCACCGCGCTCAACAGCTCGCGGAGCTGCTGGGCGCTTCGGGAATCGAACGAACAGTACGCGCCGTTGGTCAGGCGGGCAATCTGCTTGAAGGCGCGCGCGGCTACCGGCTCGCCACCCTCGTGGAAGAGGAAGACGGGTACGCCCAGCACCCCGAGCTGGCCGGCAAGGTGGCAGAGCTTGTCGACGTCCTCCTCCATGCAATCGCCGACGAAGACCAGGGCGCTGATCTTCTCCTTCTTGGTCTCGGCGATGGCGTGACGCAGGACCTTGGCGATCTGGGTCTGGCCGCCGAGGCAGAAGACGCGCGTCATGCGCCGCAGGAGCTCGGCGGAGTTGCTCAGCCACGGTTCCGCCTTGAACTCCCCGAAGCCCCGATAATAGACGAGCTGGATGTCGAGCCCGCCGAGGGCAGCGGTCTCCTTGAACATCTGGCCCTGGATGTGGCAGGCGCGGTCCCAGGTCGGCTCCCGGCTCGCGGTGGCATCCAGGGCGAACATCAGCCGGCCGCGGCGACCGGCGGCCGGCCGGGGCGCCGGCGTCATGGCCAGTTTCCGCAGGAACTGATCGATCTCGCCGCTGGACGAGGTGCTTGGCAGCTTATCGCGATCACCGGCCATGGTCGAACCCGTCTCTACCTTCATCTCTTCAGGTAGTGTGGCCGATCAGGGGCTTCCAGTCTGCCCACGCGTCAAGGGACGGTCGCCGAACGCCCCGCCGGAGATTCCCGGCAGACCGATCGCGCTCAGCAAGGCGCGGACTTCCTGCCGCGCCGCGACATGCGACATGCTGAAGGTGACGCCCGTTTCGCCGTCGCGAAGGTCGAGCAGGGTCAGGCCCCGCGGGAACAGCTCGCGAAAGATCACGCGCTCGCTGAAACCGGGCGCCAGACGGAACCCGATTCGGCGCGACAGCTCCTCGAGCAGACGGCCTATGTTACGCTTGTTGCGGGCGTCCAGGCTGCTCAGACGGTTCCGCATGACGATCCAGTCGATCGACCCGCCGTCGGCAAGCGCCCGCTGCTTCTTCTGCTCCCAGGCCATCTCGCTGTAGACGCTGGGGCCGAGGATGCGCCGGCCCGACCCGTCCAGCCGCGCCAGCATGTCGAGGTCGAGGAAGCTGTCGTTGAGCGGCGTAATGAGCGTGTCCGCCCGCGCGTGGCCGAGGCGCGACAGGCTGCTGTCGCTGCCCGGCGTGTCGATGACGATGAAGTCGCAATCGGCGAGCGCCGCCATCGCCGCATCCAGTCGTTCGGCCTCGTCGGCGCGTGCCGCGGCGGCGGAGTCGAGCGTGCTCCGAGGGACCCGATGGTGCGCGGGAACGGGCAGGTTCGCCCCGTCCGCGGCGTTGAAGGCCTGCCGGTTCTCGATGTAGCGCGACAGCGTGCCCTGGCGCGCGTCCAGGTCGATGCTGCCGACCCGATGCCCTTCGCGCAGCAGGGCGACGATCAGGTGCATCGCCGTGGTCGATTTGCCCGAACCGCCCTTTTCGTTGCCGAGCACGATCACATGCGGGCGGCGCAGGGGCCGCCCCATGGTGGCGGCACGCGCCGCGGCGGGCGGAGACATGACAGTCACGCCGGGCGCATCCAGACGGCGGTGTCGTGAAACACGCCGCCGCCTTTGGGCGGTCCGGGATCGGCGCTGACCAGGGCGTTGATACCGAGGCCTTCCTCGAAGGCGCCGTTCGGCCAGATGCTTTCCACGACGAGAACGCCCGGTTGCAGCCCGTCGAACGGGCGGGCGTGCAGGACAACCGACGCGAGCCGGTTGCCGAGGCGCACGCGGCTTCCCTCAGTGATGCCGAGCCGGGCGCAGTCCTTCGGATGGACCAGCACCGTCGGGCGCCCTTCGCGGGCGCGCGAGCTCGGTGTTTCCGTGAAGCTGGTGTTGAGGAACTGGCGCGCCGGGGCCGCCACCAGGCGGAACGGATGCTCCGCGTCCGCCGCGTCGATGATCGGCGCGAAGTCGGGCAGCGACGGCATCCGCTCGTGGTCGCGGCCGATCGCGGCCCAGTCCGGCTTGAAGCGGAACCGCCCGTCTGGATGCCCGAACCCGTTGAGGAAATGCGCCGTTTCGAAGTCGAGCGCACAATCGTACCAGCGGGCCGCGTGGATCTCGGCCGCGCTCGGCAGGCCGGACGCGGCGAGCATCGCGTCGATGAGCTCCCATTCGCTCATCCGGAAGCCGGGGTGGTCGGCGCCGAGGCGCTCGGCAAGGCCGCACAGAACCGCATGGTTGGAACGGGCCTCAGCGAAGGGCTCGACCACTTTGCGGGCGACCTGGATGTGCGTGTGCCCGCTGGCGATGTAGACGTCGTCGTGCTCGAGGAAGGTCGTGGCGGGCAGGACGATGTCGGCCATCGCCGCCGTATCGGTCATGAACTGCTCGTGCACGCAGACGAAGAGGTCGTCCCGGGCGAAGCCCGCGCGCACCTTGGTCGTGTCGGGACAGACGACCATCGGGTTCGTGTTCTGGATGAGCATCGCGGTGACCGGCGGTCCGTCGCCCAGGTCGCGGCGGTCGCCGAGGAGGATCGGGCCGATGCGGCACTGGTCCAGCACCCGCACCGAGCAATCCTTGGCGTCGAGCCCCTCGATCAACGTCTTGTCGAGGGGATAGAGTCCGCCATTGCTGTAGAGTGCGCCGCCGCCGCGGTACTGCCACGCCCCGGTGACCGCCGGCAGGCAGCTTACGGCGTGCAGGTTGGCCGCGCCGTTGCGCGAGCGCGAGAAGCCGTAGCCGACTCGGATGAAGCTGCGTCGGGTCCGGCCGTAGAGCCGGGCGAAATCGACGATCGCCTGCGGATCGAGCCCGGTGATCTCCGCCGCCCAGTCGGGCGTCCGCGTCGCCACATGCGCCTCCAGCTCGTCCGGAACATCCGTGTAGCGCGCCATGTAGGCCCGGTCGACGAGTCCCTCCTTGAAGAGGACGTGCAGCATGCCGCAGACGAGCGCCCCGTCCGTCCCCGGGCGCAGCGGAAGGTGGAGGTCGGCAACCGCCGCCGTGCCGGTCCGGTAGGGATCGACCACGACCAGCTTGGCGCCGCGGCTCTTGCGGGCGCGGCTGATATGGGTCATGGCGTTCACCTGGGTCGAGACCGGGTTGCCGCCCCACACGACGATCAGGTCCGATTCGGCCATCTCGCGCGAATCGACGCCGCGCCGGACGCCGACGCCGGCGAACCAGCCGGCGTCGGCAAGCGAGACGCAGATGGTCTGGTGCTGGCGCGAGTAGCGCATGACGTGGCGCAGCCGCTCGATCCCGTCGCGCTGCACCAGGCCCATGGTCCCGGCGTAGAAATAGGGCCAGACGGCCTCCGGCCCGTGGCGCTGGGTCTCCCGGATAAACGCCTCGGCGACCTCATCGAGCGCATCGTCCCAGGAGATCGGCTCGAAGGCGCCGATCCCCTGCCCCTTCGGGCCGACCCGGCGAAGCGGCCGCGCGAGCCGGTCGGGGTGGTGCTGGCGCTCGGCGTAGCGCGAGACCTTCGCGCAGACCACCCCGGCCGTGTAGCTGTTGTCCGCGGCGCCGCGGACCTTGCCGATCCGGTGCGAATCGAGGCGCTCCACCTCCAGCGCGCAGGTGCTGGGACAGTCATGCGGACAGGCGGAGGGCAGGATGTCGAGCGGCATGACGCGGATTCACCACAGCAGCGGACGCCACCAGCCGGAGATTATTTCGGTCCCGTCCCGGAGGCAACAATTGCGCTGGCGGCGCTCCGATTTCCCGGGTAGTGAAGAATCGTCGAGCGAAGCGGGTGAACGTCATGGCCGAAGCCCAGGTCGCCATCCGGCCACGCAGCGCGCCCATGCGGGCGGTGTTCTACATGGTCGCCGCGGTTTCGGCGCTGGCGGTCCTGGACGCCGGGGTGAAGTGGCTGACGTCCGTTTATCCGGTGCCGCAGATCGCCTTTCTGCGCTATCTCGTCGGGCTCGTCCTGGCTCTTGGCTTGGCGCCGCGCCTGGGCGGCCTCGCCACGTTGCGGACGCGGCGCCTGTCCGGCCACATGCTGCGGTCGGCCCTCAACCTCGCGACCATACTGACCTTCTATTACGCGCTGAAGCTGATGCCGCTCGCGGACGCAATCGCCATCGTTTTCGCGGCCCCCCTGTTCATGACCGTCCTGTCTGTGCCGCTCCTGCGCGAGCGCGTGGGCCCGCGGCGGTGGACCGCCCTCGTCGTCGGCTTCGCCGGGGTGCTGATCATCCTGCGGCCGTCCGGCGCGGGGCTCGATCCGGCGGCGCTGATGGCCCTCGCCTCCGCCCTCTTCTATGCCTTGACGATGATTTCCTCGCGCCAGCTCAGCACCACCGAATCCAGCCACGCGATTCTGTTCTACTACTCCGCCGCGGGGCTGCTCGCGACCGGCGCGGTTCTGCCCTGGCAGTGGATCACGCCGACGCCCGGCGATCTCTGGGTCTTCCTGCTGGTCGGGGTGGTCGGCGGTTTCGGCCAGTTCTTTCTCAACCAGGCGTTCCGCTACGGCGAGGTCTCGCTCCTGGCGCCGATCGAGTACACCGCCCTGCTCTGGGCGATCCTCTTCGGCTTCCTCCTCTGGGACGAGCTGCCGAGCTGGCCGGTCCTCGGGGGCGCCGCCCTTGTCATCGCCAGCAGCCTCTACATCATCCATCGGGAGACCGCACTCGCCCGCCGCGATCGCCTCCGGCGGCGGACCGAGCCGCCGGCCGATCAACCGGCCTCGCCGCAGCCATGACCGAGCGGGTGGACTGCGTCGTGATCGGCGCCGGGGTGATCGGCCTCGCGGTCGCACGGGCGCTGGCGCTGGCCGGCCGCGAGGTGGTGATACTGGAAGCGGCGGAGGCGATCGGCACGGAGACGAGCTCAAGGAACAGCGAGGTCATCCATGCCGGCATCTACTATCCCGCCGGCAGCCTGAAGGCCCGCCTTTGCGTCGCCGGGCGTCGGCGGCTCTACGACCACTGCGCGCGGCACGGCATTGCCCATCGCCGGACCGGAAAGCTGATCGTCGCCACGACGGAGGACCAGATCCCGCAACTATGGGCCCTGCAGGAGAAGGCGCGGGCGAACGGCGTCGACGACCTCGAACGGCTGGACGGGGCCGCGGCACGGCGGCTTGAGCCGGCGCTGAACTGTGTCGCCGCCCTCCTCTCGCCTTCGACCGGCATCGTCGACAGCCACGGCCTGATGCTCAGCCTGCTGGGTGAGGCCGAGGCGCAGGGCGCCGTTCTGGCGCTGCGCAGCCCGGTTCTCGGCGGCCGGATCACGGAGAACGGGTTCACGGTGGAGATCGGCGGCGCCGAGCCGATGACGCTCGCCTGCCGAAGTCTGGTCAACGCCGCCGGCCTGCACGCGCCGGACCTCGCCCGCCGCCTCGTCGGGTTGCCGCCGGAGACGATCCCGCGCGCCTTCTTCGCCAGGGGGAGCTATTTCACGCTCGCCGGCCGCGCCCCCTTTCAGCGCCTCATCTATCCGATGCCGGAGCCGGCAGGGCTGGGCGTTCACCTCACCCTCGATCTGGCGGGACAGGCGCGCTTCGGGCCGGATGTCGAATGGATCGATCGGATCGATTACGCGGTAGACCCGGGCCGTGCGGCGCGGTTCTACGACGCCATCCGCCGCTACTACCCCGACCTGCCCGACGGCGCCCTGCAGCCTGGCTATGCCGGTATCCGGCCGAAGCTTCAGGGGCCGGGAGGACCGCCCGAGGACTTCCGCATCCAGGGGCCGGAGACCCACGGCGTGGCGGGCCTCGTCAATCTTTACGGCGTCGAATCGCCCGGCCTGACCGCGGCGCTCGCGATCGCAGATTTCGTGGCCGAGCGTCTCGGCTGAACGGCGTCAATCGTCCCACACCTCGAGCGATCGCAGGTCGTCTTCGCTTAGCGTCGTCGCGACCCGCGACCCATCCTCGCCGAACTGCAGCCGGTCGACAGGCATCACCACCTCGCGCTCGCCGAGATCGAGGAACCCCTCGTCGAACTCGACGACGACCGCAACGATCTCGTTGTCGGCATTGGCCAGAACCTCCTCGATCTCGCCGATCCTCTCGCCGCCGCTGCCGACGACATCCATGTCCTCGATCTGCTCGACCGTCCGGCCCTGGTAAAGGATGTCGCTCTCATCGTCATCGAGCTCGCGCAGGGTCTGCTTGTCCAGCGTCTGGGCCAGGGCTGCCATCGGCACGGCGAACGCTAACATCGTCACGGTTCGCAGCAGCCTGTTCCTGTCCGGCATTGCAAGCTCCTCTTTCCCGTTTCGGTTTCATTCAATGCGTATCGCTGCTAACGCCGCCTATCAACGCCGGTTCCGGCTGGCCGGTTGGGACCCGGAACGGAAGAGGGCATCGCCAGGAGGCGTCCGGAAGGCCGAAGGCTGATACGGCTTCCGGATCGAGCGGGATCAACTTGGCAACACACCCGCGGACATATGCAATCTATGGTCGCAGCATCCCGACTGTCCCTCTATACACCGCGGGGCTGATCGGCACCGGGGACAACATTGACGCATCTTGACGCAGCGCTTCAGACGGCCGCCAGGTTTGCGGCCTGGTTCCGGCGGCTCGATTGGCGGCAGCGGCTGGTCGCGATCTGGGCCGGCTACACCCTCTTCACGGTCGTTTGGTCCACGAGCCTCACCGCCGCAGCCCACTGGACCTATTGGACAAGAGATCGTTGGCGCGAGGAACCCCGGACGGTGGCGCCGCCCGCGCTGGTGGCGGAAGGCCGGGCAGCGTACAAGAAGGGGGGACGCGACGCGGGCAATGGAGATCCTCCTGCCCTTGGCTGAGGCCGGAGACCGCGAGGCGCAGTACTTCGTCGGATATCTTTATGACTATTCCATAGTCTTTTCGGATCGATGCGAGGCGACAAAATGGTACGATCGCGCGGCACGGCAAGGTTACCCGCCGGCGCAATACGTACTCGCCTTCGCCTATCTCGGGGATAGCGGCGTGTACGCGGACGCGGAGAAAGCTTACCGCTGGGCCCTCGCCGCCAGCCGCAACGGCGTCGAAGCTGCAACGGAGTGGCTGAATCTGGGCCTCTTCTCGGATGCCTTGTCGACCGCGGAACGCGAGGCGATCGATCGGGACATGGAGACGTAACGCCCCGAGGACGAGCCACCCGCCCTGGTGATCCGTATCCCGGATTTTCCGCTCGCCGGCACCGTGCCCTTTGTGCCCGACCCCTGCAAGCCTCTCGCCGACTGAAGGCCGGGAGACGCACCAGGCCTTCGCTGGCTTGGCCTGTGGAACATAACAAACCGAAAAGCGATACGGCCACTATCGGCATCGGCCCATCGGCTATCGGCCGCGACCGGCGCCTCTGCCCTAGATCGAGACGATCCGATCGGCTTGTGCTCCAGCGGTGCCCCTCGCCTCAGATCACCTTGCGGCGCAGCCAGCCGGAGACCGCCTCGCCGACCAGAACCAGGGCGATGATGGCGAGCAGGATGGCGGCCACCGTCTGCCACTGGAAGGTGTCGATGGCGCCTTGGAGGAGAAGCCCGATGCCGCCCGCGCCGACGAGGCCGAGCACGGTCGATTCCCGGAGGTTGATGTCCCAGCGCAGGATACTGACGGCGAAGAAGGTCGGCACGACCTGCGGGACGATGGCGTAGAGGATGACCTTACCGCGCGAGGCGCCTGTTGCCTCGATCGCTTCGACCGGCTTGCGGTCGATCTCCTCGATCGCCTCGCCGATCAGCTTGCCGAGGAAGCCGATCGACCGGAACGTGATCGCCAGGATCCCGGCCAGGACGCCGGGCCCGAAGATCGCCACGAACAGGAGCGCCCAGATCAGGGTGTTCACCGACCGGCTGGACACCAGGATGAAGCGGCCGAGCCAGAGGCACGCCCTGTTGGGCGTCGTGTTCTGCGCCGCGATATAGGCCACCGGGAGCGACAGCAGCACCGCGAAAACCGTGGCGATCGTCGCGATGTTGAGGGTCTGCAGCAGCGCGGCGACGATCGCATCCATGCGCGAGAAGTCGGGCGGCACCATCCGGCCGAACAGATCGGCCATCGCGTTGGGCGCGTCGAAGAACCACGGCCAGATGATGTCCACGTCGCCGATCGCCCAGACCGCGACGGCAACGACCAGAAGATAGGACAGGAACCGGATCAGCCGCTGGCCCGGCGTGTAGCGGTGCCATTCGCGGTGTGCGGGGGGTGCGGCGGCCCGGCTCACCATGGGTCGGTCACCATATCTTCTTCCGGATGCGGCCGCTGACCGCTTCGCTCACCAGGATCACAGCGATGATCACCATCGTGATCGCCAGGGCGAAGTCATAGTCGTAACGCCCGAAGGCGTTCATCAGCGTCGCGCCGATGCCGCCCGCGCCGACAATACCGACCACCGCCGAGGCGCGGAGATTGCTGTCGAGCTGATAGATGCCGAGGCCGATCTGCCGCGGCATGATCTGCGGGAACACGGCGTAGAGCAGGGTCGTGAAATAGCCGGCTCCCGTGGCCCGAACGGCCTCGACCTGACCCCAGTCGATTTCCTCGATCCGCTCTGCGAGGAGCTTGGCGACGAATCCCAGGGAGTAGACGGTCAGGGTCAGGATTCCGGCGAGCGGCCCGAAGCCCACGGCCTTCACGAACAGGATCGCGACGATCACCGGGTGGAAGCTGCGCGCGACGATGACGATGGCGCGGCCGAGCAGATAAACCGGCATCGGCGCGAGGTTGCGCGCCGCCATGAAGGCGACGGGAACGCTGATGATGAGGCCGAAAATCGTGGCGATGATCGCGATCTGCACGCTTTCGACGAAGCCTTTGATCAGCAGGTTCGACCGCTCGAAGCTCGGCGGGAAAGCGCCCTGGAAGATCCGCGCCGCGCGCGGCAGACCCTCCTGGATCCGTTCCCAGTCGAACGGCAGGGTGCTGAGCGCCCAATAGACATAGACTGCGGCGGCCAGGAAGATCCCGTAGCGCAGGAACGGGTTGCGGATCAGGGGCGGCTTGCGCCACCGGCGGGCGGCCGTTCCACCGGCGCTCATGACGCGGCGACCCGCGACGGCCGGCCTTCCGGCAAGGGGGCGGACCGCTCCTCCGCCGGGGTGCCGCCATAGATCTTCTCCATCGCCTCATCGTCGAGGGAGTCCGGTGGCCCATCGAAGATGATCCGGCCGAAGCGCATGCCGACGATGCGGTCGGTATAGGTCTTCGCCTCGGCGACGTTGTGGATGTTGATCAGCACCGGCAGGGACAGTTCCTCCGACAGCGAGCGCAGAAGCGACATGATCTGCTCGGAGGTCTTGGGGTCCAGGGAGGCCGTCGGCTCGTCGGCAAGCAGGATCTCCGGCCCCTGCATCAGCGCGCGAACAACGCCGACCCGCTGCCGCTCGCCGCCCGAAAGCTCGTCCGCGCGCTTGTTGGCGTAATGCGCGATTCCGACGCGCTCCATCAGCTGGAAGGCGCGGTCGATGTCGTCCTGCGGGAAGCGGCGGAGCGCCGCCCGCATGAAGGAGACGTAGCCGAGCCGCCCGGACAGCACGTTCTCCATGACCGTCAGCCGGTCGACCAGGTTGAACCCCTGGAAGATCATCCCGATGCGCCGGCGCGCCTGCCGAAGCTCGTTGCCGCGGAGGCTCGTCAGCTTCACGCCGTTCAGCTCGATCTCGCCGGAGGTCGGCTCCACCAGGCGGTTGATGCAGCGCAGAAGCGTGCTCTTGCCGGCGCCCGAAGCGCCGATCACCGAGACGACGTTCCGCCCGGGAACGGTGAGGTTCAGGCCCCGCAGGACCGGCTCGTCAGAACCGTATCGCTTGACCAGATTCGTGATCGTCAGCATGGGCGTTACAACCGCGGCGATGACTCATGCAGGAAGGCCGCCACCCGGCCCGGCCGGGCGGCGGCCGCGTGCGTGACCGTCACTCCGCCGCGAGCTTCTCCTGCGTGTACTCGACGCCGTTCGCCTTCTGGATCTGGCGGATGACTTCCCAGTCCCGCTTGTACTCGATCGGGATGAACTTGCTCACCCCTTCGAACTCCTCGCCCAGGGCCGTTCCCTCGAGGTCGAAGGTGAAGAAGGCCTCCTTGATCTTCTCGACGAGCTCGGGCTTGAGGTTGTGGGCATAGGTGTAGGAGGTCGTCGGGAAGGGCTTCGATTCATAGATGATCTTGACCTCGTCCGGGTCGTAGAGGCCGCGGGCGGCCATCCGCTCGACCACCTCGGACGCCACCGGCGCCGCGTCGTAGTCGCCGGCCACGACACCCAGCATCGACTGGTCATGCGAGCCCGAATACAGGACCTCATAGTCCTCGTCCGGAACGATGCCCTGATCGGGGAACAGCGCCCGCGGCGCCAGGTTGCCGGAGTTGGAGGTCGGCGAGGTGTGGGCGACGCGCTTGCCCTTGAGGTCCGCCATGGAATTGATGCCGCTGTCCTTGCGCGTGTAGACCTGCAGCGTGTAGCCGAAGCGCCCGTCCTCGCTGCCCATGATGGCGAAGGGCACGGCACCGGCCAGGTTGACGGCGAAAGGCGTCGGTCCGGTGGAAAAGCCGGCGATGTGGAGCCGTCCGCTGCGCATCGCCTCGACCTCGGCCGCGTTCGACTGCACCGCGAAGAACTGGACGTCGCGGCCGGTCACCTTCTCGAGATGGTCGATGAAGGGCTGCCAGATGTCCTCGTAGATGGCGGGGTCCTCGACCGGCGTATAGGCGAAGACCAGGGTCGAAGGATCGGCGAACTCGGCCGGATCCTTCGGCGGATCGGCAACCAGGTCGCCGTTCTCGTCACAATACAGCCTATCGAGTTCGCCGCGGTTGGCGCATTCAGCGGCTTGCGCCGCCGACGCAGCGGCGAAGGCGAGCGAGCACAGGGCGATGCCGAGCGCGCGGAGCGCTCCCTGTGTACCGGATAGTCGGTATGTTGGCGATTCGGTCATCGGGCTCTTCCTCCCTATCAATCCTCGTTTCTGCCGGTCACGAACCGGCCTCGGGATGCGCAAAACGACGCCGTTTCACGAAACCGTAACACAATCCAGACCTCAACATGAAATGTGGAATTTCGCAACGAGAATCCGCTCATTTTGTGACATTTAACAACCTTTGCTTTGCAAATCCCAACCGGCATGCCATGATTCCGCCGGGAGGCCGGTGGCCGTCCCCGGGGAGCCGAGGCCCATGCGACTGTCCAAGACCCAACGCCGCGAGCGGATCCTGTCGGAACTGAGGCTGGCGCCGCTGGTTCGGATCTCGGACCTCGCCGAGCGGTTCGGGGTCTCGACCGAGACGATCCGCCGCGATGTCGACGCGCTGAGCAGCCAAGGCTTGGTCGATCGCACCTTCGGGGGCGCTTCGGCCCGGCCGATGGGCGTGCAGCCGACCTTCGGCGAACGGGATCGGGCCTATATCGCGGAGCGCGAGCGGATCGCGGACCGCGCCGCGGCGCTGATCCAGCCGGGTGAAGTGCTGATGATCGACGCCGGCTCGACGACCACGCAGCTGGCCCGACGGCTCGCCGTCGACGGCCAGGACCTGACGGTGCTGACCAACAGCTACTCCGTCGCCACCGCCCTCAGCTCCGGCGCCTCGATCCGGATCGTCCTCTGCCCCGGAGACTATGTTCACCGCGAGGCAGGCGTGTACGGTGCTGAAACGCTGGAGTTCCTCCGCAGGTTTCGCGCCAACAAGGCCTTTCTGGGCGCCGGCGGCCTCGCCGCCGACGGCGTCATGGACGTGAACACCGCAGCGAGCTGGGTCAAACGGGTCATGATGCAGCAGTCGGACCAGAGCTTCGTTCTGGTCGACCACAGCAAGTTCGATGTCCGCCTGCTGAGCGTCGTCGCCCCGCTCCGCAGCTTCCACGGAGTCGTTATCGACCGCGCCCCGCCCCAGGGGCTGCGCGAGGCGCTCACCGAGGCGGGAGTGGCAATCCACATCGCCGATTAGCCGCGACCGGTCCGCCCCGGGCAGCGATCCCACCGCGGTCGATTCCATTGCAATTGCGAACCGTTCGCATTATCAAGGGCCGGCGATCCAATTTGGAGGCCTACGGATGGAAAGCCTCAGCAGCTTCGTCCGACCCTCGCCGCGTGCCGGGGCCGACGCCGACGGGGACGGCCCACGGCGAAGCGCGGCTCCTTTCGCCGGCGGGGTAGCCGAATTGCCAAAAGCGAGCGGACGGGCCTCAGAGATCGGACCATTTCCGCAGCAGGTTCGCGTAGGTCTTGGAGAGCAGGTCGAACGCGCGACTCTTGCCCTGCTCCTGGAAGATGGCGCGGCGGGTAGTGTCGAGGTCGAAGAGGATCTCGCGGTTCTCCGCCTCTCGCACGAGGCTTTGCACCCAGGTGACGGCCACCAGCCGCGTGCCGCGGGAGACCGGCTCCACCCGGTGGAGCGTCGTCGAGGGGTAGAGGATGGCGCTGCCGGCCTCCAGCTTGTAGGCCTGCTCGCCGCCGGTCGTCTCCATCACCAGTTCGCCCCCGTCATAGGCGGCCGGATCGTTCAGGAACACGGTCACGGAGATGTCCGTGCGCGTCGGCGACCGGCCGCCCATGATGGCGTCGTCCACATGGGCGCCGTAGGCCATGCCCTCCTGGTAGCGGCTGAACAGCATCGGGCGCATGGCCCTGGGCAGCGCCGCGGCGCGGAACACCTCGTGCCGGTCGAGGGCGGCGCTGATCAGTTCGCCGGCCTTCCGGGCGGCGTCGCTGGTGGTCCGGATCTGCTCGTTGCGCTTGACCAGGCGGGCGTGCCAGCCGGCGGTCTCCCGTCCATCGACGAACGGACCCCGATCGATTAGCCCGTGGACCCTTTCCAGCTCCTCGGCGGAGAGCACGCCAGCAATGCAAATGATCATCAATTGCATCTTAGCAAAGAAGGAGGTAGCGATGAACAAGAATAAGACGAAGCTGTGGGTGGGCCTCGGCGCCTTCACCCTCGTCGGCGCGGGTGTCGTCATCGAGGGCGGACTGGACGGCGCGCGGGCGGATGCGGCACGGCAGGACGTCCCGGCCGTCGGCGCGCCATTGGCGGGGGTCGCCACCCCGGCGGCGTCGATGCCGGGCGTCGTCCAGCTTGCCTCCGCCGGAGGCGAAGCGGGCCACGGAAGCCACGCCGGCGGCGAAGGCGGTGAAGGTGGCGAGGGCGGCGAAGCCGGCGCAGCCACGGCGGCGGCCACGGACCCGGTCGCCTATATCGAGATGATCCAGTATATCCGCGGCCATCTCGATGTCGGACGCGAGCTTTACGAATCCAACCGAGCCAAGGATGCGATGATCCACTTCGTCCACCCGGCCGAGGAGATCTACGAAGCGCTCGAACCGGCCCTCAAGGCCCGCGGCGCCGCCGAGTTCAAGGCGGAGCTCGACGAGCTGGTGGAGCTGGCCGAATCGGGGGCATCGGCCGCCGAGGTGGGAGCCGCCGTCGAGACCGTCATGGCCCGCCTCGATGCAGCGGTGACCGCGGTGCCGGAGGCCGAGCGGGCGAAGCTCGACACCGGAATCGAGGTCGCCATCAACCTGCTCAAGACCGCGGCAGAGGAATACGACGTCGCCATCGACGACGGCCAACTGGTCAATGTCGCCGAATACCAGGACAGCCTCGGCTTCATGCGGGTGGCGAAGGCGATGATCGAAGAGCGGGCCGACGCGCTGAAGACGGCCGCACCCGGCGCCTATGAGAAGATCCAGGCGCAGTTCGAGGCGCTGGCGCCGGCCTGGCCGTCCGCGGTGCCGCCGACCAAGGCGCCGGCCGATCCGGCCGACGTCCGCGCGGCGGTGTCTCGCATCGAGCTCGCCACGAGCAACATCTGAGGCCGAGCCTCCGGGCGGGCGGGGATCGGTTGCGCGAGCGCGGAAGCATCGCGGCGGTCGGAGACCGGACCCGGCGGATCGGGTCCGGTCTTGCCGCCTTGCTGCTGGTCCTGTCCTGCCTCTGCACGGTCGCGGCGATGGTCGGTCTGACGGCGGGCGGCCCACAGGCCGCCGAGACGGCGGAGGCCGGCCCTGCGGATGCCTTGCGCGCCGCCTACCGACGCCCGGAGGCAGTGCCGTTCCCGACCGACAACCCTTACGATCGGGTCAAGGCCGAACTCGGCCGCGATCTGTTCTTCGATCCGCGCCTCTCGGGTAACAATGGCCTGTCCTGCGCGTCCTGCCACGTCCCGGAGCTGGGTTTCGAGGATGGCCAGCCGATCGGCTTCGGAGCGAGCGGACAGCCCGTGGGGCGCCACGTGCCGACCCTGTGGAACCTCGCCTGGGGCAAGCGCTTCTTCTGGGACGGTCGCGCCGCCAGCCTGGAAGAGCAGGCGCTGGGGCCGATCCAGAACCCGATCGAGATGGACCAGGACCTCGACGCGCTGGTCCGCGAGCTGATGGCCGACCCTGGCTACCGGGCCCGCTTTGCCCAAGCCTTTCCGGAGAGCCCGGCGATCGCACCGGACACGATCGCGGCGGCGCTCGCCACCTATGAGCGCACGCTGGTCTCGCCGCCGGCGCCCTTCGACCGCTGGATCGCCGGCGAGGAGGACGCGATCGACGACGCGGCGAAGCGCGGCTTCGCCCTTTTCAACGGCAAAGCGAATTGCGCCGCCTGCCATTCCGGCTGGGCCTTCACGGACCATGCGTTCCACGACATCGGCCTGCCGGACGAGGATCGGGGGCGCGGCGCGGTCCTCGGCCTCGCCCTCCTCGATCATGCCTTCAAGACCCCGACCCTTCGCGAGATCGGCCGCCGCGCGCCCTACATGCACGACGGCTCCCTGCCCGACCTCGCCGCGGTCATCGAGCATTACGAAACCGGCATCGTCGAGCGCCCCAGCCTGTCACCGGACCTGAAGCCGATCGATCTGACCCCGTCGGAACGCGCCGACCTCCTCGCCTTTCTCGCGACGCTGGACAGCCCGAACCCTACCCCGCCGACGATCGCGCCCGCCGTCGCCGCAGCGCCGCCCGACGCCCCCGGTGCGCCCAAGGACTTGGCCGAAGTCACGCAGCGGGACAAGTCCTTCGATCGCGACAGCGTGGCCTTGACGGAGGGCGGCCTCCTCGTCGTGCACAATGACGACGTGCGGCGGCACAACCTCCGCATCTTCCATCCGAAGCTTGACTTCAACAGCGGCATCCAGCGCCCGGGCGAAAGCGTCGCGATCCGCTTTCCGGACGCCGGCACCTACCGCGTGTTCTGCGGCATCCATCCGACGATGGAACTGGCGGTGACCGTCGAATAAGGCGCGACATCCGGAGGACCGAACCTCTTCGGCCCCGAGTTAAGAACGAAATTGACAATCATTCGCAACTGGGTGCATTCTTGGCTTGGTTTTGGGAGGTTTGGGCCGACATGTATGTCTGCATCTGCAACGCCTTGACCGACCGGCGGATTCGCGGCGCGATCGAAGCCGGCGCCGGTTCCCTCGGCGCCGTCTACCGGAGCTGTGGCGCCGCGCCTCAATGCGGCAAATGCGGCGACATGATCCGGTCCTTCCTCCTCGTCGCCAACGAATCCAGCGACGGCCCGGCCGATGCCGGCGCGGACACCTGCCGGGCCGTCGGCTAGGACCGGATCGGAGAGACCCGGCATGATGATCTGGCGAAGCCTCTCGCCGCGGATGCTGGCCTCGGTGATCGAACTCGCCCTGGAGCGACGCCGGCGGGCCGAAACGGCGGCATCCTTCGGGGGTCTTGCGCCGGATGCCGGCGGCCCAACGCTCCGCCCGGTTGCCGACGATCGAACACCCACGGGCAAGGGCGGCGCCGACTAAGAGGGCCTCGGTTGCGGCGGTGACGGTCGGGAGTGGGCGGCCTGCCGGCCGTCGTGCACCATCCCATCGTTCATCGCGGCCCTAGCGGACTTCCGACGATTCGGCGGACGCCGCTCCTTCTGTCCCTTGCGGGGGGAGCGGGGTGCGCGGCTCGGTCGATCGGGATACGACCGGCCCGCAAGGACCGGCGGATCAGGAGGTCTGCGACTGAATGTAGTTCTGCAGGCCCATCTTCTCGATCAGCTCGAGCTGCGTCTCGATCCAGTGGACGTGCTCCTCCTCGTTTTCGAGAATGTCCTCTAAGAGCTCGCGGGTGACGTAATCGCGCACCGCCTCGCAATGGGCGATGGCGTCGCGCAGCACCGGCATGGCCTGCTGCTCCTGCTTGAGGTCGCATTCCAGGATCTCCTGGACCCCTTCGCCGATCAGCAGCTTATCGAGGTCCTGCAGGTTCGGCAGACCCTCGAGGAACAGAATGCGCTGGACCAGCCGGTCGGCATGCTTCATCTCATCGACCGACTCCTTGTATTCGTGCTCGCCGAGTTCCTCCAGACCCCAGTTCTCGAGCATCCGGGCGTGCAGGAAATACTGATTGATCGCGGTCAACTCGGCCTTGAGGATCCTGTTGAGGTATTCGATGACCTTCGGCTCGCCCTTCATCTGATGCTCTCCTGCCTTGGCTTGAGGCCGTGCGACCGCCTCGCGCCGCAAGCAATGCGCCGCGAGAACGATGCTAGAGCCTGTGAGTCGCAGCCGCAACAATCGCGCCCAGCCTGGCCGGGCACCGAACAGGGCTGTCGCTACTGGAGGCGCTGCAGGCCCGGGTCGGCATAGGCGGCGGCCCGGAGTTCGGCCCCACGCATCGGGAACCGCTCGGGCAGGCGCAGGCCGACGCCATCGAGAAGGGTCGCGAGCACCGTCACGGGCCGGACGGCCATTCGCGCCGCGGCAGGCGGCAGCCAATCCGCCAGCACTCGGTCGATGTCGGCGGTATGTCCCGCCTGACAAGCGGCCAGACAATGGAGCAACAGGGCTTCGTCACCACCCAGGCGGCGGCACTTGACACAACGGAAGTCCAGCGACCGCCGGGCCGCCGAGGCGAGCAGACCCATGAGTTCGTCGAGTGCGAAGAGCCCGTCCGGAATTCCGGCCACTTCGAATCCTTGCCGCAAATGAACGAACGCCGGCTGGCGAGTCTTGAACGCCGCCACCCAGCTTCGCGCCGTCCACAGCACGAACTGCTCCGGACAGCTTAGCTCGTCGATCTTCACCTGGCCGCTCTCGCCCATGATGCGGTGCCTTCTTCGTGACAGGGGTGACCGTCAGGGTCATGAACCTAACCGACAGGTGTTGCGAATGCAAATCATTCTCATTATCATTTTTCCTATCTCACGATCCGGAGGCCGCCTTGGACCACCGCGCCACCGACGATATCGCACCGAATCTCTTCGAGCCGAGCGGTACGGAGCGCCTGCTCGTCTGGGCAACCCGTAAATACGCTTTCCGCTGCGCCACCGCCCTGCTGGTCGATCTCGAGTTTCGCCGCGTCTGTGGCGAGCGGCTGGGGCTGGCGGTTTCGACCGCTTTTCAGGAGTTTCTCCGGCTGCTCGCCGGGTATGGGCGGCGTCCCTTGGCGCTCGGCCCGCCCGGTTGGCGGGGCATGACCCAGGACGAGCACCGGCTGCTGCAGCTCTTCGCGGCGGCCCAGGCGGAAGGCCAGGACGATCGGCTGCGGATGCATCTCGCCTGGTTCCTGCCGGCGCCGGCGGCGCGGGAGGCGCGGCCGCGCGTCACCCTCGTCGCCGTTGCCTTGCGCAACCACGGCCGCCGCCTCTCGCTGACATCGAACGGAATGGCACCGATCACGCGCCGCAACTATGCGCCTTGACGAAGGCCGGCGATTCGATATTGTCGACAATGAGAATAGTTCGCATTTTCACCCCTTTGCAAAATTCGAGGCTAGCAATGCAAAGAAGTATTCGAGGCGTCTTATCGGCCGCCGCTGCCGTCGCGCTGCTGACGGGAGCCGCGGGCCAGGCTGCGGCCCAGGAAGTCAACATCTACTCCGCCCGTCACTATCAGACGGACGAGGCGCTTTATGAAGGGTTCACCGAGAAGACCGGGATCCGGATCAACCGGATCGAGGGCGAAGGCGACGCCCTGATGGAGCGCATCAAGGCCGAGGGGAAGAACAGCCCGGCCGACGTGCTGATCACGGTGGACGCCGGACGGCTGTGGCGGGCCGACCAGCTCGACCTCTTCCAGCCCGTCCGATCGAAGCTGCTGGAAGAACGCATCCCGGCGAATCTGCGCCATCCGGACGGCCGCTGGTTCGGTTTTTCCACCCGGGCCCGGGTGATCTTCTACAACAAGGACATGGTCGATCCTTCGGAGATCGGCAGCTATGAGGACCTGGCCGATCCGAAGTGGAAGGGCATGGTCTGCATGCGCTCCAGCTCGAACATCTACAACCTGTCCCTCATGGCCTCGCTGATCGAGCATAACGGCGAGGAGAAGGCGCTGGAGTGGGCCAAGGGGGTCGTCGGTAATTTCGCGCGCAATCCGCAGGGCGGCGACACCGACCAGCTCCGCGCCGTCGCCACCGGCGAATGCGGGCTGACGCTCGCCAACACGTATTATTTCGTGCGGCTCATGCAGTCGGACGATCCGAAGGACCAGGAGGTGGTCGAGAAGGTCGGCGTGATCTTCCCGAATCAGGACGGACGCGGCACCCACGTCAACGTCTCCGGCGCCGGGGTCCTCAAGCACGCGCCGAACAAGGACGCCGCGGTCAAGTTCCTCGAATACCTCGCGAGCGACGAGGCGCAGCGCTACTTCGCCCACGGCAACAACGAGTATCCGGCGGTGCCGGGCGTGGCGGCGAGCGACGCGCTCGAGCTGCTCGGCGACTTCAAGGTCGATGAGATCAACGTCGCCGTCTATGGCGAGAACCAGCCGCTTGCCCAGAAGCTCTTCGACCGGGCCGGCTGGCAGTAATCGCCGCCTGTAAACCTGTCTGACTTGCCTCGGCCCTGCCCGCCCCCGGGCAGGGCCTTTTTCTTCAGCGCCCTTCGCTCCCCTGTCCCGGGCGCGATCGGGCAATCGTGCGCGACAGCAGGATCACCGGCACGAGGCCGACGACGACGATGGCGAGCGCGGCGGTCGAGGCCTCGCTCAGCCGTTCGTCGGAGGCGAGGTTGTAGGCCTGCACCGCCAGTGTATCGAAGTTGAACGGCCGCATGATGAGCGTCGCAGGCAGCTCCTTCATCACGTCGACAAAGACGACGAGGCCGGCGGTAAGCAGGCTGCTCCACATCAACGGCGCATGAACGCGGGCGAGAATGCCCAGCGGCCGGTGCCCGAGCGTGCGCGCCGCGTCGTCCATGCTCGGTCTGATCTTCGCCAAGCTCGCCTCCACCGCCTGCAGCGAGACGGCAAGGAAGCGAACCAGATACGCGAAGACCAGCGCCGCCACCGTCCCGGTGAGGAGAAGCCCCGTCGAGATGCCGAACGTCGCTTCCATCCAGGCATCGAGCGCATTGTCGAAGAGGGCGAAGGGGATCAGCGTGCCGACGGCGATCACCGATCCCGGCACCGCATAGCCCATGCCGGCCACCCGGTTGGCCGCCACCGCGAGGCCGCCCCTGCGGCGGCGCGCCGCGAAGGCCATGAAGACCGCGAGCGCCACGGCCAGCACCGCCGCGATCGCCGCGAGCGTGAAGCTGTTGACCGCCAGGCCGACGAAGCGCGGTCCGAACTGGGCGTCGCCGTCGACCAGCGACATCCACAGCAACAGAACGGCAGGCAGCAGGAAGCCGAGGGTCAGCGGCAAGACGCAGGCGGCCACCGCCAGCGCCGCGCGCGTCCCGCCCAGGCGATAGCGGTGGAGATTCCGGTAGCGGTTCGAGGTGTGGTGATAGCGGCCCCGCCCGCGCGTCCATCGCTCGATCAGCAGGACGGCGAAGACGAACGCCATCAGCCCCGCCGAAAGCTGCGCCGCGGCGACCCGGTCGCCCATCGAGAACCAGGCTCGATAGATGCCGGTCGTGAAGGTCTGCACGCCGAAGTAGGCGACGGTACCGAAATCGGCCAAGGTCTCCATGAGGGCCAGCGCCACGCCGGCGACGATCGCCGGGCGGGCCAGCGGCAGGGCAACGCGGAAGAAGCTGGACCACGCGCCGCAGCCGAGCGTCCGGCTGACCTCGAGCGCGCAGACCGACTGCTCGAGGAAGGCGGCGCGGGCCAGAAGATAGACATAGGGATAAAGCACCAGGGTCAGCATCGCGATCGCGCCGCCGACCGACCGGATCTGCGGGAACCAGTAGTCGCGCGGGCCCCACCCGGTGAGATCGCGCAGCAGGCCCTGTACCGGCCCGGCCACCTGCAGGAAGTCGGTGTAGGTGTAGGCCATGACATAGGCCGGCACGGCGAGCGGAAGAACCAGCGCCCACTCGAAAATTCGCCGGCCAGGAAACGCGCACATCGTTACCAGCCAAGCGGTTGTGACGCCGATCAGCAGCACCCCGGCCCCGACACCCAGCACGAGCAGCAGGGTGTTCGTCACATAGTTCGGCAGCACGGTCTCGGCGAGATGCGCGAGCGTGCCCTCGGCCCGGATGAAGACGTGCAGGAACACCGCGACCACCGGGATCGCGAGCAGCGCAGCAACGGCCACCGCCGCCGCTGTCAGCCCGTCGAAACGCCGTAGACGCCGGCCTTGGGCCGGCACGGCGTAATCGGCTTTCTGCGCGAGGATGGACTCTGTCATGGCTCTCCGGGCTCAGGCAGCAACCGGCCGGCAGACTACCCCGTAGCGCCGAACTTGCGAAGCATTCTCAACATGAGATGGGAACGGAGCGGCGTCTCCGCCAGCGGCTGGCCCGTTGGAGGGTGCAATTTACCCAAGAGCCGCGCCGTTTTCGACTTAGAGCGCCGAGCAGAACCCCTCCATGCTCTGCGCCGCCAGCACCGCGCTTCCGTTGCGCCGGGACTGGTGGAGGGACGATCGCCGACATACCTTGGCAGTTAGAGCGCCTGGGGGTCTCTTGTTCAGGAGTCCGACCATGCTTAAGCATCTGCTCGCGACAGCGGCCCTTCTCGTCACGCTCGATAGTTCATCCTTCGCGCAGACTGCAACGGGCAGCGGCACGACGGATCAACCGCCGACCGCCGACGCGACGAAGCAACCGGACACGGCTGCCGGCCCGTCCGAAACCGCATCCGACCCGGCGCCCCAGGGGGAGGAACCCACGGCAGCGGATCGCATGACGGGCAAGACCCACACCGGCGGCGTCACGTCAACCGCGCGGGAGATCCTACCGACGCCCTCTCAGGAGGACGGTGCGCCGACGGCGGCTGCGCCGGCGGAAGCGGGCGACACGGCGGCCGCAACGGGCGGGGAAATGCCGGATGCCGGCAGTGCGACGCCATCCGGGAGCGTAAGCCCGGAGGTGCTGCAAGAAATCCGGGAGATGGCCATCGAGGCCGAGAAGGCGGCGGCAATACCGACGCCGGAGAAGAGCGATGAGCAGGTCGCCGCGGAGAAGAAGGCGATCGAAGCGCATCGCGAGGGTCTGTTCGCGCGCGCCGAGCAGGAGCGCCAGAACTAATCGGCCGGCCGCCAGCCGGGACTCCGCCGCCGCGTCAGCCGACATTGCCCGCACAGGCCGGGGCCGTCGTCTTTGCTCACCGGAAATCGCGCGAGGGGAAGCGCGGGTCGCGCCGGGGAAGGGCTGGCCGGAGCGGCTCGCGCGGGGCGTCTCGGCCTCCACGCTCGTCCCTGGAGGGCCGGGCGGGGCGCTTGCCCTCGTCGGCGCGGGCATGGGGGACATCGAGCGCCGACCGGCCGGCCAGCCCCTGCAGCAGAGGGGTGAGGTCGACGAGGCGGTCGGCCACCACATGGGTGACGATGCCCTCCCGCTGCAGCCGGCCGGCAGCCCCGAGCAGCTTGGCCGTCAACACGGTCCGGCGGAAACGCTTGAACACGCCGGGCCAGATGATGAGGTTGGCGACACCGGTCTCGTCCTCGATGGTGGAGAAGATGACGCCGCTGGCCGTGCCCGGACGCTGGCGCAACAGCACGATGCCGGCGACCCGGACCGGGCGGCCATCGGCGAGGCGGGTAAGGCGCGCGGCCGGGATCCAGCCGTCGCGGGCAAGCTCGCCGCGCAGCAGCGCCACCGGATGCTGCTTCAGGGAGAGGCGCAGGCTGGCGTAATCATCGGCAACCTGCTCGCCGAGCGTCGCCGCCGGCAGGACGACCGTCGGCTCCGCCCCCTGCTCCTCCTCGTCCATGGCGGCGAACAGCGGCAGCGGCTCCCGGCCTCCCCGCCGCTTTCCGCCGCCCTTGGCCGGGCCGAGCCCCTTGACCGCCCATAGCGCCTCGCGCCGATCGAGCCCCATCGACCGGAACGCGTCGGCCCGTGCCAGCGCCTCGAGCGCGGCGGCATCGAGGCCGCTGCGGCGTCGCAGCGCCAGCGGGTCGGGATAGCCGTTGCCGCGCGCCGCCACCAGCCGGTCGGCATCGACCTGGGCGAATCCCACGATCTGGCGGAAGCCGAGGCGCAGCGCGTATCCCTTGCCGGGCGAGCCCGCGCCCCCCGCGGCCGGCTCCAGCGTGCAGTCCCATTCGGAGTGGTTGACGTCGACCGGACGCACCTCCACGCCGTGCTCGATCGCATCGCGGACGATCTGCGCCGGCGCGTAGAAGCCCATGGGCTGGCTGTTGAGCAGGGCCGCGGCGAACACCGCCGGATAGTGGCATTTGAGCCAGGCCGAGACATAGACCAGCAGGGCGAAGCTGGCGGCGTGGCTTTCCGGGAAACCGTACTCGCCGAACCCCTCGATCTGCCTGAAGCAGCGCTCGGCGAAGGCGCAGTCATAGCCGCGCGCCACCATGCCCTCGACGAACTTTTCCCGGAACTCGTGGATGGTGCCGGTTCGGCGAAAGGTCGCCATGGCGCGGCGAAGCCGGTCGGCCTCGGCCGGCGTGAAGCCGGCGGCAACGATGGCGATGCGCATGGCCTGCTCCTGGAACAGCGGCACGCCTTTCGTCTTCTCCAGCACCGCGCGGAGTTCCGGGGAGGGATACTCGACCTTTTCCTTGCCCTCGCGGCGGCGCAGATAGGGGTGCACCATGTCGCCCTGGATCGGCCCCGGCCGGACGATCGCCACCTCGATCACCAGGTCGTAGAACTCCCTCGGCTTGAGGCGCGGCAACATGGTCATCTGCGCTCGGCTCTCGACCTGGAAGACGCCGATCGCATCGGCGCGGCAGAGCATCTCATAGACCGCCGGGTCCTCCGCCGGCACGGTGGCGAGGCTGAGGTCGCGGCCGTGGTGCCGCTTCAGAAGCGCTAACCCTTTGGCGAGGCAGGTCAGCATGCCGAGCGCGAGCACGTCCACCTTCAGGATGCCGAGCGCGTCGAGGTCATCCTTGTCCCATTCGACGACGGTACGGCCCGGCATCGCCGCGTTCTCGATCGGCACCAGCTCCTCGAGCGGCCCCCGGGTCATGACGAAGCCGCCGACATGCTGCGACAGGTGGCGCGGGAAGCCGATGAGCTGGCGGGTGAGCGCGAGCGTCGCCGCTAGGCGCGGGCTCTCGGGATCGAGACCGAGCTCGCGCACCTGCTCCGCCGCCGGCCCCTCGCTGTCCCAGCTCCAGACGGCGCCGGCCAGCGCGCCGACCGTGTCGGCCGACAGTCCCAGCGCCTTGCCGACCTCGCGCACGGCACTGCGGCCGCGGTAGCAGATCACGGTGGCGGCCAGCCCGGCCCGGTCGCGGCCATATTTCTCGTAGATGTACTGGATCACCTCCTCGCGCCGGTGGTGCTCGAAATCGACGTCGATGTCGGGCGGCTCGTTGCGCTCGGTGCTGACGAAGCGCTCGAACAGAAGGTCGATGCGGGTCGGATCGACGGCGGTGATGCCGAGGCAGTAGCAGACCACCGAATTGGCCGCCGAGCCGCGGCCCTGGCAGAGAATTCCGCGCCGCTCCGCAAAGCGGACGATATCGTGGACGGTGAGGAAATAGGGCGCGTAGCCGAGCTGCTCGATCAGCCGGAGCTCGTCCTCCAGCATCGCCCTCACCTTCTCCGGCACGCCGCCCGGGTAGCGCCGGTCGGCGCCCGTCCGGGCAAGATGGACCAACTCCTGCTGCGGCGTGCGGCCCTCGGCCGTCAGCTCGGTCGGGTATTCGTAGCGCAGGTCATCCAGGTTGAAACGGCAGCGCTCGGCGATCTCGACCGTCCGGGCGACGGCGTCGGGGTGATCGGCGAACAGCCGCGCCATTTCGGCCGGCGGTTTCAGATGCCGCTCCGCATTGGCGAACAGGCGATAACCGGCCTCGTCGAGGGTGCAGTGCTCGCGGATGCAGGTGAGGACGTCCTGCAGCGGCCGGCGCTCCGGCACGTGCATGTGCACGTCGTTGGTGGCGACGAGCGGCGTGCCGCAGCGCCCGGCGAGGTCCGCGAGAGCGGCCAGCCGGCGGACGTCGTCGCCGCGATAGAGGCAATGGCCGGCGAGATAGGCCCGACCGGGAAACGCGTCCGCCAGACGGCGCAGCGCCGCCGCGAAGCCTTCGCCTTGCGCCTCCCGGAAAGCCCCCGGCGGCAGCGCGACGACGATCTGCCCCTCGCCATGGTCGAGCAGGTCGTCCAGGCTCAGATGGCACTGCCCCTTGGGCGCGCGGCGCTTGCCGAGCGTGAGCAGCCGCGCCAGCCGGCCATAGGCCGCCCGGTCGGTCGGATAGACCAGGAGGCTGAGACACGGGCTTGCCCCTCCCCAACCCTCCCCCGCCGAGGGAGATTTTTGCAAATCCAGCCGCGTGCCGACGACGAAGCGGAGGCCGGCCTCCTTCGCCGCCACATGCGCGCGCACCACTCCCGCCAGGCTGCTGCGGTCGGTGAGGGCGATCGCAGCGAGGCCGAGCCTGGCCGCGGTCTCCACCAGCTCGTGCGGGTGCGAGGCGCCGTGCAGGAAGCTGAAGTTGCTGGTGACCTGCAGCTCGGCATAGGCCGGGAGGTCAGCGGAAGGCGCGGCAGGCGGCATGGCGGCGGCCTCTCAGGCGAACAGCCCGTGCAGGTACCAGCGCCCTGTCCCGCCTGCCCCCTCACGGTATAGCCAGAAGCGGCGCCCTTCGGCGTCCTCGACCTGGAAGTAGTCGCGCGCGCGATCCTTCCCCGCGCCGTCCAGCGGCTCGGCCGACTCCCCGAGACGGCGCCACCACTCGGGCGCGATCCGCTCCGGCCCCGCGGCGCGGGCGACGCGGTGCAGGCGGGCGCGCCAGCGGAACAGGGCCGGCGGGTGGTCGGGCAGCAGCGCCATCGCCTCGACCGGTTCGGGCCGGGCAAGCAGGCGCACCGGCCGGGGCAGGTCGGCGCGCGGGGCGGTGCGCCACGCGGCGGCGGCCTTCGGGGCCAGCGCCGGCGCCGGCGCCACGGCGCGCTCGGGCAGATGGCTCTCCCGGGGGACGAAGCGGAGGATTCGGTCGAAGCCCAGCCGGTTGCCGAGGCGGTCGATCAGCGGCGCCAATCCGGCATCGTCGGAGGAATCATCGGTGACGCGGCCGGCGAGGGCCGGCTGCCGGGGAGGCAGGGCCTCGGTCTCCGGGGCAGCCAGCGCCATCGCCTCGATGCCGAAACCGGGGTCGAAGCCCTCGAGGCGCTCCAGGAGAAGGCGCCGCAAGGCGGCCGGATCGCGGGTCGGGCGGCTGGTGCCGATGCCGGTCCGGCCCAGGCTGCCGTCGACCCGGTAGAGGACCAGCTCGAGCCGCCGGGCGCCGAGCGCCGCCGCGGCCAGGGAATCGCACAGCGCCGCCGTCAGCCGGCGCAGCCCTTCCGCCAGGCCGTCGGCATGGGCGACCGGCTCGGCGAAGGTCAGCCGCGCGTGGTGGGCCGCCGCCGGCGGGCGCGGCGAGATCGGCTCGGCAACGTGTCCCAGCGCCTGGTCGAGGCGGAGCCCGAGCGCCGACCCGAAGCGACGGGTCAGCGTCGCCCGGGGCAGCGGATACAGATCGGCGACGCGCCGAAGGCCAAGCCGGTCGAGGCCCTCGACCACCGCCGGAGCAAGGCGCAGCGCGGCCACCGACAGGGGCGCCAGCGCCGCCCGCATCGCGCCGGGCGCGAGGACGAGCCCGCCGCCGGACGTGACGGTCACGGGCATGGCGGTCGGGACATCGCCTCCGCCGCCGTCCCCGCCCACGCGGCCGAACCGCGCCAGGGCCCAGGCCGCGCCGGGCGTGTCGGCGAGCGCCGCCCGGGCGGCGTATCCGAGGCGCCGCAACCGACGGAGAAGATCGTCGAGCAACGCCGCCTCGCCGCCGAAGAGATGGGCGCAGCCGGTGACGTCCAGCCAGATCCCCCCCCCCATCACCCCGCCGACCCTTTCCTCCGCGGTTTCGACCGCCGTCCAGGGGCTGTAGCGGCCGCACCATTCGGCGAGGCGGGCCAGCGTTTCGGCTTCGCCGATCGGATCGGCCGGCCGGACGTCGAGGCCGGGCGCCAGCGCGCGGGCATCGGCGAGCGGCAGACCGGGCCGGAGCCCCGCCGCTGCGGCCGCCGCATCGACGGCGACCAGAATGCAGCGGCCGCCTTCGTCGCGGACGGTAACGAGAGGGTGGCCCCGTCCGCGCCGGAGATCGGCTCGCGGATCAGATCGCCCGGAACCGAAGCTGCCCGGCCGCCGCAGCCGGTCCGTCGCAAGATATGGCAGCCAAAGCGAAATCACCCGTCTCATCGCGCCACTCCACCAGCCAGTCTCCCGTCCGGCCGCCGCGGCAGCGCAGCAGCTCCAGCCGCCAGCACGGCCGACCCGGCAGTCTTGCGACCGGGCCGGTGCCGGCTGGCGCGCTTGGTGCCGCCGCGACGCACCACCGCGTTACGGCGGCGCTGCTCCCCGTTCGCTTCGCCGGGGGAAGCGGCCGGCCGGACGCGGCGGTGCCCGCTCCCGGCGACGGCCGGCCATGCAGCAGGAACCCGGTCACGCCACCCGCCTCGGCGGCCAGCTGCAGGCGGCGGCTGGCCGTCAGGCCGACCCGCCCCGCCGGCTCGCACAGCACGGCGGCCAGGGCGGCGCAGCGCAGCCCCTCCTCCATCGCCCAAAGCCGATCCGCGGCCCGGTGAGCCTCGACCAGGATCACCCGCCCGGGATCGAGGCCGAAGGCAAGGCAGCCCGGCGCGTAAGGCCCGTCGCCGATCCAGAGCACCGGCCCGCCCGCCGCGGCGAGCCGGCCGAGCAGCGCGGCGCAGAAGCCGGTCGCGGCGGCGTCCTCCGCTTCGGCCGACACGACCTCGTGCAGACAGCCAAGAGGCAGACCGCCGCCGAGGGCGGCATCGATCTCCGGCGGGCCAAAGGCAAGAGGCGGCCGGTCGGTGTCACCTTCGGCGGCGGCGGCCGCGCCGCGCCTTTCCAGCCGCCGCAGCAGGGCCCGTAGATCAGCCACCCGGGCCGCTTTCTCCGGATCGCCCATTGGTTCCCCTACGCTCATTTGTTCTTGTTTTGTTCTAGAATTGGGAAGGGCGAGAGTCAAGATGCGGCGGTCTATACTGCCTTTCTTCCCGGACAATACCGGATCGCCCTCACCGATCGGAACTTTCCCCCCCGCGCTCCTGTTTCTCAGCAATCTCACAGAAGCGGGAGCCAGGCCCATGGTTAGCCGCACAGACTACGAATCAGGCCCTAGCATATCGCCGTCCGCCACCTCCGCGGTGCCGGTTACGGCCGCGTTTCGCCGCATCTCCTGGGGCGCCATATTCGCCGGCGTCGTCATCTCGCTGATCACGCATTTCCTGCTGACGACGCTCGGCGTCGGCATCGGCCTCAGCACGGTCGACCCCACCACCGCCGGCGGCACGCCGCAAGCCGGGCAAATCACCCTTGGCGCCAGCATCTGGTGGGCCCTGTCCGGCATCCTCGCCGCGCTGGCGGGCGGCTGGGTGGCGGCTCGCCTGGCCGGTATGGCGATCCGCTCGGCCGGCCTGCTGCACGGCCTCGTGACCTGGGCCGCCACCACGCTCGTCGTCCTCTATCTCCTGACCACCGCCGCCACCAGCATCGTCGGCGGTGCCTTTGGCGCCCTCGGCGGTGCGGTGTCGGGGCTCGGTCAGGCCGCCGGCCAAGCCGCGACCACCGCGGCCTCCGCGGTGACCGGCGCGACCGGAGGACCGCTCGAGCAGGTGCAGCAGCAGGCCCGGGAGTTGCTCGCCACCGGTTCGGACGATCCCCAGGCCACGGCGGAGGCGCTCACCTCTGCCCTCGGCCGCATGCTCACCACGGAGGGCGAGCCCTCGCCCGCCGACCGGGAAGCCGTCATCAATCTGCTGACCCAGCGGACCGGGATGACCCGTCAGGAAGCGGAGCAACGCCTGCAGGAGTGGCAGAACGCTTATCAGCAGGCGGCCGCGCAGGCGGAACAAACCGCGCTGCAAGCGGCAGAAGCGACGACGGATGCCGTCTCCACCGCGGCGATCTCCACCTTCATCGCCCTGCTGCTCGGGGCGATCGCGGGCGCGATCGGCGGCTGGCTCGGCACGCCGCGGGACGAGGCGATGCTGACGACGACAACGCGGTATTGAGCGGATCGGCCGGCTCCGCCCGGCCCCGAACGCACGAACCGCCGGATCGGGAGCCGCCGGGCCGCACGGCCCGGCCCGCTACCGCTTTCGGTCGGACTCGTCTTCCGCCTCGGCGGTTCTCCCTGCGTCGGGCCGGCCCGGCAGATAGCGCGCCAGGATCCGCCCTTCGGACATCACGACGACGCTCTGCCCCCGAGCCAGCGCACGACAGACGGTCTCGACGAGCGCGTCGATCTGGCTCTCCGACAGCGGCGGCGAAGCGGCGGGCTTCTTCGACGTCATCGGCGACGCACCGGCGGAGTCGAGACCGAAAGACGACATTGCGGCGATCCTGCGAAAAACCGTTCCCGGTCCGCAACGTAATCGCGCTCTCGACTCATCGCCACAGCATTTTGCAGGCGCACAAAAATACCACCACAACAGCCTGCGCCGCTTCATCCCATCGCGCCGCCGCCGGCGCTTGTCGGGCGCTCGCGAGGAAGTCTGGCGAGGATTCCTTAACCATTCGTCTCCACCGGATACCTCGGAGGCTGGACAGGCGGCCGCCAATCCGGCAGCTTCCCCACCCATGTCGGATCCCCTGGAAGAAAGCCCCGAAGCGCCGAGCCGGTTTGGCCGTCTCCTCGGCTATCGCCTGACCGTCTGGAGCGACGCCTATGCCGAGGTCGAGCTGACGCTTGGCCCCGACCACCTCAACCGCGCCGGCGCGCCGCATGGCGGGGTTCTGGCGACGCTGATCGACACGGCATGCGGCTATGCCGGTTGCTACTGCCCCGTGCCGGGCCGCCGCCGGGGCGCGGTGACGGTTTCGCTCAACACCCACTTCATCGCCCGGGCCCGCACCGGCGACAGGCTCACCGCCGCCGCCCATCAGACCGCCGCCGGGCGTCGGCTGTACTTTGCGCGCTGCGACGTCCGCGACCAGACCGGCCGCCTCATCGCGCAGGGCGAAGGGGTGTTCCGTTATCGCCCCGGCAGCGAGAGGCTGGAGGGCGAACCCGCTGAGCCGGAAAACAACCGAACCGGACCCGCCTGACGAAAGCGGCGGCTCCCAACCGGGAGCCGCCGCTGTCAAAAACCCTGACAGCCCGATCAGGCCATCCGCCGCCGCCGCAGCAGCCCGAGACCGACCAAGCCCGTCCCCAGAAGCGCGATCGCCGCCGGTTCCGGCACCTCCGTCGCCTCCGCCAGCAGCTTGAACTTGCCCCTGACGGTCGTGACACCGTTGTTGCTGAAATGGGTGTCGAACATCGTGACCTTCAACGCGCCATCACCGAGAGCGCCGAAATTGAAGATCACCGAGTTCAGCCATTCGATCTCCGGGTCAACATTGTTGAAAACCCAATCGAGAATGTTGCCGCCGGTCGTCTCGCCGGGAACCGAACCGCCGAAAGGTGGAGCGGGCAGATCGAATTCCAGACCCAGCGAAAACTGTTGTCCCACGATGTCAGACAGGTCGAGATCCTGCTCGTTCGTCCAGATCTGGAAGACATCCAGCACGACCCAATCGCCTGCATTTTCCAACGTAAACTCGATCGGCGCCAGAGAGGCGGCTTCCACCTTCAGACCCGCATCGGTAAGGGCAGCGCCCGAAAAGGTCATGTTGCTGATCCGGAAGGTCGTTGCCTCCGCCGCGGTGGCGAGCCCCGTCAGAGCGATACCCAGCATTGCGCCGCGCATCAGATTGCCGAAAGTCATTACTTAATCTCCCCAGGTCCAAAAGCCCGCAAATGCGGTTTTATGGCCGGAGACAAGCAAAGTTCATGCCGCGATACGGCTAATAATGGAATCAGAGCTTTAGTGCATTCCCGCGAAAATATTAACCATACCACGTAAAATATTGTGACAGCCGGCTATTATGTTTTGGACGGCGCGACAGCGGCGCGGCGGCGGCCGCTGCCCTGCCGATCCCCTCACCGCCCCTGGAAGCGCGGCTTCTCCTTCGCCAGGAAGGCCCGAATGCCGATCTGATAGTCCTCGGTGGCACAGGCGGCGAAGCTTTCGGCGCGTTCCTCCGGCGACAGCGGTCTGGGGTCGAGGCAGCGGCGGGCGAACTTCTTGTGCCAGCGATGGACCAGCGGCGCACCGTCGGCGATCCGGCGCGCGGCCGCCAGCGCCTCGGCCGTGACCTCCTCGTCGGGCACGACGCGGGTGACGAGCCCCTTCTCGTAGGCCTCGTCGGCTTCGAGCAGGCGGCCTTCGAGCAGGATCTCCAGCGCCGTCGGCCGGCCGACGAGCTCGATGAGCGCGGCGATCTCCGGATAGCCCATGGTGAGCCCCAGGCGCTGGATCGGCACGCCGAACCGGCTCGACCGGCCGCAGATGCGCAGGTCGCAGAGGGAGACGATCTCCAGCCCGGCGCCGACGCAGAGGCCGTGGATCATCGCCACGGTCGGATGCGGGCAGTCGCGGACCGCGGACAAGGCCGGGTACATGACTTCCGCATAGGCCTCGGCCTGCGCCGGCGTGGCGCGTGCGGTGACGAATTCGGAAATGTCCGCTCCCGGGCTGAAGGCCCGCTCGCCGGCGCCGCGAAGGACCACGCAACGGATCGTCGCGTCGGCGGCGACCTCCCGCATCGTCTCGCCGAGCCGCTGCCACATCGCGAGGTTCAGCGCGTTGAGCTTCTCCGGACGGTTCAGGGTGACAGTGGCAATGTCGCCGTCGCGGGCGACCAGAACGATGTCGGACATGGCCGTGGACCTTCGACACAGACGCGGCGGATCTTCACGCGCGGCCAGGGTAGGCGGGTCCGAAGGGCGGCACAAGCCTCGCCGGAGCGGCAGCCCGCGCGGCGGTTGTCGCGCCGGCGGTTTGCCGATAGAACGTGGCCCGGTTCACCAGAGGACGCCGACGATGACCGCCACCGAAACGACCGCCGAGACCGGCCGCACCACCGCCCGCATCCTGCTGGAGATCGAGGCGGTGCATTTCCGCCCCGACAACCCGTTCATCCTGACCTCGGGCCGGGCCAGCCCGGTCTACATCGACTGCCGCAAGATCATCTCCTTCCCGCGGGCGCGGCGGAAGGTGGTTGACATGGCGGTCGAGACCATCGAGCGTGGGATCGGCTTCGAGGCGCTCGACGCGGTCGCCGGAGGCGAGACCGCGGGCATCCCCTACGCCGCCTGGATCGCCGAGCGGCTCGGCCTGCCGATGCTCTACGTCCGCAAGAAGCCGAAGGGCTTCGGCCGCGGCGCGCAGATTGAGGGGGCGATGCCGGAGGGCTGCCGCACCCTGCTGGTCGAGGACCTGGCGACCGACGGCGGCAGCAAGCTGAACTTCATCCGCGCGATCCGCGACGGCGGCGGCCGGATCGCCCACGCGCTGGTCGTCTTCCACTACGGCATCTTCCCGCAGAGCGTCGAAAGCCTGGCCGCGGAGGGCGTGCGGCTGCACGGGCTGGCCACCTGGTGGGACGTGCTGGCCGCCGCGGAGGAGACTGGCGCCCTCGATGCCAAGGGCGTCAGCCAAGTCCGCGCCTTCCTTGAGAACCCCGAAGGCTGGTCCGCCGCGCATGGCGGAAAGACACCCTCACCGGCATAACCCCGAACCTGCGTAACTCTGGATCGGCCAGCGCGAGGCCGAAGCTTTCCGCGCCCCCTACAAACCCAAGCCGGAACAGAGGCTTCGACCCTGTCATCCCGATGCCCCCCTTGCTATCATCGATAGCGAGAACATGGAGGCCTTTCGATGGCAGGACGCGCAAAGGCGCTGGCGATCGGGCTCGCCGTGGCCGCGGCTCTCTTCCTGAGCGGGCCCGACGGCTTTCTTCGGACCGGCGGCCCGGCCGCCGCCGCGGCGCGGGAGCAGCTCGTCATCGGCATGACACAGTTCCCCTCCACGCTCAATCCAAACATCGATTCGATGGCGGCCAAGTCCTACGTCATCGACATGGCGCACCGGCCCTTCACCGCCTATGACCCGGGCTGGGAGCTGGTCTGCATGCTCTGCACCGAGCTGCCGACGCTGGAGAACGGGCTTGCCAAGATCGAAACGCTGGAGAACGGCGAGAAGGGTGTCGCCGTTACCTACAGCATCCACCCGGAGGCCACCTGGGGCGACGGCGTTCCGGTCACCACCGAGGACGTGCTGTTCACCTATGAGGCCGGCGCCCATCCCCGCAGCGGCATCAGCAACGCCGAGTTCTATCGGCGCGTCCTCGGGATCGACGTGAAGGACGACAAGACCTTCACGATGCATTTCGACCGCGTGGACTTCACCTACAACGCGATCAACGACTTCCGGCTGCTGCCGGCGCATCTGGAGCGCGCGGTCTTCGCCGCCGCCCCGGCCGAGTACCGGAACCGTTCACTCTATGAAACGGACCCGACCAACCCGGGTCTGTGGTTCGGGCCGTACAAGGTCACCGGCGTCACGCCGGGCGCGCAGATCGTGCTCGAGCGCAACCCGACCTGGTGGGGGGAGCCGCCGGCCTTCGACCGCATCGTCGTCCGGGTCATCGAGAACACCGCGGCGCTGGAGGCCAACCTCCTGTCCGGCGCGATCGACGCCATCCCCGGCGAGGTCGGCATCACCATCGACCAGGCGCTCGCCTTCGAGGCGCGGCACGGGGACCGGTTCGCGTTCGTCTACAAGCCGGCGCTGTTCTTCGAGCATCTCGACCTCAACCTCGAGAACCCGATCCTGGCCGACCGGCGTGTGCGTCGGGCGCTGCTTTACGCCATCGACCGCGAGAGGATCACCCAGCAGCTCTTCGCTGGGCGTCAGCCCGTCGCGCTGACCAGCGTGAGCCCGCTCGACTGGGTCCACACCGACGCCGTGCCGCGCTACCCCTACGACCCGGAGCGGGCGGCGGCGCTGCTCGACGAGGCCGGCTGGACCGAGATCCGCAACGGCATCCGCCACAACGCCGCCGGCGAGCCGTTGAGCCTGACGCTGATGTCCACCGCCGGCGACCGCACCCGCGAGCTGCTGCAGCAGGTGCTGCAGAGCCAGTGGCGGGCGGTCGGCATCGACATCCGCATCCAGAACCAGCCGGCGCGCGTCCTCTTCGCCGAAACGCTGAGCAAGCGGCAGTTCACCGGCATGGTCCTGTTCGCCTGGATCAGCGCGCCGGAACACCTGCCGCGCACGATCCTCCATTCCGAGTCGATCCCGACCCCGGAGAACGCCTATACGGGGCAGAACTACGCCGGCTTCCGGAACGAGACGGTGGACGCGCTCCTCGACGCGATCGAGGTGGAGCTCGACCGCGACAAGCGCAAGGCAATGTGGCACCGGTTGCAGGAGGTCTACGCGACGGAGCTGCCGGCCCTGCCGCTCTACTTCCGTGCCCAGCCTTTCATCCTGCCGAAATGGCTGGAGGGCGTGACTCCCACCGGCCATCTCGGCCCCTCGACCCTGTGGGTCGAGGACTGGCGCGTCGAGGAGGCCTCGTAGAGGTCATTGCTTAGGGCAACTACATCTTCACCCCTCTCCCGACCCCTCCCGCAAGGGGAAGGGGTCTCTCAACTGCGTTCCGAAGTGTCCCTCCCTTCTTGGAAGAGAGGGTTAGGGAGGGAGGGGACAGCCTTCCCATGACCCGTTTCATCCTGCAGCGCCTTCTGGAGACGGCGGCGGTGCTGCTCATCATGTCCTTCGTGATCTACGGGCTGATCGGCCTGATGCCCGGCGATCCGATCGACCTGATGATCGCCTCGGATCCGTCGCTAACGCCGGAGGACGCCGCGCGGCTGAAGGCCGTCTACGGCCTCGATCGGCCGCTGCACGAGCGCTATCTGGCCTGGCTCGGCGCCGCGCTGCAGGGCGATTTCGGCTATTCCCGCCTCTATGCCCGACCGGTGCCGGAGATCCTCTGGCCGCGACTCGGCAACACGGTGCTGCTGATGGGAGCGAGCTTCCTTCTCGCCCTCGCCCTTGCCCTGCCCGCCGGGATCGTCGCGGCGCTGCGCCCGCATTCGGCGGTCGACGGCCTGGTCAACCTGGCGGCCTTCGCCGGAATCTCGATCCCGACCTTCTGGCTCGCCATCCTGCTGATCATCCTGTTCGCCGTGATCCTGGGCGTGCTGCCGGCAAGCGGCACGGCGAGCGCCGGACTCGAGCCCGGCAGCCTGGCGGCGCTCGCCGACCGGGCGCGACATCTCGTCCTGCCGGTGCTGACCCTGACGCTGGTGAGCGCCGGCACGCTCCTGCGCTATGTCCGCGCCGCGATGATCGAGGCGCTGCGGCAGGACTACATCCGCACCGCCCGCGCCAAGGGCGTGGGCACCGGGCGCCTGGTCCTGCGCCACGCGCTTCGGAACGCCATGATCCCGGTCGTCACCATCATGGCGCTCGATTTCGGCACGCTGTTCTCCGGCGCGCTGGTGACCGAGACCATCTTCGCCTATCTCGGCATGGGCAAGACCATCTTTGACGCCGTGATGGGCAACGACTACAACTTGGCGCTGATCGGGCTCCTCTTCGCGACGGGCGTGGTGCTGCTGGCGAACCTGCTCGCGGATCTCGCCTATGCCTGGCTCGATCCGCGGATCGTCTACCGCTGAGGCCGGCTCCGTGCGGCGCGAGGAGGACCGGATCGAAGCCGCGGCCGCCCTGTCCGCCGCCGCGCGCCTCCCGGCCGGCGCGGTCGGGCCGCTCCGCGGCCGGCTGTGGCGGCGCTTCCTCAGGCACCGCCTGGCCGTGGCGAGCGCCGCCCTGCTGCTCGTCCTGGCCGTGGCCGTGCTGGCCGCGCCGCTGGTCGAGGCCTGGCTCGGGGCCGACGCCGAGGCGGTCGATCTGCTGAACCGGTTTCAGCCACCCTCGCCGGCCCATCCTCTGGGCACGGACGAGTTGGGCCGCGACCTCCTAGTGCGGCTGCTCTACGGCGGGCGGGTGTCGCTCGCCATCGGCCTGGTGGTGGCCGTCGCCGCGGGGGTGATCGGCACGCTCGTCGGCCTTGTCGCCGGCTATCTCGGCGGCCGCTTCGACGCGCTGCTGATGCGGCTGACCGACGGCGTGATCGCCCTGCCGCTGCTGCCGCTGCTCATCGTGCTGGCGGCCGTCGATTTCGGCAAGCTGGGACTGCCCGACGCGGTGGTCCGGTCCGAGGCGGCGAGCTTCTACCGCATGGCGATCCTCATCAGCCTGGTCGGCTGGACGACCGTGGCGCGGCTGGTGCGCGGGGCAACGCTGTCGATGCGCGAGCGCGAGTTCGTCCGCGCGGCGGTCGCGCTGGGCGCGGGCCCGGTCCGGATCATGGCGGTGCATATCCTGCCGAACGTGGTCTCGCCGCTGATCGTGGCGACGACCTTGTCGATCGGGAACATCATCCTGCTGGAATCGGTCCTGAGCTTCCTCGGCCTCGGTATCCAGCCGCCGCTGCCGAGCTGGGGCAACATGCTGACCAACGCGCAGGAGCTGATCTGGAACGCCCCGGCGCTGGCGATCTGGCCGGGGCTGATGATCTTTCTGACGGTGATCGCCTTCAACTTCCTCGGCGACGGCCTGCAGGACGCCCTCGACCCGCGCGCGATCAACGGCTAGTCTCCGAGAATTCTGAACCGCAAAGTTCTGAGCCACGGGGGTGTGGAGGCACAGGAGACCCTTTTACTTCTCCGTGTCTTCGGCCCCCCGTGGTCTTACTTGTCGGTTTTGTCGTTCGGGCGTCAGAAGGCAGCAAGGCGATGAAGATTCATCCGGTCATCCTCTCCGGCGGTTCGGGCACCCGGCTGTGGCCGGTGTCGCGGGCGACCTACCCGAAGCAGCTCATGGCGCTCACCTCGGAGCTGACGCTGCTGCAGGAAACGCTGCGCCGGGTGGCGGATGACACGCGATTCGCGGCCCCGATCGTCGTCTGCAACGACGAGCACCGCTTCCTGGTCGCCGAGCAGGCGCGCGCCCTGGGGGTCACGCCCGCCGCCATCCTGCTCGAGCCGGTCGGCCGCAACACGGCGCCCGCGATCGCCGCGGCGGCGCATATTCTCGCCGATCGGGACCCGGAAGCGATGATGCTGATGCTGCCGTCGGATCATTACATCGCGGCCCGTGACGGGTTTTGGGAGGCGGTGGACCGGGCCGCCCGTGCCGCAGGCCGCGGCGCACTCGTCACCTTCGGCGTCACGCCCAACCGGCCGGAGACGGGCTACGGCTACATCCGGCGCGGCGAGGCGCTCGACGGCTGCCCCGGCTGCTTCCGCGTAGAGCGATTCGTCGAGAAGCCGGATCTCGAGACGGCGAAGGCCTATTTGGCCGACGGCGGTTACGCCTGGAATAGCGGCATATTCCTGTTCGGCGCCGCCCGCTACCTGGCGGAGCTCGAACGTCTGGAGACGGAGATGCTGTCGGCCACCGCCAAGGCCGTGGCCCTGGCGGTGCGCGACCTCGATTTCCTGCGCCTTGACAAGGATGCCTTCGCGGCTGCGCCGGCCCGCTCGATCGACTACGCCGTGATGGAGCGGACCGACGGCGCCGCCGTCGTACCGCTCGATGTCGGCTGGAGCGATGTCGGCTCCTGGGCCGCGCTGTGGGAAACCGCAGAGAAGGACGGCAACGGCAACGCGCTCGTCGGCGACGTGCTGGCCGAAGGGGTCACCAACAGCTACATCCGGGGCGAAAGCCGCCTCGTCGCCGCCATCGGCCTCGAGGACGTGATCCTGGTGGAAACGGCGGACGCGGTGCTGGCCGCGGCCCGCGACCGGGCCCAGGATCTGCGGCTGATCGTCGATCGCCTGGCCCGGGCCGGGCGCAGCGAGCACCGCGAGCACCGCCGCGTCTACCGCCCCTGGGGCAGCTATGAATCGGTCGATGCCGGCGAGCGCCACCAGGTGAAGCGGATCATCGTCAAGCCGGGCGGCCGGCTGTCGCTGCAGAAGCACGCGCACCGCGCCGAGCACTGGGTGGTGGTGCGCGGCACCGCGCGCGTCACCCGCGGGACCGAGGTGTTTGATCTGCAGGAGAACGAATCGACCTACATCCCCGTGGGCACCGTTCATCGGCTGGAGAACCTGACCGACGAGCCGCTGCACATCATCGAGGTGCAGTCCGGCGGCTATCTGGGGGAGGACGACATCGTCCGCCTCGACGACAGCTACGGGCGCGAGTGACGCCGCCTGCGGCTCCACCGCTCCTCGCCCGCCTCACCTCTGAACAGGGCGAGAAGATTGAGGCAGGGAAAGCCGATGCCGATCAGGACGAAGACAAAGAGTGTCTCGCCGTCGAGATCTCCCGCCGCAAGCATGTAGGCGAGCGCGACGGCGAGCCAAGCGACATTCGCGGCCACGGCAGCATCACGGAGCATCGCGGCTCCTCTCTCAAGCGGATTCGACGGCTTGGCGCCTAACTGCCAACTACCAATTATAGGTCCGCTTCCGTTTCCGTCGAATCGAATACCCCGCCGAGGCGTCCTGCCCGCAGTCAGGCCTCCATTGAACTCATACATTGGTCTGCGCGTTCTCTCTCCGTTAGGATTTCGCTCCAAAGAACGATCCGGAGGCAGTTGCGTGGATCATGGGCGCGGAAGGGCAGGCGGCGGATGGCCTGACCGACGACAAGCCGGTTGCGCCGCCCGTCCTGCTCGGCGGCGCGAGATCCGGCCCTCGTCCGGCCGGACCGCGCACGCCCGGACCTCAACGGGGCCTCCCGCTGTCCCGTTCTCGGCCCCCGGCACCTGGCCGTGGGCGGCGCGGGCCTCCTGCCGACCCCCGGATCGATCTTCCCCCTGTCAGCGGTTCACATCGAATGACAATGCCCCCCCTCCAAAGACCGGCACGGCATCGCCGGGCTCCGCATTCTCGTGGCGGAAGACGAAATGCTGGTCGCAATGATGCTCGAGGACATGCTGGACGACCTCGGCTGCACGGTCGTCGGTCCGGCCAATCGCGTGCCGCAGGCCCTCGACCTGGCGCGGCAGGAAACGTTCGACGGCGCCATTCTCGACGTCAATCTCGCCGGACAGGAGATCTATCCCGTTGCCGAAGCGCTGGCGGATCGGGACATCCCCTTCGTGTTCGTGACCGGCTACGGCTCCGCCGGGTTGCGCGATCCCTTCTGCAACGTCGCAACGCTCCAGAAGCCGTTCCAGCCGCAGGACCTCGAACAAGTGATCCGGGCCGCGATCCTGGGCCAACCGAAATGACCGGGCACGCCCGTGCCGCGAGGCCCCGTCGCGGCCGGGCCGCGGCGCCGGAATCGGGACCGCGCAACCGCACCGTTGGCTCTCGAAACCTCCACCCGCCCCTTTGACTTTGGCCCGGCCAGGGCCGATAGTGGCCGGAGAAAGTCGGACGGACGCGGGCGTTCGCGCTTACGACCCCGCGCGGGTGTGTTGTCACCCGATCATCGAACAAGACATGAGGAGATCATGACCCAGCGGAGCAATTCCGCCAGCGCGCGGGATATCGCTTACCACTTGCACCCCTACACCAATGCGGTGAAGCACGAAGCCGAGGGTCCGCTTGTCCTGACCGAGGGCAAGGGCGTCTACGTCTACGACGAGAACGGCAAGGCCTACATCGAAGGCATGGCCGGGCTCTGGTGCGCCTCCCTGGGATTTGGCGAGGAACGGCTGGTCGAGGCGGCAACGCGGCAGCTGCGCAAGCTCCCCTACTACCACAACTTCACCCACAAAGCCGCGAACGTGGCCATCGACCTCGCCGAGAAGCTGATCGAGATCGCGCCGGTGCCCATGTCGAAGGTGTTCTTCACGAATTCGGGCTCGGAGGCCAATGACACCGTCGTCAAGATGGTCTGGTACTACAACAACGCCATCGGCCGGCCCCAGAAGAAGAAGATCATCTCTCGCCTGAAGGGCTATCACGGCGTCACCGTCGCCGCGGCGAGCCTGACCGGACTGCCCACCAACCACATCGATTTCGACCTGCCGATCGCCAATATCCTGCACACCGATTGCCCGCATCACTATCGCTTCGGCCAAGAGGGCGAATCGGAGGAAGACTTCGCGAGCCGCATGGCCGCCAATCTGGAGAAGCTTATCCTCGACGAAGGGCCGGACACGGTCGCCGCCTTCATCGCCGAGCCGGTGCAGGGCGCCGGCGGCGTCATCGTTCCGCCGGCCACCTATTTCGAGAAGGTCCAGGCGGTCCTGAAGAAGTACGATATTCTTTTCATTGCCGACGAGGTGATCACCGGTTTCGGTCGCACCGGCAACATGTTCGGCACCGAGACCTTCCGGCTGCAGCCCGACATCATGACCGTCGCCAAGCAGCTATCCTCGGCCTATCTGCCGATCGCCGCCGTGCTGATCAACGACAAGATCTATCAGGCGATTCGTGACAACAGCGGCCGGATCGGCACCTTCGGCCACGGCTTCACCTATTCCGGCCATCCGGTGAGCGCCGCCGTCGCTCTCGAGACCCTGAAGATCTACGAGGAGCGGGACATCCTGTCGCACGTCCGGGCCTTGGCCCCGGTCTTCCAGGCGGGTCTGCGACGGTTTGCCGATCACCCGCTCGTCGGCGAAGTCCGCGGAATCGGGCTGGTTGGGGCAATCGAACTGGTCAAGGACAAGGCGACGAAGGAGCCCTTCGACCCGAAACAGGGCGTGGCGATGAAGACCGTCTCCTTCGCCCAGGAGCACGGGGTCATCCTGCGGGCCATCCTCGACAGCGTCGCCTTCTGCCCGCCCCTGATCGCCACCGAAGCCGAGATCGCCGAGATGTTCGACCGTTTCGGCCGCGCCCTCGACAATGCCGCCGCTTGGGTTCAGGAGCGCGGGCTGAGATCGGTGGCCTGAGGAGCGCCCGGAGATCGCCGAAGAAGGATTAACCACAGAGACACGGATGATCGTTAACTCTCTGTGTCTCTGTGGTTCCAGGACGGTCGATTGCCGCGACGCCACCAGCCGGGCGCGGCAGTCTGCCGCATTCCCCAGAGGGCGTTTTCACGGGCATTTTACGCTTGCGGCCTAGCGTCCGCGGGGTGGTCGGCGCTATATAGGGACTCGGTATGGATTTCGAGCAGTTCTTCCGCGACGCCATTGCCGGCCTCAAGGCCGAGGGGCGGTATCGCGTCTTTGCCGATCTCGAGCGCTGCGCGGGTGCCTTCCCAAAGGCGCTGTACCGGCCACCTGAGGCCTCCGGGCTTGCCCCGCAAGAGGTCATCGTCTGGTGCAGCAACGACTATCTCGGGATGGGCCAGCACCCGGCGGTGATCGAAGCGATGACCGAGGCGCTGCGGCGTTGCGGCGCGGGGGCCGGGGGCACCCGCAACATTTCCGGAACCAATCACTATCACGTCCTCCTCGAGCGAGAGCTGGCCGACCTCCACGGCAAGGAAGCGGCACTGCTGTTCACCTCGGGCTACATCTCGAACGAGACGACCCTCAGCACGCTGGCGAAGCTGCTGCCCGGCTGCGTCGTCTTCTCCGACGAACTCAACCACGCCTCTATGATCCAGGGCATCCGGGCAAGTCGCGTCGAGAAGCACATCTTCCGCCACAACGACGTGGCTCATCTCGACCGGCTTCTGAGCTCGGTCGATCCGGGCCGGCCGAAACTCATCGCCTTCGAATCGGTCTATTCCATGGACGGCGACATCGCCCCGATCGCCGAGATCTGCGACCTGGCCGACCGGTACGGCGCGATGACCTATCTCGACGAGGTGCACGCGGTCGGCATGTACGGGCCGCGCGGCGCCGGCGTCGCCGAACGCGACGGCTGCATGCACCGGGTAACGGTGATCGAAGGCACGTTGGGCAAGGCCTTCGGCGTCATGGGCGGCTACATCGCGGGGTCTGCTGCACTCGTCGATGCGGTCCGCAGCTTCGCTCCCGGCTTCATCTTCACCACGGCCCTGCCGCCCGTCATCGCGGCCGGCGCGCTGGCCAGCGTGCGCCACCTGAAGACCGAAGACGGGGCGGCGCGACGCGCCCGCCATCAGGAGCGGGCGGCGACCTGCAAGCGGCTGCTCACCCAGGCGGGCCTGCCGGTCATGCCGTCGCCGAGCCACGTCGTCCCGGTTCTGGTGGGCGACGCGCGGGCCTGCAAGCAGGCAAGCGACGAACTGCTGACGCAGCATCGGATCTACGTCCAGCCGATCAACTACCCGACCGTGCCGCGCGGCACCGAGCGGTTGCGTATTACGCCGACTCCGCTTCACGACGACGTCATGATGGCGCGGCTCGTGGACGCCCTGGGCCAGGTCTGGCAGCGGCTCGGTCTGCCGGCCGCCGCCTGAGGGCCGTCGCGCGGAAGGGGGCCGCCCCGGATGTACAAGGACAACAGCCTGATCCCGAGCGAATCGATTCGTCTGGCGGCGCTCGGCATCCTGGCGCAGACGCCTCGCCCCTACGCCCAGCTTGCGAGCGAGGTCCGCCACTTCAGCGGCCGCATCGTCGGCCCGTCCCTGGAACTGATGAGCCCGTCGCTTGAGCTGCTCAGAGTCGAGGGGTTGGTCGAGGCCGACGGCGTCGGCGACAACGCCGTCCTGCGGATCACCGATGCCGGGCGTGCCGAGCTCCGCCGCCTGCTCACGGCGAACCTGCGCGGGCCGATCGGTGAGATGAACAAGCTGATCATCGCGCTCAAGATGCGCTTTCTGCATCTACTGGACCGTGCCGATCAGCAGATGCAGGCGGAAATCCTCATCGACGTCTGCGAGCAGGAGCTGGCGCGCCTCACCGACCTGCGCCGTCACCATGCCGATGAGCCCGGCCATCTGATTCCTTGGCTGGATCACGACATCGCCGAGGTCGAAGGCCGCCTAGCCTGGTTCCGCGCCCTGTACGACCGGCTGTAGCACCGCGCCTCGTCCCGGAACCAGACCGGGTGAACCGCCGCCGCTTCGTCGGCCGCGACGGTTCGCCCGAAAGCACCGCCTCTATTTGATGCCGACAACCATGGAATAGTGGCCGCACAGGGGCTCGATACGCGCCTCGGCGAATCCGGCCTGCCGAACCCAACCCAGGCAGTCCGCACCGGTGTAGTCGAACCCGCCCGGTGTCTCGATGAGCATGTTGAGGCTCGCCAGGAGCCCGGCTGCGTTCTCCCGCCGATCATCGTCAATCATCCGATCGTAGACGATCAACGCTCCGCCCTTGGGCAGGGCCGCATGAGCCTTCGTCAGCAATTGCCGCTTCGTATCGAGATCCCAATCGTGAAGGATATGCCCCATCACGAGCAGGTCGGCCGACGGCAACGGCTCCTTCAGGAGATCGCCCGGGTGGAACCGCAGCCGGTCGTCCAACCGGTGCCACCGCACATAGGCGTCGAACATCGGCTGAACCGGTGGCAGATCGAACCCACTGCCGGTGAGGTGCGGGTGGGCCTGGGCGATCGCTACCGGCAATGCACCCTCGGCGGTGCCGATATCGATCACGGTTCGATAGTCGGCCCAGGGAAACGCCTGAACGAGCGCGTTCGCGACCGGCAGGCTGACGCCGGTCATCGCCCTCAGGAACAGTTTGAACTTGGCTTGATCGGCATACAGAGCCGCGAACAGGTCGCCGCCGTCCCTGATCTCGTTCTGGGGCCTTCCGGTCTTGAGCGCCTCGGTCAGTCCGCCCCAGCTTGGATAGAGGCGTGCGTTGTCCATCTCGAGCCTGCCGCCGATGTAGGACGGCTTGCCGCGGTCGAGGTAGACATCCGCTTCGGCGGTGTTCGCATAGAGGCCGTCCTGCCGGTCGAGCAGGCGCAGCGCGACGAGCGCGTCGAAGAAGTCACGCGCGCCGCGCTCGTGCAGCCCGAGACGCCGCCGCAGCGTATCGCTATCGAGGGGTTCCTTGGCAAGCTCGGTGAAAACCCCGAGTTCGACGGCGCTCAAGAGGACCTTCGAGGCCTGAAAGCCGAGTCCCAGCTCCATGATGACGTCTGGTGAGACACTGGTCGTGGTGTTCATGATGGTTCCTTCGTTGCCGGTGGTTTTCGTCGAAGTCGCGGGCAAGAGCACCGATCGCCGCGCTGGACGAACGGGCCGGTTATCGCGCCGAACTGCCGCCCGATGACGCGGGGCCGCGGCCGCACCGATCGTCGCGATCGGATCTCGTTACGTGACCCTCGGCCTCTTCCGCGGATGCATCGGCCAGGGTGAGCAGGCCGTGAGTGATCGCTTCGGCGTCCGAACGCGTGAGGCCGATATCGCGCAGCAAATGATCGTCCAGCCGCATCAGCGCGCGCTCGCAGGCACGGCGGCAGATACGGCGCCTCATCGGCGCGATCACGCCGCGGCGGAGCAAGCGGGCGAGACCGGCGAACGGACCTGCCGGCGGCCGGATGCCGTTAGTGTGTTGTCCGTCGTTCATGAGGCGCAAGCCCCCGGGGGCGCTTCGGCAGAGGCGCCGACGCGCCCGCCGTTGCCCCTGACGCTTCGGCACGGATGTGACCGACGATCGAGGCATGTTTCGGGCGACCGCTCCGCGCGGGAGCTTACGCCGCAAGCTGATCCGTCGGGCATTCGATCCGATTTCCATCGGGATCGCGGTAACGAGCATCTTCATCTCCTCCACTTTGCGGACCCCGCCTTTGGCCAGATCGCAGGCGGGTCCGTCTGCCATGCCACGAAGGACCATCCGGGCACGGACACCAGCCTATGTCCTTGTCGGCCCTTCGGACGGTGCGACTGTCGGAGGGTGGCGCTACAGAATGATTTCAGGCCGGCAGAATCGGGTTACGTTTGAAACCGTCCCCGCGGCCGATCGTAACCGGCCTCTCTTCCACGAGATGGGTGCCGACATGGGGCGGCCTCGGCGCTCGGCAACAGGCCGGTCCGGTCGATCTCAGTCGATCGACGACGCGGCCGCGGATCCATCGCCCGAATGCAGATGCCGAGCGAGACCGTTGGCGATGTCCGCCGACAACAGCGGCTTCTTGAGCACCTCGCGGATGCCCACGGCCCGAAGCCACTGCGCTTCGAGCTGCCCGCCGTAACCGGTCATCAGGATCATGGGAAGGTCGGGCCGGATCCGGTGAACCGCCGCCGCCAACTGCGTTCCGTTCATCTCCGGCATGACCTCGTCGACAATCAGAAGGTCAAACCGCTGCGGATCGGCACGGAACGCCGAAAGCGCCCGGGCGCTGCTGTCGAATCCAACCGGCTCATAGCCGAGCGCCGCCAGCATTTCCTCGCCGAGCAGCACGAGCGGCGTCTCGTCGTCGACAAGAAGAATGGTCTCGCCACGGCCGCGCGGCAGCGGCGCCTCGGCCGGACGGTCCTCCGCCTCGCCTGCTTCCGCGCATCGGAAGAAGGCCTCGAAAGTGCTGCCCGCGCCCGGACGGCTGCGAACGTTCAGGGCGCCGTCATGGTCGGCGACGATGCCATGCACGGTCGCGAGGCCGAGCCCTGTCCCCGCCCCTGCCGCCTTGGTGGTGAAGAAGGGTTCGAAGATTCGCTCCATGGTCGCCTCGTCCATGCCGTGACCGGTGTCGCTTACGGCCAGCCGTACATAGCGTCCCGCCGTCAGCGTCCCGTGCGACAGCACCTGGTCGCCGGTGAAGGCGGCCCCGTCCAGAACGATCTCCACGACGCCGTGTCCCGTCATGGCCTGCGCCGCGTTCGTGACCAGATTCATGACCACCTGTTGCAGCTGGGTCGCGTCGCCGAGCACCACGGGATCCTCGACTCCGATATGTGCTCGAATCTCGATCGCGGCGGGCAGCGAAGCGCGCAGCAGCCCGATCGCTTCCTCGATCACGGGCTGCATTCGCGTGGGTCGCCGCCTGTGCTCGACGCGACGGCTGAAGGTGAGAATCCGGTCGACGACGCCCCGGCCACGCTCTCCTGCCTTCCTCACCTCCTGCACATGCCGCCAGGCGCGGCTGCCCTTGGGCAGAGTGCCGAGCGCCATCTCCGCGTAGCCGAGAATCGCGCCAAGAATGTTGTTGAAGTCATGCGCGATACCACCGGCGAGCGTGCCGATCGCTTCCATCCGCCGGGCCTGCCGCAGACGCATTTCGAGCGCCTCCTTCTCCCGCTCCGCCCGCTCGCGCTCCAAGGCATTCGCGAAGATCTCGCCGGCCGTGCGAAGCAGCGCGATGTCGTCGTCCGCCCACCGCTTCTCGCCGCGCACGCCGTCCAGAGCGAGCAGCCCGATGCGCCGCCCGGCATGCCACAGGGGAACGCAGATCCAGGAGCGGACCCCTGCCGCTTCCAGCACCGTCCGCTCGGCGCCGGGCGGAAGCGCCGCAACCGACGGCAGGTCGATACAGCCATGGCGCTCGTAACGTTTGAGCCGTTGGCCGGATGCGATCGCCGACACGGCGATCGGCCAGCGTTCGGACGGGGTCACGCCCTCGCGATCCCAGCCGTAGATGCTTTCGGCCCCTGGGTCGTCGTCGGCGGAGAAAACGACATAGGCGCGATCGACACCGACATGACGGCCCAGACGCTCGAGCCCCTGCCTCAGCCCCGCACCGATCTGATCGCGCGGCAGATCGATGAACTGCGCCGAGATCCCGGCGATCAGGTGCTCGAAGTCCGAACGCGCCTGAAGCGCCCGCGAACGATCCGCAAGGACCCGCGCATTGGCCCGGAGGCGAAGATAGAGGTAACCGAGATAGGCCAGCAGCGACACCGCCGCGAGATAGAGAAGGACGCGAAAGATCTTCGCGCGTGTCTCGGCGCGGCGATAATCCCCGAGAATGAGCGTCTGCAGCGCCTGCGCCCGCTCGGCGGTCCGGGCGGCGAGTAGCCGCGCCAGGACGTCGTCGACGGCGGGCAGCGTCACCAGGATCAGCCGCCCGTGGGCAACGAGCACAGGCCCATCCTCCCGAAGCGCCCCGGACAGCGGCAGATCGGCGAAGCGATCCAGCGAGGCCGCAACTTCGGCCCCTGCATCCGATGAAGGATCCCTCGTGAATCGGAGCATGGCGTTGGCCAGCGCGCCGACGGTCGGGGCCGCCGCTGGGTTTACGCGCCTGGCGAGCACCTCGAGCCGAGGGCTCATATAAGCAAAGTACGCCAGCGAGTTCTGCAACAAGGCATTGCTCGATTTGAAATCCTCGACCAGCGATTCCTGCGCGCGGATCTCCTCCGTCAGCTCCCTGAAACGCCGAACGGCCTCCGCGTTTGCCCGGCGCAGGCCCTGCAGCGTTTCCACGGCCTCGCGCAAGCCATCGACCGCCAGCACCAGGGGATCGTAGTTGCGCAGCAGGCCGGCGCGCGCCCTGAGGACGTCGCGATGCAGCGCGGCCTGGCTGAAAATCACCGAATCCAGGGCATCGAGTCTCCGTTCGTACAAGGCGATATCCGGCGCCGTTCCGCGAAACAGCATGTATGTCAGGAGCAGCAGCAGGCCGGCGACGACCAGCGCCATTCTGCCCGCCGCCCCGATCACGGCCGCTCTCCGCCCTGGTCGGATGGAGGCCGGTCGGACAGGGGCCGCCCCCGGTATTCTCCGGTCAGGGTATGCAGGAACTTGGCGATCAGGCCGATCTCCTGTCGGGTCAGGGTTCTGCCGAGCTGACTGCGCGCCATTTCCTCGATGGCGCGCTCCAGCCGTCGGGCGCGGCCGTCGTGAAAGTAGGGCGCCGTGACGCCGACGTTGCGCAGGCTGGGAACGCGAAAGACGTGGCGGTCGCTTGCCTCGCCGGTAACGGTGACTCGGCCGAGATCGGCAGCGGTAACGGGACCATGCGCGAACGGGTCGTAAAAGACGCCGAATCGCTGGAACAGGTTGCCGCCGACATTCACGCCCTGATGGCAGGCGATGCATCCGTAGGTCTTGAACAGCTCGTAACCGCGCTTTTCTTCCGGCGTGATCGCGTTCCGCTGTCCGCGGAGGTAACGGTCGAAGCGCGCGTTGGGCGTCAGCAGCGAGCGTTCGAAGGCCGCAAGCGCATCCACGACATGGGCCGGCGCGGGCTCATCGCCATAGATCGCGGCGAAAGCGCGCCGATAGTCGGGATCGGCTCTCAGCTTCCCGATCACCTCGCCCCAAGTGGCGCCCATCAAATCGGAATCGAGGATGACCGCCTCGGCATGCTCCTCCAGACCGCGGAAGTTCCCGCGCCAGTTGAGTCGGAAATTGAGCGCCGCGTTGAAGACCGTGGGCGTGTTGAAATCAAGCGGCTGGCCGTCCGGCCCCGGCGGCCGGGCAAGCCCGTCATGGCCGCCGGCCTCCAGATCGTGGCACGAGGCGCAGGAAACCCGATCGCCGCGCGAAAGCCGGGTATCGTGGAACAGTTTGCCGCCCAGCCGTGCCTTGTCCGGGTCCACGGGCGTCGAGAGAGGAACGGGCGTGATCGGTTCATCGCCGACGATCGCGGCCGGTCGATCCGTGATGGCCGTCGCGCCGGGCGCAAGGAATGCCGCCCACCCCAGCGACAGCAGCCAAAGGAGCAATGCCCGGCCCCGCCTTCCTGCCGGCGCGGCCACATCCGGAGCGCAGGCCATGCGCCTTGATCCGGTTAGGCGCAGCAATGTCTCTCTCGTCCGGCGGTATCGCGATAAACTCACCATGATATAACTTAGGTCGATAGTCCGGCGCTCTCCCGAGTGCAGGGATCGGGGCCGCCGCCGGAGATGCAGCCGGCGGCCTTCCGTCGCGTCCGTGAAGTGGCGGCGATGCCTTCATGAAAGTGGAATTGTCGTGAAGCACATTCTCGCCGTTGACGACGATCCCTCGATGCGCGCCATGATCGCCGATTACCTCGCCGAGCAGAATTTTCGCGTCAGCACGGCCGCCACCGGCGAGGAGATGGGCCGCATCCTCGCCGAGAACACCGTCGATCTGGTGATCATCGACCTGAAGCTCCGCGGCGAGGACGGCTTGGAGCTGGTCCGCGAGATCAGGACGCAATCCGATCTGCCGATCATCGTCTTGACCGGCCACCGCCGCGGCGAGGTCGATCGTGTCGTCGGTCTCGAGCTCGGGGCCGATGACTATCTGACGAAGCCCTTCAGCCTGCGCGAGTTGCTCGCCCGGATCAGAGCGGTCCTGAGACGGTCGGCATCGCCGGAACGTCGAGCGAAGCAGGGCGGCGACCGGACGCGATATCGCTTCGCCGGCTGGGAGCTCAACCCGCGGACCCGCCGGTTGACGTCGCCGAGGGGAGATCCCGTGCCCTTGACGAAGGGAGAGTTCAGCCTGCTGGCGGCGTTTCTACAGTCGCCGCAGCGGATACTGAGCCGCGAGCAACTGCTCGCCGCCACGCGCCTGCACGACGAGGAAGTGTATGATCGCAGCATCGACGTACAGATCCTGCGCCTGCGCCGCAAGCTGGAAGCCAACCCCAGCGAGCCCGAACTGATCAAGACGGAGCGCGGCGTGGGCTATATCTTTGCGGCGCCGGTCGAGCGTCGCTGAGACCTGCCCCAAGACGAGTGTTCTTGGCGCTCCGATCGACCGGGGCGCGCCACATTGGCCGACAACGGCGCTACCCGACTGCGGCGCTGGCGCCCTCCCGCAGCCGCACCACGTTGAAGGCGACGACCGGTTTCGAGAATCCCTTGAGCGCGAGTTCGCCAATCGGCTCCACCTCGACGAGATCGTCGACCTCGGCATAGACGCGCTTGGAGATCAGAATCTGCCCGCTCCGCGCCTTGTCGCACAGCCGGGATGCGAGATTCAGGACCGAGCCGATGGCGCCGTAGTGAAATCGCCCGGCGAAACCGATCTGCCCCAGTGTCGCGTAGCCGAGGGTGATTCCCACCCCGAAGCCAAGCTCGTAGCCGCGCTTGCGCCAGACGCCGACCAGCCCATCCACGGCCTCGCGCATGGCGACCGCCATCCGGACCGCCCGCGCAGCCGGATCCGGGCAGGGCAGCGGGTCGTTGAAGAAGGCCGTCAGCCCGTCGCCGGCGATATGCTCCAGCGTCGCCTCGAACCGGAAGGTCAGCGGCCCCACAGCTTCGTGGTACTCGTGCAGGACCCGCATGACCTCCTCGGGCTCGGCAGTCTCCGCGAAGGCGGTGAAGCCGCGCAGATCGCAGAACACGCCCGTGATCTCCCGCCGATGGCTCTCCATCAGTCTGTCGCCGCCGGCCGAAACGATGTGGTCCACGAGTTGTGGCGAAAAGAACTGCTTCAATTGCGCGACGCGCCGCAGCTCCATGAGCTGCTCCGCCACCCGCTCCTCGAGGCGTTGGTTCCATTCCGCGAGCTGGCGGGCCTGGGCCTCCAGCCGTGCCGCCTGCTCCTGCGTCGTGTCGTGCAGCGCCTTGATCCGCAGCATCGATTTGACCCGCGCCACAAGGGCCGGCTGGTCCACGGGCTTGGTCAGGTATTCGTCGGCGCCCGCTTCCAGGCCCGCGATGACGTCGCGGGCGTCCGACTTGGCGGTGACCATCACGACCGGGATGAACGGAAGAGACGGATCGCTCTTGAGTCGCCGGCAGACCTCCGTGCCGTCCATCTTCGGCATCATCACGTCGAGGAGGATAAGGTCCGGCAGCTTCTCCCGGGCGACGCGCAGGGCCTCCTCCCCGTCGGTTGCCGTGATGACGTCATAGCCGTGGTTGGCGAGACGCGTGCGAAGGATGTCCAGATTCGCGAAGTTGTCGTCGACGATCAGGATCTGCGGCGCGTCCCTCATCATCGGCTCCTGGAAAGCGCTCGCCCCGGGCGCTCGGATCACGTTCAGGGCAAGTATTCCCGTACCTTGGCCAGCAGCGCGCGGGGGCTCACGGGCTTGGAGAGATATGCGTCGCAGCCCGCCTGCAAGGCCTTTGCGTCGTCGCCGCTCAGAGCATAGGACGTGACGGCGATGATCGGGATCTGCCGAAGCTCCGGGTTCGCCTTGATCCGGCGCGTCGCCTGGTATCCGTCGAGGCCGGGAAGCTGTATGTCCATCAGGATCAGGTCCGGGCGTTGGGACTCCGCCATCGCCACGCCGCTGTCGCCGGAGACCGCCTCGAGCACCTCATAGCCGGCCCGGGCAAGCAGGTCGCGCACGATCCGCCGGTTATCCTCCTGATCCTCGATTACCAGAATGCGGCTGCTCATGTCCTCTCCGTTCCACGCGAACCGGCACCTCGAACGCAAAGGTCGAGCCCCGCCCCGGCGCCGAATCGACCCAAAGCCGCCCGCCGTGCATTTCGATGATCCGCTTCGCGATCGCGAGACCGAGGCCGGTCCCGCCCTTCTGCCGGGTGCTGGAATTGTCGACCTGATGGAACTCTTTGAAGATCTCCTCCTGGTCGGCCTCGGAGATCCCCGGGCCGGTGTCGGACACCGAGACCCGGATCCGGCCATCCGACGCCACGGCCTCGATCGCAACCTCGCCGGCCTCGGTGAATTTGATGGCGTTGCCGACGAGGTTGAGGAGCACCTGCGTAAGCCGTCGCTCGTCGCCAAAGCCGACCGGCAGGTCGGCAGGAGCGGCAACCCGCAGGGCAAGGTTCTTCTCCGCCGCCAGGGTCTCCACCGAAACGACGACGGAGCGAACGATCTCCGCCATCGAGTAGTCGTCAAGCGACAGCGTCAGTCGCCCCGCCTCGATCTTCGACAGGTCGAGGACGTCGTTGATCAGGTTCAGTAGGTGGCGGCCATTGTGATCGACGCGCTCCAGAACCTCCCTCATCCGCTCCGGAACCGCGCCATAGAGGTCGTCGAGGATCAGCTCCGTGTATCCGAGAATGGCGTTGAGCGGCGTGCGCAGCTCGTGACTCATATTGGCGAGGAACTGCGACTTGTGCCGGCTCGCGTTCTCGAGTTCGATTTCCCGGCGCTGGACCTCCTGGAATAGGCGGGCATTGTCGATCGCCACCTTCGACTGGTTCGCGAGCGTGGTCACGAACTCGACCACCTGCGAATCGAAGCGGCCCGGCTCGCGGCGGAAGATCACCGCTCCACGCGTCGCGGTCTCGCCGCCCATCGGCACCACGAGGACCGCCCGGTACCCCTCCCGCAGAACGACATCGCGGAAGCGATAGCCTTCCGACTTCTCGACATCGGGAATCTGGAACGGCTCGGCGATCACGGCCGCGGAGGGTTCGACGGAAACGGCCGCGACCGCTTCGAGGAACGGCGTCGCCAGGTTGTGGCTCGCGACAACGTCGTATCGGCTTCGGGCCGCGTTGAACTCGAAGATGGCGCAGCCGTCCGAACCGGACAGGTCGGTCGCGTGTCCGGCGATGGTGTCGAGCACCCATTGGAGGTCGAGCGAGGCGCTGACCGCGTTCGTGATCTCTGCCATCGCCTGCACTTCGCGCAGCGACCGCTGGAGCGCCTCGCTCTGCTCCTCGATCTCGCGAGTCCTCTGGCGGATCCGGTCTTCGAGCGTCCGGTTCAGGTCCCGCAGCCGCTGGAGGGCGTGCTCCTTCTCGTCGATGTTGCGCTTGAGCGCAACCGCCATCCGATTGAAGCTGACCGCCAGCTGCCCGATCTCGTCGCGGGACTCGACCTCTGTCACCTCGTCGATGAAGCCCGCCTCGATCTGCTTGGCCTGGTTGGTCAGCCGCATCACCGGCTGGGTGATGCGGCGGGACAGCGTGTAGATGGCGATCAGGCTCAAGGAGATCAGCACGACCGTGATGCTTCCCCAGAGCTGCATCAGCCGGATGACGTTCGCCTCGAGCCCCTCGAGCGACAGTCCGAGCCTGACCGCGCCGATCATCCGCTGGTCCGACCCCTCTCCCTGGCCGCGCGTGTCGCCGAGCGAGCCGATCAGGAGTTCGTCCGGCATGCGCGCCTGCTCGGACAGGATGGGCGCCAGAAATTCGATGAAGTCGCCGCCCGGGCCGACGACGCGCTTCGAGAACGGGTGCCGCTCCTGTGCCAGACGCGCCTGCTCGTTCTCCACGAGGGCATCGGAGACGCTTTCGACCCGGAGGTCGTCATCGCCCCCCCGCGTCAGCATGCGCCCGTCCTCGCCATAGATCGCGACATAAGCCACGTCGGGATCGCCGGTAACGCCGCGCAGCGACGCTTCCAGAAGCTGCTGATCCTCCGTGAAGACGCCGAGTTCGCTGCTGTAGGCCAGATTGCCGGCCATCGCCCGGCCGCGCTTGAGGAACTCGGTCGTTGCCAGCTGCCGATGGTCGTAAATGTTCCAGACACCGACGACGACCCAGAGGACGAGGATGATCGGCATGACCGACCAGAAGATCCGACCGCCGAGCGTCGAGGGCCTCGGAAGCCAGGCACGCCGGGCTCCCGCCGGCCTCGTCGGCGCCTCGCCCGTCCTGTTCTCTTCGCCCAGAGCTTCCAACATCTCCGTCTCAGAAGGGCATCTCGAGCCCGACGGTCCAGACGAAGTCCGGCCGCAGGCCCTCGTTGCGGTTGATCGGAACCTGGATGTTGCCGGTCAGGAGAAGGTCGCCCACCGCGTTCCACTTCGCCCCCACCGCCAGGTCCACGATGTGATCGCCGACCTCATCGCCATTGGGCTCCCAGCGGCCGAAGACGTCGAGCGCGAGCGTGACGCTGGGCGAGACCGCCCAGTCTCCGCCGACGAAGTAACGAAGGTTGTTCTGGTCGGAATCGGTCGAGACCTCGTAGCCGAGATTGAGGTGCGGCGTCACGCTGCCGTAGGTGCGGGACGCCACGAAGAGGCCGAGGACATTCGTCTCCCCCGTGCCGAGGAGATCGTCCTCGTCTCCGGTCGGGAGCTTGACGAGGCCGACCACCGCGAGATCGGGCCAGGTCGGGTCGTCCCGCAGGAAGTTGTACTTCGTCCGCAGGATGACGTCGCCGATGCCGGTCGCGCTGCGATCGACGGTCGAGTCGGCAGAGTCGCCGCCCCTTTCGGGCGCGAAGTTGTGGATTAGCTCGCTGTTGGGACTGTTGCGGACGATGGTCCCATGAGCCTCGGCGCGGGCGCTCGAATGGATGACCGGCACGATGATCCCGAGGTCCCACCGGTCCGTCAACCCGTAGGTCGCGTAGAAGGCGAGGAGATCCTGCTCGATCTCCAGGTCGAGCTCGACCAGGATCTGGTCGGTCTCGAAGGCGAAGGGCGTGCCGGCGGGACCGAGGACGCCGTCGCCGTTCACGTCCTCATGCGTGAAGGTGAGCGACAGATCGTCGAGCGAATCGCCGTCGAAGCGTTTGAAGTCGATCCGGCTGTAGGACAGGCCAAGATAGAGATTTCCTTCTCCGAGCGTCGGCGCGCGCTCGGAAAGGATCGGCCCAAGGCTCTCGGCCGTGCGGACCGGCACGCCGAGCTCGACGTCGAAGGTGAAGCCCGCCACCACCGAGCTGAACGGGAACAGCCCGATATTGGCCGTCAGCGCGTCGTTGAGGTCGCTCAGTTCGCCCAGAGAGGAGGCGATGAAGTGCGGCGCGTGGCTTGGGAAGGGCGGCGGCGTCGGGGCGAGAAGGATGCCGTCCCCGCCATAGAGATCCGTCACCACATCGGCGACGTCGCCGGCGACCGCGCTCTGCGGCCAACCGCTTGCCGCCAGCAACAGGGCTGCGGTCGACGACCTGAGGAACGCGGACCGGACCGGCATGGGTCCCTCCCTGCTTCGGCTGGGCCGATTCTCAGCGTATGACGGTGTCGGCCATGGCCAGGATGCTTTCCGGAATTTCGACGCCGAGTTTCTCGGCGGCCTTCAAGTTCACGATCACCCTGATGCTGCGGGCGGTCGTGTAAGGAATTGGCCCGTCGCCCCCCCCTTCCAGAATGACGTTCGCGAGTTCGCCTGCCTGCCGCCCGATGTCCCGGCTGCTGCCGAACGAGACCGAGAGCAGCGCGCCCATCTCCGCCTGCCGCTCCGACAGGCCAAGGAGCGGGATCTTGTATCGATAGGACCACAGCAGCGCGTATTCGAGGACCGTCGGATCGAGCACCGTCTCGTCCGGCAGGATCCACAGCGCGTCGATCCCTTCGGCCCGCAGGGCGTTCACCGCCTGCACCGCCTGCTTCGACGATGCGATCTCCCGTGCCACGAGCTCGAGGCCCCGCTCCTGCGCGGCCGCGGCCGCCTTTTCGACGAGATAGCCTGTTTCCGCCGCGCTGTAGATCACGCCGACGCGGCGGATCGTCGGGCCCAGCTCCTCGAGCAGCTGGATCGACTGCTCGACCGGAACGTTCATGCTGGCGCCGGTGATGTTCCGCGGCTCGCTGCCGATGACGGTCGACGGGTTGAGCACCATGGCGAACACGACGGGAATGTCGGGCGGATCGCGGACGATCGCCTGGAGCGCCCAGACTCCCACCGCCAGGATAAGGTCGGGCTGCACATCGGACCGGATCTCGGCCAGGATTTTCCGGCCGCGATTGAAATCGCCTTGCATGTCGTACTCGGCGACGATCCGGTGGCCGACCGTGTCCTCGAAGCCCCGAAGGGTCTCCTCATAGGCGTCGACAGGGGCGCTGAGAATGACCGCGATGTCCGCCGCGCGAGCAGGGGTGACTCCCGCCACGCCGAAAACGATCAGAACCGGGAGAAGCAGGATCGGCCGCATGCGCGCACGCAGGCTCCCACGGCGGTTCGTCGGATTCACAACTTAGCACAAACTTTCTCCGCTGTGCATCCGGCTGGCGACGGCGGTGCCGCGGACGGATCTCGGAAGAATCGCAAGACGACAGGGCCGAATTTTGCAGGGGCCTGACAGGATCGGGGCCCCGCCTCACGCCCGCCGCCTCAATAGAGGTGCTGGCCGCCGGTGACGAAGATTTCCGTGCCGGTCACATAGCCGAAATCGGCGCCGCAAAGCTGGAAGACGGCGGCGGCGACCTCCTCGGGCTTGCCCATCCGGTGCATGGGAATGCGGGGGATCAGGGCCTCGTATTCCGGGCCGACCATGGCCGTTTCGATCTCGCCGGGCGCCACGGCGTTGACCCGGACGCCGAGGCTGGCGAACTCCACGGCCAGTTCGCGTGTCAGCGCCGACAGCGCCGCCTTTGAGGTGCTGTAGGCGGATCCGGCGAAGGGGTGGATGGCGTGACCGGCGATCGAGGTGATGTTGACGATGGATCCCTTCCCCCGGTGCAGCGCCGTAGCGAAGCCGCGCGCCAGCAGAAGCGGCGCGAAGAAGTTGAGCTCGAACACCTCGCGCCAAGCCGAGACGTCGCCATTGAGACAGCCCAGCCGCTCCTTGAACGGTGTCTTCGGTGAGACCGCGGCGTTGTTGACCAGCGCGTGCAGCGGCCCGTCGTCGAGCAGCCCGTTCGCCTCGGCAACGAACCGGTTGAGGCTGTCCGGATCGCGGAGATCGGCCGAGATGTGGTGGGTCCAGTTGGGATCCCGTTTGCACTCTTCCGGGACCGCTTCGCGGCTGCAGGTGATGATCCGCCAACCTTCCTGGCTGAACCGCTTCACCGTGGCGTGGCCGATGCCGCGACTCGCCCCGGTCAGGATCAGGGTCTTGCGCTGTTCATTGCCGGTCATGGCCGCGAGTTTAGCCGAACCCGCGGCGGACGCCAGAGGTCATTGCCCCGGCCCGCGGGGCCCGCTCAACGGCGCTCGGCCAGAACGAGCCGCACCGCCAGCCCGGCGAACACCGCCCCGGGCAGCCATCTGAGGACCGCCAGGGCGCGAGCGCTGCGGACCAGCCGAAGGCCGAGATGCCCGCTCAGCACGCCGACGGCGCTGTCGATGACGAGGCCGATGAGGACGAAGAGGAAGCCCAGCAGGAAGAGCTGGCCGGCGGGCGAACCCGCGGCCGGTTCGACGAACTGCGGCAGGAAGGCCAGATAGAACAGCGCGATCTTCGGGTTGAGCAGGTTCGTCACCAGGCCCTGCCGAAAGACCCGGCCGAGCGGCGCGGGAGGTCGGACGGGGACGTGGGCCCGGAGCGGCGGCTCCCGGACGCTCTTGACGGCGAGCCAGAGCAGATAGGCGGCGCCGGCATAGCGGACGATCTCGAAGGCCAGCGGCACCGCCGCCAGGAGCGCCGAGAGGCCGAGCGCCGCCGCGGCCGTGTGGCAGACCATCCCGGCGGCCATGCCGCAGGCGGCGGCGAACCCGGCGCGGGGCCCCCGGGTGAGGCTGTTCGCCAGGATATAGAGCATGTCGGGACCAGGCGTGATGCAGATCGCGACGACCGCCGTCAGGAAGACCATAAGCGCTGCGGGTTCGATGAACATCCCGACCTTCCGTAACAGCGGTCGTCACCCTGCCTGTTTGCCGACAGCTTAAGGGGGCGTCGCCGCGGCCGACATCGAGAAATTCTCACCCCATCCGTTAGGAAAACTCTTGAGAAAAACCCTGGGCGCCATTTGGCTTCATGCCGCCGGGACCAGCCGGCCTCTCGATATCCTCCTGCCACCTTCGGGCATGATTGCGTGTTGATCTCCGTGGATCACGGGATCGCTGCCGCAACCAGGCTCGGTGTCGACGATCCAAACGGCGGAAGCGGGCGCATCGATGGATCTCAACGTGATGGAGGGCGGCAAGGATGGATTCGGCAAGGCCGCGCAAAGCAGACCGCGCACCCGTCTTCGTGGATCTGGCGTTGCAAGGCGGCGGCGCGCATGGCGCGTTCACCTGGGGCGTTCTGGACCGGCTGATGGAGGAAGACTGGCTGCGGATCGATGGGATTTCGGGAACCTCCGCCGGCGCCATGAACGCCGCGGTCCTCGCGGACGGTTATGCCGAGGGCGGTGCCGAAGGCGCACGGACGGCACTTGAAACCTTCTGGCGCAAGGTTTCCAAGGCGGCCCAATTCAGCCCGTTCCAACGCGGCCCGCTCGACGTCCTGCTCGGTCGCTGGACGCTTGACAATTCGCCGGGCTTCATTGCCATGGACCTCATGGCGCGCCTCTTCTCGCCCTATGATCTCAATCCGCGCGGTGCCAATCCGCTGCGTGACATCCTCGCGGAAAGCATCCATTTCGATCGGCTGGCACAGGGGTCGATAAAGCTCTTCGTGACCGCCACCAATGTGCGGACCGGCCAGGGTCGCATCTTCCGTAACGGCGAGATCACGCCGGACGCCCTGCTCGCCTCGGCCTGCCTGCCGACCATGTTCCACGCGGTGGAGATCGACGGCGAGGCTTACTGGGACGGCGGCTACTCCGGCAACCCCACCATCACGCCTCTCGTGCGCGAATGTCGATCGCAGGACACGATCCTCGTCCAGATCAACCCGGTCGAGCGGCCCGGCACGCCGCGCACGGCGCGCGATATCCTCAATCGCCTCAACGAGGTCTCTTTCAATGCCGTGCTGCTGAAGGAGCTGCGCATGATCGCGCTGTTCCGCGAAACCGCCGATCCGGGCAATGGCGAGGGCGCCTTGTGGGCCGGCATGCGCATCCATCGGATCGCGAGCGAGATGATGGTTGCGCTCGGCTATTCCTCCAAGCTCAACGGCGAATGGGCGTTCCTCACCATGCTGCGCGACGAAGGGCGGCGGGCCGCCGAGGCCTTCCTGGCCGAGCACGGAGCGGAGCTCGGCAAATGCTCGACCGTCGACGTCGACAAGCTGACGGAGGCCGTGTGACGCCATGGGCCTCCTCGGCATACTCCTCGGCCTCGCATTCCTCATCCTCCTCGCCTTCCGTGGCTGGAGCGTGCTGCTGCTCGCGCCCGTCGCCGCCCTCCTTGCCGCCGCTTTCTCCGGACAGCCCCTGCTTGCGATCTGGACGCAGATCTTCATGGAGGGCGCGGCGGGCTTCCTGGCGCAGTTCTTCCCTTTGTTCCTTCTTGGCGCGCTGTTCGGAAAGCTCATGAATGACAGCGGCTCGGTCACGGCGGTCGCCAACTTCATGACAAGGTGGCTCGGCAGGAAACGCGCGGTGCTCGCCGTCGTCCTCGCCGGCGCCTTCGTCACCTACGGAGGGGTCAGCCTGTTCGTCGCCTTCTTCGTCCTGGTCCCGATGGCGCAGGCCCTCTTCCGCGCCGCGGATATCCCGCGGCGGTTGATGTCGGCGGCGATCATTCTCGGCACCTCGACCTTCACCATGACGGCACTGCCGGGCACGCCGGCGATCCAGAACGCGATCCCCATGCCCTTCTTCGGCACCACGCCCTTCGCTGCGCCCGGCCTGGGGCTCGTCGCCGCGGCGATCATGCTGGGCGTGGGCCTCTGGTGGCTCGGCCGCGCCGAGGCCGCCGCCCGCCGCGCCGGCGAAGGCTTCGATTCCGAGTTTTCCGTCCCGATCAAAGCGACGGCGAGCGACGAGAAGATCCGCGAGTACGCCACCACGGCGCGCGAGTTCGATCCCGCCGAGATGCAGCGGGGTCGTCACGCCGACACGTCACCCCCGATCCTTCTTGCCGCTCTCCCTTTGATCGTTGTCATCGCGGTGAATCTGCTGATGTCGCTCTTCGTGCTGCCGCAGCTCGACGTCTCGTTCCTTGCCGAGGAGCGCTGGGGCGGCACCTCGCTCTCCGCCGTGGCGGGCGTGTGGTCGGTGGTGGTGGCGCTCGCCGCGGCGATCGCCACGGTTGTCATCGCCAATCGCCGGCACCTGCCGGCGCTTCGCGAGAGCATGGACGCCGGAGCCAATGCCTCGGTGCTGCCCGCGCTCAGCGTCGCGAGCCTGGTCGGGTTCGGCGCGGTCATCGCCGCGCTCCCCGCCTTCGCCGCCGTGCGCGACTGGGTGCTGACGATAGAGGGGGGGCCGCTGGTCTCGCTGGCGGCCGCGACCAACCTGCTCGCCGCGATGACGGGCTCCGCGTCGGGCGGACTGACGATCGCGCTCGATGCGCTCGGCGAAACCTATATGACGATCGCGTCGCAGCTCGACATCGACCCGGCCCTGATGCACCGCGTCGCCGCGATCGGCTCGGGCACGCTGGACATCCTGCCGCACAACGGCGCGGTCGTGACGCTCCTCGCCCTCTGTGGCTCGACGCACCGCGAAAGCTATTTCGACATCATCATGGTCGGGATCGTCGGCTCCCTGCTCGCGCTGGCTGCCGTAATCGCCCTCGGCACGACGTTCGGCTCCTTCTGAATGGCTTCTTCGCGATGGCTTCCTCGCGGCGTGTATCGCGCTTCGATGGGCGCGGACGCGCCGCGGCCGGCGCCACCGCGGGCCACGGGGGGCTTACCGTCGCCGGAGAGACGGTCGCCGCCCTGCGTGCGGTTTTTTTCTGGTGCTCAAGATCGTCCGGCGCAATCGCAGCGCCTAGCGAGGCTATCGGAGGCACGAACGCCGACGGTCCCCGATGTGCCGAGCACCGGTTCTCGCGGCGCCCTCAGTGGGCCATCAGCACCGGCAGGCTGCTGCCCGCGAGGAGGTCGCGCGTGGCGCCGCCGAGGATCATCTCGCGCAGCCGGCTGTGGCCATAGGCGCCCATGACGATCAGGTCGGCCTCCACGGCCATCGCCTCTTCCAGAAGGCCCTTGCCGGCGGAGCGCGAGCCGAGCCTGAACGGATCGCCCGTGGCGCGGACCTCGTGCCGCGCGAGGTAGGAGAGCAGCATGGCGGTCGGAACGCGCCGGTCCGCCTCGTCGGCCGTCAGGACCGTCACCTGTTCGGCCTGCCGCAGGAACGGCAGCGCGGCGCCGACGGCGCGGGCCGCCTGGACGCTTCCGTTCCAGCACAGGGCGATGCGGTCCCCCATGGTCGGCGGCGGCGGCGGCGGTGCCACGAGCACGGGGCGGCCGGTATCGAACAGGGCCGCGTCGAGCGTCGCCGCGAGGGTCCCCTCGCCATCCGCCTCCGGCCGCGCGATCACCACGAGATCGCAGCAGCGGCCGGCGATGCCCACCTCTTCCGGCTCCCGGCCGGTCACCTCACGCCAGGCGACGGACAGGCCCGAAGCCGCGCAATGCGCGTTGAATCCCGCGCGGGCCCTTCGCGCGCGCTCATCGGCCGACTTCGCCATCGCGTCCATCATCTGCTCGACCATCGCGCCGGACATGCCTTCGCCTACGATCGGGACCATCGCTTCCGGATCGGCCCGGACGTGCAGCACGTCGATATGCGCCCCGAACCGGCGGCCGGCAAGAACGGCCGTCTCCAGCACCGCGTCATTGCCGGGTCCGCCGTCGGCGAGGGCCAGGATCGACTTGATTGTCATCGTCACGTCCCCCTCTCTCGTCTGATCCGTTGCACCGGCGTTGCGCGACCATGATACCACAGTTCGCGCTTCGTTCGGCCTCTTCTCGGACAGGGCCGGGAACGAGCGGAAATCAGCCGAATCGGGCGCGATCCTCGGCCACGCCGACCGGATCCTGGTGGATGATGACCTCGGCGCCCGGGAAGGCGGCGCGAATCTCCGCCTCGACCGCGTCGGCGACCGCGTGCGCCTCGTAGAGGCTCATCCGCCCGTCCATTTCGAGGTGAAGCTGAATGAAGGTCGCGGGGCCGGCGCCGCGGGTCTTGAGGTCGTGCAGGCTCTGCACCTCCGGATGGGCCATGGCGATGGCGCGGATGCGCTTCCGGTCCTCATCCGGCAACTCGCGGTCCATCAGCATGTCGAGCGCGCCGCGGGCGATCTGCCAGGCCGTGTAGAGAATGTAGAGGGCGATGCCGATGCCGAAGAGGGGATCGGCCAGCCACCAGCCGAACTGGGAAACCAGGAGCAGCGCCACAATGACGCTGGCGTTGACCAGAAGGTCGCCGAGATAGTGCAGCGAATCCGCCTTGACCGCGACCGAGTTGGTGAGGCGGATCACGCGCCGCTGATAGCCCACCAGAAGCAGCGTCGCCGCGATCGAGAACAACATCACCGCGATTCCGATGGCACTGTTCTCTAAGGGCTGAGGATTGACGAGGCGGCTTCCCGCCTCGAACACCAGGAAGATCGACGAGCCGGTGATGAAGGCGGCCTGGCCGAGGGCTCCCAGCGGCTCGGCCTTGCCGTGGCCGAACCGGTGCTCGCGATCGGCCGGCGTCAGCGCCGCGCGGACCGCCACGAGGTTCACCAGCGAAGCCGCGGCGTCGAGCAGCGAATCGAGCAGAGTCGAGAGCAGGCTGACCGAGCCGGTCGCGAGATAGGCGGCCAGCTTGGCGACGATCAGCGCCGCGGCCGTTACAACCGAAGCGTAGGTTGCCCGCCGCATCAGGGTCGCGACCCGATCCGCCGTCATCCCCGGCCCCGCCGCTTCATCGGATGTCCGCTGCTCCTGCATCGGCGCCGTCCTCACGGATAGAGGCGCTCGGTCACCCAGCCGTCGCCCCTGCGGCGATAAACAAGGCGATCGTGCAAGCGAAACGGGCGGTCCTCCCAGAACTCGATCCGCGACGGGACGACGCGGAAGCCCAACCAATAAGGCGGGCGCGGGACCGCCCCCAGCCCGAACTTCGCCGTGTATTGAGCGATGCGCTTCTCCAGTTCGAAGCGTCCGGGCAGGGGCCGCGACTGCTGCGACGCCCAGGCGCCGATCTGGCTGCCGCGCGGCCGGCTGGCGAAATAGGCGTCGGCCTCCTCGGCGTCAACCTGCTCGACCGGGCCCTCGACGCGGACCTGCCGCCGCAGGGACTTCCAGTGAAAGCAGAGCGCGGCCTTCGGATTCTCGAGCAGCTGCCGGCCCTTCTGGCTTTCGTAGTTCGTGTAGAAGGTGAAGCCCCGACCGTCCACGCCCTTCAGCAGCACCATCCGGACCGAGGGCTGGCCATCGGCGCCGACGGTGGCAAGCGCCATCGCGTTGGGATCGCTCGGCTCCTTCTCCGTTGCCTCCTTGAACCAGGCATCGAACAAGGCGTAGGGGTCCTGTGGGTCTCGTGCACTCATCACGGTCTCGTTCGGTTCGCTCGATTGACGCGGCCCGGCGCCGCGCCTATGTCCACTCTGGACTGGTCTCGTAGGTTCGCCTCGTTGCTTGCCTGTGTCCACCGTCCGCCGAATCGGGTAGTTTCGGCGCCAAGAGAGGGTCGGCTGCGGGTCATTGGCTTGAAAATATTCGATTGGGAACGAAAGACCATGAAAATGACGAGAATTCTGGCAGCTTTCACGATGGCCCTCCTGGTCGCCGCCTGCCAGGGCAGCGGCTACGGAACGAAAGAGACCGGTGGCGCCATCCTGGGGGCCGCCGGCGGTGGCCTCCTCGGGTCCCAGTTCGGCTCCGGATCAGGCCAGATCGCTGCAACGGTCGCCGGCACGCTGATCGGCGCCTGGATCGGCAGCGAAGTCGGCCGATCGTTGGACCGGGCGGACCAACTGGCCGCCGAACGCACGACGGTCAGCGCCCTGGAGTACAATCCGGACGGGCAGCGATCGACTTGGCGCAATCCAAACAACAACACCAGCGGCTACACGGAGCCGATTCGTACCTATCAGACCGCGAGCGGCGTGGATTGCCGCGACTACAGGACCACTGTCGTCATCGACGGACGCTCGGAAACGGCGACCGGCACCGCTTGCCGCCAGAGCGACGGAACCTGGAGAATCACGAATTAACCGGGCAGCGGGCGCAAGGAGCCTGTCCCTAGGCGCCGGATCGGCCGCCGCCCGACAACGGGCGGCGGCCGGCCGGCGGGGCCGTTCGGGCATCGAAGCATGAAAGATCCATACCAAGTCCTGGGCGTTTCCAGGAACGCGAGCCAGGAAGAGATCAAGCAGGCTTATCGCAAGCTGGCGAAGAAGCTGCACCCGGATCTCAATCCCGGCAACAAGAAGGTGGAGCAGCAGTTCAAGGAGGTCTCCGCCGCCTATGACCTGCTGTCCGACCCCGAGAAGCGCGCGCGTTTCGATCGCGGCGAAATCGACGCCAGCGGGGCGGAACGGCCGGGCCGGTCCTATTATCGCAACTACGCGGAAACCGGCCAGGGCGCGAAGTACCAGGACTTCAACTTCGGCCAGGGGTTCGGGTTCTCGGTGGACGACATCTTCTCGGACCTGTTCCGGGACCGCCGCTCCAGCCGCACCGTCCGCATGCGGGGCGCCGACCTGTCCTATACGGCGACCGTCGATTTCGTCGAAGCGGCGACCGGCACCAAGAAGCGCCTGACGCTGGCCGACGGGCGGTCGCTGGAGGTTACGATCCCGCCGGGCACGGAGGATGGGCAGACGTTGCGCCTCAAGGGCCAGGGCCTTCCCGGGGTCGGAGGCGGGCAACCAGGCGACGCATTCATCGAGGTTCGCGTCCGACCGCATCCCTTTTTCACGCGCGTCGGCAACGATATCCATTTGGAGGTGCCGGTGAGCCTGCAGGAGGCGATCCTCGGCAGCCGGATCACCGTGCCGACCATCGAGGGCAAGGTGGCGATGACGGTGCCGGCCGGCTCGAACACCGGCTCGGTGCTGCGCCTGAAGGGACGGGGGATCCTCGATCCGCGCAGCGGCCGGCGCGGTGACCAGTATGTGAAGCTGAAGGTGACTCTGCCCGACCGGATCGATAACGGCCTGCGAAAGTTCATCGAGGAGTGGGGGAAAGACCACCCATACGACCCGCGGGCCAAGGCCGGGATAGGATAGTTCGGCGGGGGTGACGTGATCCGAACGCTGGAACAGGTTGTGGAAGAGGCGCGGCTGAGCCGGGTTGAGCTGACCGACTGGATCGAGCAACGCTGGGTCCGGCCGGCCCAGGAGGAGGGCGTCTACCTCTTCGACGACGCCGACGTCGCGCGGATCCGCCTCATTTGCGAGCTGCGCCACGACCTGCAGATCAATGACGAGGCCATCCCGGTCGTCCTGTCGCTGCTCGACCAGGTCTACGCCCTGCGGCGCGCCATCGGGCGCCTCAACGACGCCATCAGCGCCTGCTCCGAAGAGGCGCGGACCGAGATCGCCGAGCGCCTCGGGCAACCCTCCGAGGACTGATCGACCGGAAGATCGCGATCAGCGGGCGGCAGCGGCGCTGATCCGCCGGGCGATCGAGTAGGCGAAGGACCCGGCCCAGGCACCGAGACCGTTCGCCGCCGCGTCCCGGATTTCCGCCCATCGGCCGACCCCCATCCCCCACTGCGCCAGCTCGAGGGCGCCGCCATAGAGCGGGAGTCCGATCAGCACGACAGCGAGCGAGAAGGGGCCCTGAAAGGCGAGCCGCCCGAGCACCGCGAGGACGAAATAGGCGAGAAAATGTCCGAGCTTGTCCGGCAGCGCCGTCGCCGGGACGTGCGCGGACGGCAGCAGGGTGAGAAGCGCAACGACGGCGAGACCCGCGGCAAACCCGACCGCGGCCAGGATCCGAACCCAGCGCCCGAACGATCGATGCGCCGTCGAGGCGGTTTCGCGGCCCTGTCGCATGGCGGCGGACGCCTGCCTCAAAACCGCCGGTGCGCGTGCTGCCTAAGTGGCATCGGCTTCGGGCGGCGCGGGTGGCGGAACGACGAGAATCTTGTCGATCCGGCGTTCGTCCATGTCCAGAACCTCGAAGCGGGCGCCGTCGAACACGAATTGCTCGCCGACCGTCGGAAGGTGCCGAAGCTGGCTCAGAACAAAGCCGGCGACGGTGTGATAGCCGCCTTCGGCCTCCCGCATGCCGCGGATTCCCAGCACCTCCTCCGCCTCGTCGATCGGCATCGCGCCGGAGACCAGCCAGGAGCCGTCCTCGCGGCGGATCGCGTTGGGCTCGGGCGCTTCGCCGGCCTCGGGCAGGTCGCCGGCAATCGCCTCGAGGACGTCGGTCAGAGTCACGATCCCTTCCACGCCGCCATACTCGTCCACCACCACGGCCATGTGGCGCCCCGAACGCCGCATGAGATCGAGGAGCCGGAGGACCGGCGTGCCGTCGTGCACGACCAGCGCATCTTCGGACGCCGCCATCAGGTCAAACGGCTCGCCGCGGAGCGCGCGCGAAAGCAGATCCCGGGCATGGACGCCGCCGACCACGTCGTCGAGCTCGCCCCGGCAGATCAGGAACCAGGAGTGACGCGATTCGCGGATGTCCTCGATGATCCGTTCGGGCGGGTCCTCCAGATCGAGCCAGTCGATGTCGGGCCGGGGCGTCATGATCGCCCGCACCGGCCGATCGGCAAGCCGCAGCACCCCCTCGATCATCGCCTTCTCCTCCGGCACGAACACGCCGGCCCGGGTGCCCTCCGTGATCAGGGACTTGACCTCCTCCTCCGTCACCGTCGCCTCGCGCTCGCCGTGCAGCCCGAGGAGCCGGAGCACCAGATCGGTCGAGGTCCGCAGGAACCAGACGAGCGGCGCGGCCAGCCGCGAGAGCAGCCGCATGGGACGGGCGATAAGGGCCGCCACCCGCTCGGGGTTGCGCAGGGCGATCCGCTTCGGCACGAGCTCGCCGACGATCAGCGACAGATAGGTAATCACCGCCACCACGATGGTGACCGCGATCGCGTGGCCCCGCCCGGCCAGGACCGGGATGGCCTCGAGCCGGTCGCCGATCGGGCCGGCGACCCTCGCCCCGCCATAGGCACCGGCGACGATGCCGACCAGCGTGATCCCGATCTGGATCGTGCTGAGGAACCGGCCGGGATCGTCGATCAGCCGCAGCGCCGTCTTGGCCCCGGCGCTGCCGGACTCGGCCATCTGCCGGAGACGAACCTTGCGGGACGAAACGACGGCGAGCTCCGACATGGCGAAGACGCCGTTGAGCAGAATGAGCAGGAGGATGACGAGGATCTCGAAAGCGATCATGGCGGTTATCCGGGCAGTCGGGCAAAGGCCGTTTCAGGACAGAACACCGGAACGGGCCCAAGCTCTCCCGGCTCATCGCATCCCCGGCCGGGGTCTGTCCAGGTTCAAGGAACGCTTCGACGCGAAGAGGCGAATGGCGCGGCCAGGCCGTTGCGACCGGCCTGGCCGCGCCATTCAGGCCCCGAATCCGGGAGCGGCATGCGCTTCAGATCGGCACGCCGCGCGAGGTCCTATTCCTCCTGCTGGCCCACGAAATGAAGCAACAGCTGGAACAGGTTGATGAAGTTCAGATAAAGCGACAGCGCGCCCATGACGGCGAGCTTGCCGTTTGTCTCCGCCCCATAATGCTCCGCATAGGTCTCCTTGATTCGCTGCGTGTCATAGGCGGTCAGGCCGGTGAAGACCAGGATACCGATGACGGAGACCGCGAACTGCAAGGCCGACGAGGCGATGAACAGGTTCACGAGGCTGGCGATGATAACGCCGATCAGCCCCATCAGCAGGAACGAGCCCCACCGCGACAGGTCCGCCTTGGTGGTGTAGCCGTACAGGCTCATCGCACCGAACATGGCCGCGGCGATGAAAAACGCGCGGGCGATGCTCACGCCCGTGAACACCAGGAACACGGACGCCAGAGACAGCCCCATGACGCCGCAGAACGTCCAGTAGAGGGTCTGGGTGGCGGCGAGCGACAGCCGTTCGAGGCGCCAGGACAGAACGAAGATGAAGGCAAGCGGCGCCAGCATCACGATCCATTTGAGCGGCGTGCCGAAAATCGGCATGTAAAGCGCCGGCGTGTTGGCAACCAGGAAGGCGATGACGCCGGTCATCACCAGGCCCAGGCCCATGTAGTTGTAGACGCCCAGCATGTGCTGGCGCAGGCCTTCGTCGATAACCGCCCGGTCGATCGTCCGCGCGGCGGCGCCGTAGGGTCTGGAATAGTTGTCCATCTCGATGCTCTCCCTCCTTATGTCTTGGGATCGATTTGCGCTTTCAGCGATTCCACGCCCGCTCCGCCAAGGACAGCAGGCGCTTCCGTGGGCCGGTTCCGCTGATCGCGTAGCCGAACCAGCCCTCCTGCCAGTGAACCAGGGTGAACCCGTCGACGGCCTCCGCCCGCGGCGGCCGGACCTGAAACGCGTCTACTTCCGCAGCAAAGAGAGCCACGGGTCGCTCCTCCGAATCGTGATAGACCACCTGCACGGCATTGCCGCCGTCCCACGCGAGAAGATGCGCGCCGACGGGCGTCAGCGCCTCCTCCCCAGCGAGATCCGGCAGCGGCACGCTCGCGCCCGGGCTCCGCGCCGCCAGGGCCGCCAGCACCGCCGGATCTTCCTTCGGCCAGCTGTTCGGGCCGAGACGCTCCTCGAGGATCACGGTGCGATAGGCCTCCGCCGCCTCGTCGGCGTGCAGCGGGAGTCCATTGGCCGCCGAAGCGGTGTCCGGCCCCCAGCCGCCGAAGGCCATATGCGCGAGCCAGCCCGCCGCCACGAGCACCGCGGCCGCGGCGGCCCGATGCAGCCGGACGGTCCAGGACCGCAGGCGCAGGCGCCACCGCAACCGCCGGGCCAGCTCGATGACCGCCCCCGACGGACGGCCGCCGGCCGCTTCGGACAGCCCCAGGCGCAGCTCGGCCGCGCCGCGGAGGTCGTCCATGACCTGGGCCGCAAGCTGCGGATGACGCGCCAGATGCTCCTCCACCGCGATCCGACGCTTCGGGTCGAGCTGGCCGTCCACGTAGGCCATGAGCTCCCATTCGGTGACCGGGTCCGTCATCGCTCACCTCGTGAATCGCACTAGCTTGCCGCCGCCGGCAGCTTCCGAGGGCGTTCCGCCGCCCTCCGACCGTCCGGACGCGGTCCGCAGGAACGCGCGTGCCCGCCCGAGCCGGGACATGACCGTCCCCACCGGAACGCCGAGGACCTCCGCCGCATCCTTGTAGCTCAGCCCCTCGACGACGATGAGGGCAAGCACCTCCCGCTGCTCCTCGGGCAGCTTGAGGGCGGCCGCGAGAGTCTGGTTCAGATAGATGCGGTCCGGCTGCTGCGGCGGCATCGATGCTTCGCCAAGCGCGGCGAGGCCGTCGGCCACGGCCGCTTCCAGGACTTCGCGGCGACGCCTCGACAGATGGGTGTTCCGGAGAATGCCGAACAGCCACTTGCGCAGGTCGCGCCGCGGATCCCAGGACGCCGCTCCCTGCATCGCCCGGGCCAGCGTCTCCTGCACGAGGTCTTCGGCCGAGTCGGCGCTCCGGGTCAGCGCGAGGGCGTAGCGGCGCAACGCGTGGAGATCCTCGGTCGACAGCGTGTTCATAACGGCCATTCGCATTCACTGGATATTCGCGCGACGCGCCCGCTTATTCCCGACCGACGCCTCTTTAGGGATCTTTTAACCACTTGGGCGCCATTCCCGGGGCGGGGGTATCCTTGGCCATCTCGGCCCTATCGACCATGCCGGCAAGCCCAGCTTATCGAGGATGACCCGTCATCCGCCGCGGCCCCGTGTTTCGAAGGCACGCGGCGGCGTGGAGCCCGCGGCGGCGCGCCGACCAGGGCCGTGCCCAAGGTACCAACCGAGGTTTTTTTTGATCTCCCTTTGCGTTCGTGTACGATGCTTGAAACCCTGATTTTCCCACCACAGCGAGGAGCGTATGACTGAGATCAGCGGGCTGATGGCCGGCAAGCGCGGCTTGGTCATGGGCGTCGCCAATGACCGGTCGATCGCCTGGGGCATCGCCCGTGCCGTGGCGGCCCAAGGCGGCAAACTGGCGTTCACCTACCAGGGAGAGGCGCTCGGCAAGCGGGTGGTCCCGCTCGCCCAATCGCTCGGCTCCGATCTGGTGATGCCCTGCGACGTGACCGATGACGCAAGCCTCGACGCGGTCTTCGCCGAGATCGAGCGTCAGTGGGGCGACCTCGACTTCGTCGTCCACGCCATCGCCTTTTCCGACAAGGAGGAACTGAAGGGCCGCTATCTCGATACGACGCGACGGAACTTCGCCCAGACGCTCGACATCTCCTGCTTCTCCTTCACCGCGGTCTGCCAGCGGGCAGCGCCCCTGATGCCGCGGGGCGGCAGCTTGCTCACCCTCACCTATTACGGCGCCGAGCGGGTGATGCCGCATTACAACGTGATGGGCGTCGCCAAGGCGGCGCTCGAGGCCAGCGTACGCTACCTTGCCGCCGATCTCGGCATCCAGGGAATCCGCGTCAACGCCATTTCCGCAGGCCCGATCAAAACGCTTGCGGCCTCGGGCATCGGCGATTTCCGCTACATCCTGAAGTGGAACGAGCTCAACTCGCCGCTGAAACGGAACGTGACGACGGACCAGGTCGGCGGCGCCGGCCTCTACCTGCTGAGCGACCTGTCAGAGGGCGTGACCGGCGAGGTGCATCACGTCGACAGTGGCTACCACATCGTCGGCATGTTGCGGACCGACGCTGCGTCGGAGGTGGCCGAGATGCTGCAGAACTTCAATCCGCAGTCCTGATCCGCACGACCGTCCAACCCGAGAGACGATGTCCGCCAACAGCTTCGGCCATATGTTCCGCTTCACCACCTGGGGCGAGAGCCACGGGCCGGCGATCGGATGCGTTGTCGACGGCGCACCGCCGCGCATCCCGCTGACCGAGGCGGACATCCAGCACTGGCTCGACCGGCGCCGGCCCGGGCAATCGCGGTTCACGACCCAGCGCCGGGAGCCGGACGAGGTGCGGATCCTCTCCGGCGTGTTCGAGGGACAATCGACCGGCACGCCGATCAGCCTCCTGATCGAGAACAAGGACCAGCGGTCGAAGGACTATGGCGAGATCAAGGACCGCTTCCGCCCGGGCCATGCGGATTACACCTACTGGGTCAAGTACGGCATCCGCGACTATCGCGGCGGCGGCCGGTCGTCGGCGCGGGAGACGGCGAGCCGCGTCGCGGCGGGGGCGATCGCCCGCAAGGTCCTCGACCACCTGCTGGACGCGCCAGTGACCATCCGCGGCGCCCTCGTCCAGGTCGGGCCGCATGCGATCGATCGCGACCGCTGGGACTGGGCGGCCGTGGAGCAGAACCCCTTCTGGTGCCCCGACCCGGTCGCGGCATCGACCTGGGAGACCTATCTCGACGAGGTGCGCAAGGCCGGATCCTCGACCGGTGCGGTGATCGAAGTGGTGGCGAGCGGCGTTCCCGCCGGCCTCGGCGCGCCGGTCTACGGCAAGCTCGACGCCGATCTCGCCGCGGCGATGATGAGCATCAATGCCGTCAAGGGCGTCGAGATCGGCGCCGGGTTCGGAGCGGCGGCCCTGTCCGGCGAGGAGAACGCCGACGAGATGCGCCGCGGCGCGGATGGCAAGATCGCCTTCCTGTCGAACAAGGCGGGCGGCGTCCTGGGCGGCATCTCGACGGGACAGGACATCGTGGTCCGCTTCGCCGTGAAGCCAACGAGCTCGATTCTCACCCCGCGCAAGGGCGTGACGGTGACGGGCGAGGAGGTCGAGGTGCGGACGAAGGGCCGGCACGATCCCTGTGTCGGCATCCGCGCCGTGCCCGTCGGCGAGGCCATGATGGCCGTCGTCCTGGCCGACCACCTGCTCCGCCACCGGGCTCAGTGCGGCTGAAGCGGGCGCGGCCCGACGCAGACCGTGGACGGGCCAGGCCCGGCACTCTAAGCTGAGGTTCCATGTTCATTCTGCGCTATCTCGGCCGGGTGCTGACGCTCCTCCTGGCGTTCTTCGGGGCGTTGGCGGCGCTCGTCATCGCCGTCGGCCTGATCGTCTGGCATTACCTGCCGTCGTTCGAGCCACGTGTTCCGCCGGAGGCGGTGTTGGTCCTCGACATCGGGGACGGGCTGATCGAGGCGCGGCCGGAAGGGCCGCTGGCCTGGGCCGCCGTGAACGACGCGCTGGTGATGCGAGAGCTGGTACAGGCGCTGGAAGCAGCCGGCCGCGACGATCGTGTCAAGGGCCTGGTGGCCCGGCTCGGTGGCGGCAATCTCCAAATGGCGCAGGCACAGGAGCTGCGCGACGCGGTCCGCGCCTTCCGCCAAAGCGGCAAGTTCGCCGTCGCCTTCGCGGAAACCTTCGGCGAGGCCGGCGACGGCAACACGCATTACTACCTCGCCACCGCCTTCGACGAGATCTGGCTGCAGCCTTCGGGCACGGTCGGGCTCATCGGCGCGCGCCTTGAAAGCCCGTTCCTGCAGGAGGCGCTGGCCAGTATCGGCGTCGAGCCGCAGCTCGATCAGCGCCAGGAGTACAAGGGGGCGATGAACGTCTTCACCAGCGACCGCATGCCGGAACCGGTCCGCGAGAACCTGCAGCGCCTGGTCGACTCCTGGGTTCGGCAGATCGCCTCCGGCATCGCGGCCGAGCGCAAGATCAAAGAGCAGGCGGCGCGCGCCCTCATCGATCGCGGCCCCTTCCTCGCCCGTGAGGCGAAGGCAAACGGCCTGGTGGATCGCCTGGGCTACTGGGACGAGGTCGAGACGACCTCCTTCGCCCGCGCCGGACTGAGCGCGACCGGCATGCGCATCCACGACTACATCGAGGCGCTGCCGCCGCCCCCGGAGAACGCGCCGCGGATCGCGATCGTCTACGGCCTCGGGCCGGTGCAGCTCGAGACCGGCCAAGACGACTCGCCCTTCGGCCCCGTCGTCATGGGATCGGACACCGTCGCGAAAGCGATCCGCGATGCGGTCGCCGATGACGGCGTCGCGGCGATCGTCCTGCGGATCGACAGCCCGGGCGGCTCCTATGTCGCCGCCGACGCGATCTGGCGCGAGGTCGATCGGGCGCGCGAGGCCGGCAAGCCGCTGATCGTCTCCATGGCGAATGTCGCGGCGTCCGGCGGGTACTTCGTCGCCGCGCCGGCCCACGCCATCGTCGCCCAGCCGGGCACGATCACCGGCTCGATCGGCGTCTTCGGCGGCAAATTCGTCCTGTCCGGCCTTTGGGACAAGCTGGGGGTCAACTGGGACGGCGTCCAGGCGGGCGCCAACGCCGGCATGATGAGCCCGAACGTCGCGTTCTCCGAATCCGGCTGGGCGCATCTGCAGACCAGCCTCGACTTCATCTACGAGGATTTCGTGGCAAAGGTGGCGGCGGGCCGCGACATGCCGGTCGAGGCGGTGCGCGCCGCCGCGAAGGGCCAGATCTGGAGCGGCGCCGATGCCAAGGCCAATGGGCTTGTCGACGCGCTGGGCGGCCTCTCGACGGCGGTCGACTTGGCGCGACAGGCGGCCGGCATCGCGCCCGAGGCGACCGTCCGCCTGGAGCGGTTCCCGCCGGAAGCCGACGGGTACCGCGCCCTCCTCCGCCGGATCATCGGGGAAGAGCTCGCGCGGGCCGGCATCACCACCGAGCTGGCGGCACCCCTCGTCCGCTTCACCGAGATTCTCGCCCCGATCGCGCGGACGCTCGCGCCGCTCGCCGAGGAGCCGGCGGGGCGGACCCTGCGGATGCCGGAGATTCGGTCGGCGCCGTAACCGCGCCGCCCGCCTACGCGGCGCCGGCGAGCGCGCTTTCGTAAAGCTCGCGGATGTCGCGCGTCAGCCTGGCCCGCTCGGACGGGCGCATGTACAGCATGTGCCCGCCCTCATAGACGCGCAGCCGCGCGTTCTCCTTCACCGCTTCGGGCAGCGCCATCCGGTCCAGCAGCCAGGCCGACGCGAAATAGGGCGTGACCAGATCGTAGATCCCGTGCGCGACCAGCACGCGCAGCGACGGGTTGAGCGCCATGATCGACTCCAGCGCATCTAGCGCTCCGACATCGCCGCGATCGCGGCGCCCGTCGCCCCAGTCCCAGTTGCGCGAAACGTCACGGTTGAGGATGCGGTAGGGCGTGTCCGTCTCGTAGCCGAGCTCGCTCCGGACATAGGCGTTGAACGCCGTCGCATAGGGGGCCAACACACCGTCCAGCATCGGATCGGGCCCCAGCCGGGATTCGTCCGGATTCGGGTCGGGGCTGTCGATGGAGCCCTCGTAGAGGCTCAAGACCCGGCCGTCGTCGCGCAGCAGTTCCTTGGCGAAAACGGAGATCGGAATGCGCCCGTCATGCCGGTCGACGATCCGCTCCGGCAGGCCGAGAAGCTCGGCGACGCGCCGTTCGGCGGCGGTCGGCCGGTCCTCCGGCCGGTCCATGGCCGCGAGGTCGAGCAGGTAATCGGTCAGAGCGAACCGCTCCACCGCCTCCCGCGGCACCGCCGGCGCCTTCCCTTGCGCCCGCGCCGAAGCGGCCATCGACGGCAGTCGCAGCGCCCAGGGCAGCAGGTGGTGAACCTCGCCGTCCAGGAGCGAGAATTCGAGCGCCGGCGACACCAGGACCAGCCCGCTGACCTCCACGCCCTGGTCGCGCTGCAGGGCGCGCGCCATCATCACCGCACGGAATCCGCCGTAGCTCTCGCCGGCCAGGAACGTCGGCGACGCCCAGCGCTCGTTGCGGGTCAACCAGAGGCGGACAAGCTCGCTCAGCGTGTCCACGTCGCCGCGCACGTCCCAGAAGGGCTCGTCGGCCTTGTCGCCTGTATCGGTCGGGCGGCTGAATCCGGTTCCGACCGGATCGACGAAGACCAGGTCCGTGAAGGAGAGCCAGCTTTCCGGATTGTCCTTGAGCCGGGCCGGCGGGCGAGGCACGGTGCCGTCGTCGTTGGTCACCAGGACCTTCGGTCCGGCCGCGCCGAGCATCAGGAAGGCGGAGGCCGCCCCGGGACCGCCGTTGAACAGGAAGGTTACGGGCCGGTTCGCCTTGTCCGCATCCTCGGCCAGATAGGAGACCACGAAGATGTCGGCGACCGTCTTGCCCTTGCGGTCCCGGACCGGCAGCGTTTCGGCCGTCGCCCTGTAGCGCAGCCGCTGATCGTCCGGCAGCGTCAGGACCCCGCTGGCGCGTCCGGCGGGTGGCGGCGCTTCGGCTTCGGGCCGGGGCGCTTCGGCCGTCTCGGCGGCCTCGGCCTTGGCCGCGGCGTCGGGTGGTGACGCGTCCTCCACCTCCGAGTGCTGCGCGAGTGCAAGAGCGGGAGCCATCATCGCCCAGGCGGTCACCCACAGAACGAGCCAGGAAACGCCTCGGCGACGGAAATTTCGAATCTCGAAGTTTGGCATCGCGGCACCTTCTGGTTCGAAAGGTGGAACGCCGCCGGCACCCCCCGATCAGGCACCGGTGGCGGGCTTGAGCGCCAGCGTCAGGATGGCGTGGGCGGCTGCGTCGGACAGTTCGTCGATCGCCCGCCGGCTTATGGACTCGACGGTATCGCAGGCGCGGTGATAGCAGGGATCGTGCGGCCGGCCGGCGATGCCGCCGAAGAGTGCGGCCTGCTCGTCGGTCTTGGTCTCCAGCGACCCGGCATAGAGGCCGCCGATCGCGATGCCCGCAGCGGCGAAGGGCAGGTGATCGGACCCGGCCCTTATGTCGGTCGGCGCGGCGGCGAGGCCGACCGCCTCGAAATAGTCCAGAAAGACGCGTTCGATCGCGGCGGAGCCCGGCGGCGGGCGCCGCGAATCGCCGCCGGACCCATCGCCGTCATAGACGTACCGGCCGTAGTTGGGCGATCCCAGCATGTCGAAGTTCAGCACGGCAACAATTCTCTTCCTCTCCGCGGCGGAGAGAGAATCGACATAGTGCCGCGACCCGACCAGCCCGACTTCTTCGGCGCCCCAGAAGGCGAACCGGATGCGGTGATCCGGGACGATCCCGAGCGCGGCGAGCTGCAGCGCCGTTTCCAGAACGACCGCCGCGCCGCTCGCGTTGTCGTTGAGTCCCGGGCCTGCTGCGACGCCGTCGAGATGCGCGCCGACGAGGATGGTTTCGAGCTCATCTCCCTCCGGCTCCTGTCTGCGCGGCAGCTCCGCGATGACGTTGCGCGTCGCCCGCCAACCGCTGCGCGCCTCGACGGTCAACCGAACCTCGACCGGACCGGCACGTGTCGCCGCGAAAAGACGCTCTCCGCTGGCATAGTCGACGCCGACCGCCGGGATGTCCGCCGGTTCTGCGAGCCGCCCGCGGAACGGGCCGACGGCCTCGCCGAGACCGTGGTTGAAAATCACGACGCCGGCCGCCCCTGCCGCCGCGGCGTTTTCGACCTTGGTCTGGAAGGTACAGGTTCCACGGCGGATCAGCGCGATCCGCCCGGGCTCGAACCCTTCGAAATCCGCCGCCTCGCAGCCGCTGGTGGACGGGCCCGGCGGCTCGCCCGGGGCCATGCCGAGATCGACCGGCTGCAGGGATGCCGTCACCTGCCCGGAACCCGAATAGGCCAGCGTCCGCACCGCGCCGATTTCCGGCGCGCCTCCGGCCTTGGTCTCCGCCGCCAGGGTCGGAGCGGCGAGCTCCTCGAAATAGGGGAAGTCGAACGCCTGGAACTCGACCTCGTATCCGGCGGCCCGGAGCCGCTGCGCCACATAGGCCGCCGACTGATCGTAGCCGGCGGAGCCGGCCGCTCGATGACCACCGTTCCGGTCGGCGATCGCCTGGAAGGTTTCGAGATGGCGGAAGACCCCGTCCGCCGTGACCGCCCGGCGCAAGTCCTCCGTGGCCTCCAGGGAAGAACCCGCATCCACCGGACCGCTGGCCACCAGAAGCGCCAGGGCCGCCGCGACGGCCCGCGCCGGCCGGCACGGTCCGCCCCACCCCGCCCTGGGGCCGCATGTCCGCCGTTCCATGGGCTCGGTCATGGTGGAAGGGTCATAGCCGCCGCATCCCGCCACATCGAGTTAACTTTCCGTAACTTAAATCCATGCGGTCCCGGCGGGTTCCTCGGTTTCGGAGCATTGCCGCCTCAGGCTCCCGTCGCCCCGCTGCAGCGTCCGACCAGAAGGAACTCGCGATTGCCCTCCGGCCCGGTAATCGGGCTTTCGGTCACGCCGATCACGGACCAGCCGGGCTGGCGGCCGAGCCAGCCGGCGATCCGGTCGCAGACCTCCCGGTGCAGCGCCGGATCCCGCACCACGCCGCCCTTCCCGACACGCTCCGGGCCGACCTCGAACTGCGGCTTGATGAGTGCCACCAGCCAGGCGCCCGGCGCCGCCAGGCGAAGCGGGGCCGGGAGCACCGTCTCCAGGCCGATGAAGCTTGCGTCGCAGGCGATGAGATCGACAGGCTCGGGGATCTGCTCCGTCGTCAGGTAGCGGGCGTTGGTGCGCTCCATCACGACGACGCGCGGATCCTGCCGCAGCTTCCAGGCGAGCTGGCCGTGACCCACATCCACCGCATAGACGCGCGCGGCGCCGTGTTGGAGCAGCACGTCGGTGAAGCCGCCGGTTGACGCCCCGATATCGAGGCAGACCCGGCCCGCAACGTCGATCGAGAAATGGTCGATCGCGTGGGCAAGCTTGATCCCGCCGCGCGACACCCAGGGGTGATCCTGTCCGCGCAGCTCGAGCGGCGCGTCGGCGGCGATCGTCATCCCGGGCTTGTCGAGCCGCCGCTCGCCGCTGAAGACCTGTCCCGCCATGATCAGCGCCTGCGCCTTTGCCCGGCTTTCGACCAGACCACGGTCGACGAGCGCGATGTCGAGGCGCTGTTTCGCGGTTTTGCCGGACTGCGCCATCGGATTTCGGCTCCAACGTTACATCGGCGATGAGCGCGGCGCCCGTCCCGGCGTCAGCCGAAGGCCGGTCGCGGCACGGGCCGCGCCTGGGCCATGGTGCGCCTGCGGAAGCGCCAGGCGAGCAGCGACGCGGCCGTGGCGAGGCCCAGCGCCACCCCCCAGAACAGGCCCGGACCGCCCATGCCGAGTGGAAAGGCAAGGAGATAGCCGACGCCGAGGCCGACGATCCAATAGCCCAGCAGGCCGATCAGGAAGGGCACCGTCGTGTCCTTGAGCCCGCGCAGTGCGCCGGTCGCCACGACCTGGATGCCGTCCACGATCTGGAAGACCGCGGTGATGGCGAGCAGGACGGCCGCGAGCGCCAGGGTTTCCGCGTTGGCGGGATCGCGCGTGTCGAGATAGACCGCCGCGATCGCCTCCGGGAACAGCCACATCACGACGCTGACCAGCGCCATGAAGGCGGCGCCGAGCAGGATGCTGAGATAGCCGGCCTGCCGCGCCGCCGCGACGCTGCCGCTGCCGATGCCGTGGGCCACCCGAATTGTCGCGGCCTGGCTGATGGCCGCCGGGATCATGAAGGCGACGGACGCCGAGACGACGGCGATCTGGCTCGCCGCGAGCGCCGTCGCGCCGAGAACCCCCATCAGCACCGCAACCGCCGAGAACAGCCCCGTCTCCACGCCGCTCATCCCCGCGGCCGGCAGCCCGTGGCGCAGGATCTCCCCGCACAGCGCCGCGTCGATCCGCCCCAGCCCCCTGAATACCTGATAGCGTCGGAAGGCAGAAGCGCGCGCCGCGTGAACGGCGAGCGTGCCGAACATCACCCAGCAGACGAAGCTGGTTCCATAACCGGCCCCGGCGACGCCGAGGGCCGGCAGGCCGAACTTGCCGAACACGAGGCCGTAGTTCGCGACGACGTTGAGCCCCACCGAAGCGACGCAGATCACCATCACCGAGCCGGCGCGCGACAGCGCCGACACGAAGTTGCGCAGCACCGTGAACCACATATAGGGCAGGAAGCACCAGATCGCCGCCCGCAGATATTCCTCCGCGAGCCTCACCACCTGCTCCTCCTGCCCGAGCAGCCGCAAGCCCGGCCCTGCGTTCCAGCCAAGCCAGGTGGCGGGCAGAGACAGCGCGGTCGCGACCCACAGGCCCTGCCGCACGGCGCGGCCGACCGCCGCCTCGTCGCCCGCGCCGTGGGCCTGCGCGACGAGGACGCCGACGATCGAGACCACGGCCATGCAGACCAGCAGCACGCTGATCAGCAGGTTGGAGGCGAGCCCGACCGCCGCCAGCTCGACGCTGCCGAGGTGGCCGACGATGACCGTGTCGGTGAAGCTCATGGCCATCTCGGCCAGAAAGGCGGCGGCCAGCGGCGTCGTGATCTTCAGCGTCGCCCGCAGTTCGGCCCGCGGCGCCGGCACGGGCGCCGCGCCCTGACCCGCGCCTTCGGCCGGCCGCTCCGCCGGATTCATCATCTGCATGGGTCCCTCACCCGTCTCTTCGGCCGCATCGGCGGCCGGAGCCGTCGAGGGGCCGTGCGGCGCTTTTAGGCGCGCGCCGGGGCCTGGGTGCTGTCGTACCCGAGCGCCTGCAACGCCGTCGCGACGATGTGCCGAGCATTCAGCCCGGCCTCGTCGTACTGGCGCTCGGGCTTGTCGTGATCGATGAACCGGTCGGGCAGCACCATCGGCCGGACCTTGAGCCCGAGATCCAAGAGCCCCGCAGTCGCCAGGAACTGCAGCACGTGCGAGGCAAAGCCGCCGATCGCGCCTTCCTCGACGGTGATGAGCACATCGTGCTCGACGGCGAGGCGCCGGACAAGATCCTCGTCGAGCGGTTTGCAGAACCGCGCGTCGGCGACGGTCGCGGACAGGCCGCGCGTCGCCAAATCGTCGGCCGCCTTCAGGCATTCCTGCAGGCGGGCGCCGAACGACAGCAGCGCCACCGCCGTCCCCTCCCTCAGGATCCGACCCTTGCCGATTTCAAGCGGTTCGCCGCGCGCCGGCAGCTCGACCCCTACGCCCTCGCCGCGCGGATAGCGGAAGGCGCAGGGCCGGTCATCGATGGCCGCCGCCGTGGCCACCATATGCACGAGTTCCGCCTCGTCCGCCGCCGCCATGATGACAAAACCCGGCAGGCAGCCGAGATAGGTCACGTCGTAAGCGCCGGCGTGGGTCGGCCCGTCGGCACCGACGAGCCCCGCCCGGTCGATGGCGAAGCGAACCGGAAGCCGCTGTATCGCAACGTCGTGGACGACCTGGTCATAGGCGCGCTGCAGGAAGGTGGAGTAGATCGCGGCGAAGGGCTTGTAGCCTTCGGTCGCGAGCCCCGCGGCAAAGGTAACGGCATGCTGCTCGGCGATGCCGACATCGAAGCAGCGCTCCGGGAAACGCTCGGCGAAGCGGTTGAGCCCCGTGCCCGACGGCATGGCCGCGGTGATGGCGACGATGCGCGGATCCGCCTCCGCCTCGCGGATCAGCGCGTCCGCGAAGACCCGCGTATAGCTCGGCGCGTTGGACGGCGCCTTCGCCAGCGCACCGGTCACCACGTCGAACTTGCCGACGCCGTGATACTTGTCGGCCGCGGCTTCGGCGGGCGCGTAGCCGTGGCCCTTCTGGGTCACGACATGGACCAGCACCGGGCCTTCCTCCTGCGAGTCGCGGACGTTCCTCAGGACCGGCAGCAGGTGGTCGAGGTTGTGGCCGTCGATCGGCCCGATATAGTAGAAGCCGAGCTCCTCGAACAGCGTGCCCCCGGTCATCAGGCCGCGGGCATACTCCTCGGCCCGGCGCGCCGTCTCCTTGAAGCTGCGCGGGAACCTCTTGGTCACCTCCTTGCCGATATGGCGGAACGACCGATAGGGCTTGGACGAAAGCAGCCGCGAGAGATAGGCACTCATCGCCCCAACCGGCGGAGCGATGGACATGTCGTTGTCGTTCAGGATGACGATGAGGCGGCTGTCCATCGAGCCCGCGTTGTTCATCGCCTCATAGGCCATGCCGGCGCTCATCGCACCGTCGCCGATCACCGCGATCACGTGGTTCCTGCGCCCGTCGAGGTCGCGGGCCACCGCCATGCCTAGCGCGGCGGAAATCGAGGTCGAGCTGTGCGCCGCCCCGAAGGGGTCGTACTCGCTCTCCGACCGCCGCGTGAAGCCGCTCAGCCCCCCGCCCTGCCGCAGGGTCCGGATGCGGTCGCGCCGGCCGGTCAGGATCTTGTGGGGATAGCTCTGGTGACCGACGTCCCAGATCAGGCGGTCGTTGGGCGTGTCGAACAGATAGTGCAGCGCCACCGTCAGCTCGACGACGCCGAGCCCGGCCCCAAGATGGCCTCCGGTGATGGAGACCGCCTCGATCATCTCCTGCCGCAGCTCGTTCGCGAGCTGCGGCAGCTGGTGCGGCTCGAGCCGACGCAGGTCGGCCGGCACCCGAACGGTGTCGAGCAGCGGTGTCTTGCTGGTTACACTCACGGCGGAGTCCCTCTCCGTTAACCTTGGCGCACCGGCGGCTCCCTAACGGCGCCGGGCGATGACGAACCCCGCCATGCCCCGCAGAAGGTCTGCCTTTTCACCGAAGAAATCAAGATGGCGGGCTGCTTGCCGGGCGAGCATCTCGGCCTGCTCCCGCGCCCGCTCCGGGCCGAGAATCGAAACGAAGGTCGCCTTTCCGGCGGCCTTGTCGCGGCCGACCGGCTTGCCGGTCGCCGCCTCGCTGCCTTCGGCGTCGAGCAGGTCGTCGATAATCTGGAAGGCAAGGCCGAGGTCGTGGGCATAAGCGTGCAGGGCCTGGCGCGCCGCATCCGACGCACGGGCGAGGATCGCGCCCGCCTCGCAGGAAAAGGCGATGATCTCGCCGGTCTTCAGCCGCTGGAGCCGGGTGACGGCGCCGATGTCGAGGTCCAGATCTTCCGCCTCGAGGTCGAGCATCTGGCCGCCCACCATCCCGGCGGGCCCAGCGGCCCGGGCAAGCGACAGGACGAGCTGCGCGCGCACCTGCGGATCGCCGTGGGTCTCCGGATCGGCCAGGACCTCGAAGGCCAGCGTCAGCAGCGCGTCGCCGGCGAGAATCGCCGTCGCCTCGTCGAATTCCCGGTGCAGGGTGGCGCGCCCCCGCCGGAGATCGCTGTCATCCATGGCCGGCAGGTCGTCATGCACCAGGCTGTAGCAATGCAGCATCTCGATCGCCGCAGCGACACGAAGCGCGCTCGCCTCCGCCACGTCGAACAGCCCGGCGCTGCTCAGCACCAGGAACGGCCGGATCCGCTTGCCGCCGCCGAGCGCAGCATAGCGCATCGCCTCGGCCAAGCGGTGTTCCGGCCCGATCGCCGGCGGCAGCAGGCGATCCAACACCGCGTTGACTGCCGCCGCGGCCTTGCCCAACGCGCCTTCGATCGGATGCAAACTCGGGGCCTCTGCTTCTTTGATCGGAATCCTCGGTCGAGATTCTCAGTCGAGCCGCGCAGGCTCCGTCGAGACGGCACCGTCGGCGCCGAGCACGATCTTGTCGACCTTCGCCTGCGCCTCCGTAAGCTTCGCCTCGCAGTGACGCTTGAGGGCAACGCCGCGCTCGTAGGACTGCACGGCCTCATCGAGCTTGCTTTCGCCCTTCTCCAGCGACTTCACCAGCATCTGCAGCTCGTTGAGCGCCTCTTCGAAGCTCATCCCGGCGATATCCGGATGCGGATTGCGGTCAGCCATGCTCTCTCCTCGAGTCGTTCGGCGGGGTCCCGGGCGGAGGGCCGGAGTCTAATCGCCGCCCGGCGCTCCAGCAAGGGTCGCGGATCGGCGGATTCCGGCCTCGGCGCCCGCCATCAGGGCACGGACATGGGCGGCCGCGCTGGCGCCGAGCGCCCGGAGGTCATAGCCGCCCTCCAGCGCCGAGACGACGCGCCCGCCGCAGCAGGCCTCGGCCACCCGAAGCAGTTCGGCCGTGGCCCAGGCGTAGTCGTCCTCGACGAGGTTGAGCCCCGCAAGAGGATCGTCGCGATGGGCATCGAACCCGGCGGAGATCAGCAGAAGCTCCGGCGCGAACGCTCGGAGCGCCGGAAGCACGGTCTCGGACATCGCCGCGCGGAACTCGTCGGAGCCGGCCATAGGTGGCAACGGCGCATTGCAGATGTTGCCCACGCCCCGCTCGCTGGCCGCGCCGGTGCCGGGATAGAGCGGCATCTGGTGCGTCGACGCGTAGAAGAGGTCCGGGTCGCGCTCGAAGATGTGCTGGGTGCCGTTGCCGTGATGGACGTCGAAATCGACCACGGCGACGCGCTTCAGTCCATGCACCGCGCGGGCATGCGCGGCGCCGATCGCCACCTGGTTGAACAGGCAGAAGCCCATCGCCTGCGCCGCCTCCGCGTGGTGTCCCGGCGGCCGGATGGCGCAGAAGGCGTTCCGCGCCTCGCCCGCCATCACCGCGTCGATCGCGGCGCAGACCGCACCCACGGCACGCAGCGCGGCCTCGCCCGAGGCGGGCGAGAGATAGGTATCCGGATCGAGCCCGACCGTGCCGCTCTCCGGCACCGCCTGCAGCACCCGGTCGACATAGGCCCGCGGATGAACCCGGGCGACCTGCTCGATGTCCGCCATCGGCGCCTCGCGTCGCACCAACCCCTGAAATTCCGGGCCGTCCAGCGCCGCCAGCACCGCCTTCAGCCGGTCCGGCCGCTCCGGATGCCCGTAGCCGGGATTGTGTTCCAGGCAGGCGGGATGGGTGTAGAGCAGCGTCGTCATGGCCTCCTCCTTCCCTGCGGCCGGCTTCCTGCCGGCTCAGGCCTTTCCGTCGCGCGGCGCTTTCCGCGCCGGCCGCATGCGGCAAAGGTTTCGCGCCCAAATGCGCCCAGCAATCACTTCGCCACGGTTAACGGCCGCAAGTTTCGGTGTTCTGCAGCGCCGACGCAAGGCACCAGTGCGCGCCGGGTGCCGATCAGTCGCCCCGCCACCCGTTTCCCGGCGCGGGCATCACAGCCGATTCACCGGAATCTTCAGATAAACGATGCCGTTCTCTTCCGGCGGAGGCAGCCGGCCGCCGCGCATGTTGACCTGAAGCGCCGGCAGGATCAGGTTCGGCGGCTCCAGTTCCTTGTCGCGCGCCTCGCGAAGCCGCACGAACTCGGCCTCGCCGATGCCGCCGCCGACATGCGTGTTGCGCGCGCGCTGCTCGGCCACCGTGCTCTCCCAGGCGAAGGCCCGGCCGCCCGGCCCGTAGTCGTGGGCGGTGAAGACGCGCGTCTCGTCCGGCAGTGTCAGCAGGCGCTGGATCGAGCGATAGAGCGTCCGGGCATCGCCGCCCGGGAAATCGCAGCGGGCAGTGCCGTAATCGGGCATGAACAACGCGTCGCCGACGAAGACCGCGTCGCCGATCAGATAGCTGACGCAGCCCGGCGTATGGCCTGGGGTATGGAGCACGGTCGCCTCGAGCTTGCCGATGCGGAACCGCTCCCCGTCGGCGAACAGACGATCGAACTGGGAGCCATCGGGCGTGAAGTCCGGCCCGGCGTTAAACAGCCGGGCGAAGCCTTTCTGGATTTCCGTGACGCCGGCGCCGATGCCGATGCGCCCGCCGAGCCTTTCCTTGAGGTAGGCGGCCGCGCTCAGATGGTCTGCGTGGAGGTGCGTCTCGAGGATCCACGCGACCGACAGGCCCCGCGCCGCCACCGCAGCGGCCAGGGCATCGGCCGAGTCCGTGGCCGTCCGCCCGGCCTTCTGGTCGTAGTCGAGCACCGTGTCGATCAGCGCCGCCGCCCGCGTTACGGGATCGGCCACGATGTAGCTGACGGAGGATGTCGGCCGATGGAAGACGCCCGTCACCTCCGGTACGCCCACAACGCCACGCTCATGCTCGCCGGAGGTCCGCACGGTCTCTGTCATCGGGCTCTCCTTTCGGACCGGTGGCGTACGGAGGATCGCCATCATACCCGAAACGCGCCCGGTTGGCGCCGCCCGGACGATCCGGCCACGGAAATGGCCCGCCGGACGCGCCGACGAGCCATTCCGCAGGTCTTCCGTATGCTCTTGAGCCGGCGTCAGCGCCGCGACGTCTCCGGCGGCTTCGGGGCAGCGCCGCTCCGCCCGTCCTCGCCCGGAATGTTCTCGATCTCGACGTCGGTGCGGCGGACGCTGTCGCGGACATGCTCCTCGCGGGTTTCGGCGTCCTTCCCGACGACCACTTCCTCGACGACGCGCGGCTCCTTCGAGACGACCGCCTCTTCGTCGGTTTCGGTCACTTCCACCCACTTCTCCTGGAACGCCTCGCCGGTTTCGCCCGAGGCGACCGGGCGATCCACCGGGCGGCGTTCCACACGGACCGTCTCGTCGCGCAGCCGGACCGTCTGGTCGACCGGCCGCTCGGTGACGTAGCTGCGCACGCGCACGCCGCCGCGCGACACCTCTCGCTTGCCGATCCTGGCCTCTTCTTCCACCACCGGGATGCGCGTTTCCCCGCGATCGGCGCCGGTCTCGCGGCCGAGACCGGCCGCGGGCTCGGTCGTGGCCGTAGATGCCGCCCCCGTCGCATGCTCGGTGCCGGCGATGCTGGGCCGTTGGCTCCGCTCTTCTGCGGCGCGGGACGTGGCCTCCGCGTCGAAGCCTGTCCATCCGGTCTCGCGCCATTCGCCGGCGCGAGTCTCGATGTCGACCGGATCGTTCCGCTCCATAGCGCCAGCGGCGCGCGCCGCCGCCGCATCGTCCGCCCGCACCGCGACCAGCGTCCCGCCGCGGCGCACGCCTTCGGCGTACCAGCCGGCCTCCTCCTCCGGGATGCCGGCATCGGTCAGCGCGCCGATCAGGCCGCCGGCGACGGCCCCGGCCCCGGCACCGACCAGCGCGGCCGCAAGCGGCCCGGCCGCGACGATTGGACCGATTCCGGGAATGGCGAGAGCGCCCATTCCGACGAGCAGCCCACCGATCCCGCCGACCGCTGCGCCGGTGCCGGCGCCGATCGCGGCGCCGCTGGTGCCCTCTTCGGCGGTGTCGGTCCCGGCGCGTGCGGTTCCGGCCTCGCCACCGGCCCCATCGGGGTTATTGGCCATCAGGCTGACGTCGTCGCGGGGAAACCCGCCTTCGACAAGGTCCCGGAGGGTTCGTTGCGCCGACGAGAAATCGTCGTAAAGCGCGACTATGGTCTTGGTCATCAGGATTTCCTTTCTCGGATTTGATGTCTGGCTAGAAGTGTCTGAAACGGCGGCGACGGCAGCCGCCGGGTCTGCCGTGTTCAGGACGACGGCACGCGGGGGCTGGGCGGGACGGTCTCGACCGGCTCGACGGCCACCTCCTCCCGGCGAAGCGTCACGGCCTTTGGATCGCGAACCTCGACCCGGTGCTTCGTGACGTGCACCTCCTCGCGGAGCCGCAGCCGCTTCTCCACGAAGAGGACCTCTTCGACGACGGGGATGACGGTCGTCGCGCCTTCCTGACGGATTGGGGGCGGGGCCTCGACCCAGGAGCCGATCGGCACGTGCCGGACCTCGACCTCCTCCCGCCGCAGGGGCTCGTCGACGGTCTCCTCCTCCTCGCGCACGCGCGTCGTCACCCGGTATCGGCGCTCGACCGCCTCCTTGTGGACGACCGGCCGTTCCTCGACGACCGGAATCCGCGTTTTCTCGTGGCCGGTGCCGCCGCCCGTCGAATCGTCGGCCGCGATCGTTGCGAGATTGATCGGCAGGCGGAGGCTGCCGTCGGGGTGGTGAGTCAGACTCTCTTGCGGAACCTGCAGATGGCCGCCACCGGCGCGTTCGATCGTTGCCAGCGGCGCGCCTTCAGCCGACGGTTCGACCGCCACGACCCTGCCTTCGACACCGTCCGCACCCGTCACGGTCCTACCCTTGAGATCGGTCATGTCGGCCGCCCGGAAGCCCTAGAAGGCCCAGATCAGAAGGGGGATGCCGATGACCACCGCGGCGCCGAGGGCGATGAGGACCGGCGACATCGAGGTATGGTCGGCGCCGTTCGGCCGATCGTAGATCCCGACCTTCCCGGGCGGTGCGCCGTTCCCGGCAGAGGAGGCGGGCTCGTCATAGACTCCGACCCCCCGGGTCCCGGCAACCGGGGCATTCGGATCTTCGGATCGATCGCGGTCTTTGTGCTTGCTCATGCGACACCCTCCCGGCGTCCGATAGCCGGCGTTCGAATCGCCGCCGGCCGGCTTGGCGGACCGACAAGAACGGGCCCGGGTGCCATTGGTTCCCGTCGCGGCAACAAATATTCCGCACCGCCGCCCCCCGCGAATGGGACGAACGAGGTCTCGAAGGTCGATTATCCCAAGGGGCCGGCGGTTATCGGCGAGGAAAAGGCGTCGGGATTGGCGGTTTTTTTTCTCATTCTTTTCTCAGGGTCGGGCGTCAGGACCGCAACGCTTCCACGCGTTCGATCACCTGCACACGCACACGGACACCGCCCGGTCCGCCGCCGCTAGCGGCCGAGCCCGTGCCAGCCGAAGGCAACCCAGCCGAGCAGGAAGGCGCTCCCGCCGATCGGCGTGATCCAGACGAGGCCGCGGAAATCGGTGAGGGCCAGCAGGTACAGGCTCCCGGAGAACAGCACGATCCCGACGAGGAATCCCGTCCCCGCGAGGATCAGCGCGGCGCGCCGCGGCGCCTCCGCATCCGCCGCCAGGAGCCCCACGGCAAGCAGCGCCAACGCATGCCACATCTGGTAGGCAACCGCGGTGTTCATCCAGGCCTGACGCTGGGCGTCGGGATCTCCCGGCATGCCATGCGCGGCGATCGCGCCCATTGCCACCCCGATAAGCCCGTTCACCGCCGCCGCAACCAGCCAGACCGCCATCGCCGCCCTGCTCCCCGAACACCTATTCCCGAACAAGCGCGGCGCGACGCGATGGTTTCGCGCCGCGCCGCGGTTCTATATGTCATGACCGCTGACCTTGCACAACGCAACCCGACCGGAGCCCGGCCATGGCCTTTCAAACGATCCTTCTCGACTCCGCCGACGGCATCGCCCGCCTGACCCTCAACCGGCCGGAGCGGTTGAACAGCTTCAACCGCGTGATGCTGGTGGAAATCCGCGAGGCGTTCGAAAGGATCAAGAGCGACTCCTCGATCCGGGTTCTGGTGATCACGGGGAGCGGCCGTGCCTTCTGCGCCGGCCAGGACCTGCAGGAACCGGGCGCGCTCGACAGTCCGGAGTCGGTGGCGGAGCTGCTGCACAAGTTCTACAATCCGATGATCGGCGACCTCCGCAGCCTCGAGCTGCCGGTGATCGCCGCGGTGAACGGCGTTGCCGCGGGTGCCGGCTGCAGCCTTGCGCTGGCCTGCGACCTGGTGCTTGCCGCGCAGTCGGCGAGCTTCGTCCAGGCCTTCTGCCGCATCGGCCTCGTCCCGGACGCGGGCGGCAGCTTCTTCCTGCCGCGGCTCGTCGGCCCGGCGCGGGCGCTGGGCCTGGCCCTTCTCGGGGATCCGCTGCCCGCGGCCACGGCCGAGGCCTGGGGGCTGATCTGGCGCTGCGTCCCCGACGACTCGCTGGCATCGGAAACGGATGCGCTCGCCCGCCGCCTGGCGGCGCAGGCGACCCGCGCGCTTGCCCTCACCAAGCGGGCGATCGGCGGAGCGGCGAACCGCAGCCTCGACCAGCAGCTCAACCTCGAAGCCGACCTTCAGGCCAAAGCCGCGGGCACGGCGGATTTCCGCGAGGGCCTGGCAGCCTTCCTGGAGAAGCGTCCGGCCCGCTTCACGGGCCGCTGACCGAAGACCAGCGGAAGGCTCGACACCGCTCCGGAACCATTTCGCATTGGATCTGGCGCGCCCCTGCCCGTTCGGGCATATCTTCGTGGCAGCATTCGCCAGTCTGGAGTGATAGCCTATGTCCCTTAGCCCGATCGATCTCGGTCGGCCCGGAGCGCCGCATGTCGGCTCCTATTGGGCCGTGACCGCCGGTGAGGAGGTGTCCGGCGCCGGGCCGGTTACCGAGGACCTGGAGGTCGAGATCGCGATCATCGGCGGCGGCTACACCGGGCTGTCCACCGCCTATCATCTCGCCCGCGATCACGGCGTCGCCGCCCATGTGCTGGAGGCCAACCGCTTCGGCTGGGGCTGCAGCGGGCGCAACGGCGGCTTCTGCTCGGTCGGCGTCGGCAAGGAGGACTTCGAGACCTGGGTGCGGCGCTGGGGTCTCGAACGGGCGAAGGCGGTGTTCGAGATGGGGCGCACGGCGGTCCGCACCGTCCGGGCGATCGTTACCGAGGAAGCGATCGAGGCGGAGTTGACGCCGGAGGGCGGCCTCGAACTCGCCCACAAGCCGAACCGCCTGCGTGAGTTGGAAGCGCGCGGCCGGCGGATCCGCGACCTGTTCGGGATTGAGGCCCGCCTCCTCGACCGCGCCGAGCTGGAGCGCGACCACCTGGTCAGCCGCGAGGCGCACGGCGCCTTGCTGCACGGCGAGGGATTCGCCCTGCACCCCCTGCGCTATGCCCGCGGCCTCGCGCAGGCGGCGCACCGCCGGGGCGCGCGGCTGCACGGCGCCTCGCCGGTCACCGAATGGCGCCGCGACGGCGAGCGCCATCTGCTGGTCACCCCGCGCGGCACGGTGCGCGCACGCCAGGTGGTGATCGCGACCAACGGCTACACCAACGATTCGCTGAGCCCGGCGACGGCAGGCCGCCTGCTGCCGGTGCTGTCGAACGTCGTCGTGACGCGGCCGCTGACGGAGGCGGAGCGGGACTCCGTCAACTGGAAGACCTACCTCAAGATCTGGGACACGCGCCACCTGCTGTTCTATTACCGGCTGCTGCCCGACAACCGCGTGCTGTTCGGCGCGCGCGGCGGCATCAACGATACGCCGGTGGCGAACCGGACGCAGAGGGTCTGGATGCGGCGCCGGTTCATCGAGATGTTCCCGCCCCTCGCCAGCGTCGAGACCGAGTTCTTCTGGCGCGGCTGGGTCTGCGTCGCCTATGACAAGAACCCGCATCTCGGAACCACCGACGACCCGACGGTGCATTACGCGCTGGCCTATGCGGGTACGGGGGTCGCCCTGTCGACGCTCTGCGGCAAGCTGCTCGCCGACCGCCTCGCCGGCAAGGCGGCAGACGCCGGCCCGCTGCTGAGCCAGCCGCTGCCCCTCTTCCCCTTCCCGCGCTTCCGCCGCCTCTACCAGCGCGCGGCCTATGCCTATTACGGCTTTCGGGACGAGTGGCTGTAAGCAGGGGCGTCCTTTCTCCCCGTCGCAGAAGGGATTGAGCGCCGCAAAAGAAGGCCCCCTTCCCTTTTCGGAAGGGGGCCTAAGAAACCGAAACGTCCGATCAGACGCCGGCGGCCAGCGCCAGCCCGCTTGCGGCGATCGCACCGCCGGCGAGTCGCAGGGCGGGTGCCGCGGCGAGACGGCCCGCCGCCAGAGCGAGGCCGATGCCGAGCCCGTGCAGCAGCGCCGTGGCGAGCGCGAAGCCGAATCCGTAGAGCAGCGGATTCGCCGCCGCCGGGGCCTCCAGCCCGTGGGCGTGGCCGTGGAAGACGGCGAACAGCGCCACCAGCGCCATGCCAAGCGGCAGCGACAGCCGCGAGCCGAGCGCGATGAGCCCGCCCATCAACACCACCGAGGCGGCGATGCCGAATTCGACCATCGGCAGCGGGAAGCCCGCCATCCCGGCGATGCCGCCGCCCACCATCGCGGCGACGAAGGCCGCCGGCACGAACCCGAGCGCCCGGCCGCCCAGCTGCGCCGCCCAGATCCCGACGGCGACCATGGCGAGAAGGTGATCCAGCCCGCCGAGCGGGTGAAGGAAACCCTGGGCGAAGCCGCCGCCCAGCGCACCGCCATAGGTATGCGCGAAGGCGGGCGTCGTCGCCGCCAGAACCACCGCGCCGGCCGCGCCGGCCGTCAAGATGCGTCGAACCATGTGTTGCTGCTCCCCAAAGAACCTGTCCCCCGGCTCTATAGCAGAATGCGCCGCCATGTCAGCCCCGGATTCACCGCGCTTCTTGTCCGTAAGCGACAGGCCGCGGGCTTCCTCCCGGGTCGCGCCCGCCCGCCCGCGGCGCAGACTTGGAGAGGGTCCGTTCGGCACTCTCAGTCCGCGACGCGGACGACGACCTTGCCGAAGTTCCTGCCTTCGAGCAGTCCGATGAAGGCCGTGGGCGCGTTCTCCAGGCCATCGACAACGTCTTCGCGCAGCTTCACCTTGCCTGCGGCCACCCATTCGCTCATGTCACGGGAGAACACCGCGAACTCGTCGACATAGTGGTCCAGAATGATGAAGCCTTGGGCGCGGACGCGCCTGATCAGCAGCGTCGACATGAGCAGCGGCAGACGGTTCGGCCCGGGTGGAAGGTCGCTGTCGTTGTAATGGGCGATCAACCCGCACACCGGCACCCGCGCTCCGATGTTGAGCAACGGCAGCACGGCATCGAGGACCGGGCCGCCGACATTCTCGAAATAGACGTCGATGCCGTCCGGGCATGCCGCCGCCAGCCTGGCGGCGAATCGCGGATCGCGACGGTCGATGCAGGCATCGAAGCCGAGTTCCTCGACCACGTGGCGACACTTGGCCTCACCGCCGGCGATGCCGACCGCGCGGGCGCCCTTGAGCTTGGCGATCTGCCCGACCACCGCACCCACCGCGCCGCTGGCCGCAGCCACGACCACGGTTTCGCCCGGCTTGGGCTCGCCGATCTTCAACAGGCCGTGCCAAGCGGTGAATCCCGGCATGCCGAGCACGCTCAGCGCGTAGGACGGACGCGCCATGTCGCCCAGCGGCGCAAGATCGCTGCCGTCGGACAATGCATAGTCCTGCCAACCGGCATGGCCCAGCACCAGATCGCCTTCGCGGAACTTCGGGTTGCGTGAAGCGACCACACGGTTGACCGTACCGCCGACCATCGGCTCGCCCAGTTCGAGCGGGGGCGCATAGGACGGCGCTTCGTTCATGCGACCGCGCATGTACGGATCGAGCGAGAGATAGAGCGTGCGCAGCAGCACCTGGCCTTCGCCGGGCGCCGGCACCGGGACTTCCTCGAGACGGAAATCCCGCGGCGTCGGTGCGCCCTGCGGCCGGGCGTTGAGCACGATACGGCGGTTGGTGGTCTGGCGTGGCGACATGTCTTTCTCCTCAGGAAAAGGTGGAAATCGGAGGCTGGCTGCGAGACCGCCGCGGCCGACGTCGAGGGTCATGTCCCTGCGTTCGCCGGCGGATTGGCGGCGGCGTCGCCAAGGCCGGTTCAGGCCGCGGCCGCCACCGCCCGGGGCCGGATGCCGAGGACAATGATGACAGCCGCCAGCAAGAGGATGAGACCGGCGGAGACGAAAACCCCGGTCGCGCCGCTCAGGTCGAACACCGCGCCGCCGGCGGCCGCGCCGGTCGAGATCGCGAGCTGGATCGCCGCAACGATGAGGCCGCCCCCGCTTTCCGCCTGGTCGGGAACGGTGCGGGTGAGCCAGGTGGACCAGGCCACCGGCACGGCACCGAAGGCGAGCCCCCACAGCGCCACCATCGCCGCATCCGCCATCGGTGCGTTGCCCAGGCCGACGAGGGCGAGTCCGAGGAGGCCCATCAGAAGCGGCATGGACAGCAGCGTCAGCCGCAGGCTGCGCTCGATCATCGGCCCGGCAAGGAGCGTGCCGAGGAAATTGGCGAGCCCGAAACCCAAGAGAATGGCGGACACCGCGCCGATCCCGACACCGGTGACGGTCTCGAGGAAGGGGCGGATATAGGTGAAGAAGGCGAAGTGCCCGGTGAAGACCAGCATCACGGCGAGCATGCCAAGCCCCACACCGGGCCGCTTGAGCAGGTCGGCGAGCGTCCGAAGACGGGTCAGGCCGTTCGGCGCCATTCTGGGGAGCGTGGCGACCTGCGCGACCAGCGCAACGGAGCCCAAGCCCGCGGCGAGGAGGAAGACGCTGCGCCAGCCGACGATGTCGCCAAGATAGCTGCCGACGGGAGCGGCAAGGATCGTCGCGGCGGAAACGCCGCTGAAGATCATCGACAAGGCCCGGGGCACCAGCGCCTCGGGCACGAGCCGCATGGCAATCGCCGCGGACATCGCCCAGAACCCGCCGAGCGCAATGCCAAGAAGCACCCGCCCGAGAAGCAGGAGCGGCAGGCCGGGCGCCAAGGCGACCACGAGGTTTGATCCGACCAGGAGCACCGAGAAGCCCAGGAGCACGCGCCGCCGGTCGATGTGTCGCGTTGCGGCGGAGATCATGAGGCTGGTCAAGAACGCCACCACGGCGGTCGCGGTTACGGCCTGGCCCGCCATCCCTTCGGTGATGCCGAGATCCCCCGCCATCGGCGTGAGCAGGCTGGCCGGCAGAAACTCCGCCGTCACCAGGCCGAACACGCCCAGCGCCATCGAAACGACGGCACCCCAGGCGGGCTCCTCCCGCGCCCACGCACCGTCCGTCCGTTGCAAGGATTCGCTCATTTGTAAGCCCTTTCGCAAAGCGAAGTGTTTTGCAGCGCGGCAAAGCTAGGATGGACTTTTCGGACGGTCTATGTCATGAAATCCGAAATGCTTGATCGAAAGTCTGAAAATCGCCCTGCTCCGCAGGGGACGCGCATTCCGGCCGATCTCGTGAGCGAGCTGCTCATGGGGATGCGCCTGGTCGGGATCGAGTACCGCCGCATCGAGATCACGCCACCCTTCGGGCTACGCTTCGGCACCGTGGACGGGCGGGCGCAGTTCCATTTCGTCGCCCGCGGTCCGGTGTTCCTGCGCGGCGTCGGCGAGGCCATCCACGCCATGAACACCGGCGATGCCGTGCTTCTGCCGCGCGGCGGCGTGCACGACCTCGTCTCCGCGCCGGATCTCACCGCCGGCCGCGACGTCACCGCCTTCGAGGCCGCCCCGCTCTGCCAGAGCGTGAGCGCCATCAGGGCCTGTTCGGCCGAGGCCTGCCGGTCGACGGACGTCCTCATCTTCAGCGGCTGCATGGAATTCGACCTGGGCGGCATGCACCCGCTCGTGGCGCTCATGCCCGAGGTGATGTTCGTGAGCACGCTCCTCGAGCGCTATCCCGAGATCCTGCCGATGCTGGAGGCGATGGAGCGCGAGGCGCGGGGCCAACGCGCCGGCTTTGCCGGCATCCTCGCCCGGCTTGCCGATGTCGTATCGGCGTTCATCGTCCGGGCCTGGGTCGAATGCGGCTGCGGGGATGCGAACGGCTGGGTCGCGGCCCTGCGCGATCCCCGCCTCGGCCGCGTCATCGCCGCCTTGCACCGCGATCCGGGACGGAACTGGACCGTGGCCGAACTGGCCGCGGAAATGGGCAGCTCGCGCTCGGTCTTCGCCGACCGCTTCCTGGCGGTCACCGGCATGACGCCGGTCCGCTACCTCACCGAGCTCAGGATGCGGCTCGCGGCGCAGTGGATCGGGCGGGACCGCATGCCGATCGAAATCGCCGCCCACCGGCTCGGCTACGGCTCTCAGGCTGCCTTCAGCCGCGCCTTCAAGCGCGTGATGGGACATCCGCCCGGCGCGATGCGGGCCCAATCAGGCTCCTGAGAGCCTCGCCGGAACGGCCGTCGATGCGAAGGCGCGCATCGACCTGAACCCGCAACGGCGCCCTTTTCCGGAGATTGCCCGCGCCTTTCGAACAAGGACCGTTTCAGCGACGGCCGGTGTTGCCCCACGACGCTCCTCGGATTCTCCGGGGGAACGCCGCCCCCGAAGGTTCAAGAAAGGATTGATCGGACCGCCCGTCGATGGTCTGTATCCCTTCGGAGTCGTCTGCCCGGGAAGCCATGTCCGTCGCCGTTCTTGCCCACGAGATCCCCTATCGCGATCCGCTCGACGCCTTCGCGCGGTTCGCCGGCCGGCCCGGCGCGGTCTTCCTCGACAGCGCCCTGCCCGGCGGGCCGATCGGCCGCTACTCCTTCGTCGCGGCCGATCCGTTCCTGGTGCTCCGCAGCCGCGACGGGCGGATTCTGCGCGGCGAGATCGAGACGCGCGGCGACCCCTTCGCCGTCCTCCAGGACTTGCTGTCCGCCTACGCCGTGGAGCCGCGGCCGGAGCTGCCGCCCTTCCAGACCGGCGCGGCGGGCTACTTCGCCTATGATCTGGCACGGCACCTGGAGCGCCTGCCGCCGCACGCGCGGGACGACCAGGGCTTCCCGGACCTGCTGCTCGGCTTCTACGACGTGACCCTCGCCTTCGACCACGAGGCCCGTCGGGCCTGGATCTTCTCCAGCGGCCATCCGGAGACGACGGCCGAGGGCCGGGCGAGCCGCGCCGCCGACCGACTCGCCTGGTGCCGGTCGGTCCTGGAGGCGGCCGCGCCGCCGGAACCGGCCCGGCCCGTGCTGCCGCCGGCCACGCCGGAGCTCCCGCGCGAGCGCTACCTCGCCATGGTGCGCCGGGTGATCGAGTACATCTATGCCGGCGACATCTATCAGGCCAACCTGTCGCAGCGGTTCCGGACGGCGCTGCCGCCGGGCACCGATCCCTTCGGCCTCTATTGCGCGCTGCGCCGCCGCAACCCGGCGCCGTTCGCCGCCTATCTCGACTTCGGCGACGCGGTGATCGCCTCGGCCTCGCCGGAACGCTTCCTGCGGCTTCGCGACAGCCATGTGGAGACCCGGCCGATCAAGGGAACGCGGCCGCGCGGCGCGACGCCCGACGAGGATCGGGCGCTCGCCGCCGAGCTCGCTGAGAGCGAGAAGGACCGCGCCGAGAACCTGATGATTGTCGACCTGCTGCGCAACGACCTCTCGCGCGTCTGCCGCGACCACACGGTGAAGGTGCCGGCGCTCTTCGCCCTCGAAAGCTTCGCCACGGTTCACCATCTGGTGTCCGTGGTCGAAGGAGAATTGCGGGAGGGCATGGGACCGGTCGATCTTCTGCGCGCGACCTTTCCCGGCGGATCGATCACCGGCGCGCCGAAGATCCGTGCGATGGAAATCATCGCCGAGCTGGAGCCGACGCGCCGTGGCCCCTATTGCGGCAGCATCGGCTATATCGGCTTCGACGGATCGATGGACACCAGCATCACCATCCGCACCTACACCATCAAGGACGGCACGCTGACCTTCCAGACCGGCGGCGGCATCGTCGCCGATTCCGACCCGGTCGCGGAGTACGACGAAACCCTGGCGAAGGCCCGGGCGCTGCAGGAGGCGCTCGGCGCCGGAGGCGCATCGTGACCGTCCTTTTGATCGACAACTACGACTCCTTCGCCCACAACCTGGCGCGCTACATCCGCGAGCTCGGCCGGCCCTGCGCGGTGGCGCGCAACGATGCCGTGTCGCTCGCCGAGGTCGCGCGCCTTGCCCCGTCGCACATCGTCGTCTCGCCCGGCCCCTGCACCCCGAACGAGGCGGGGGTCTCGAACGCGGTGATAGCCCGCTTCGGCGGGACGGTGCCGCTGCTCGGCGTCTGCCTCGGCCACCAGTGCATCGGCCAGGTCTTCGGCGGCCGGGTCGTTCGCGCAAAGCGGCCGATGCACGGCAAGACCTCCCTGCTCCGCCACCGGGGCGACGGCATCTTCGCCGGCCTGCCCAGCCCCCTCCGCATCACCCGCTACCATTCGCTGGTGGTCGCGGCGGACGGCCTGCCGGAGTGCCTGGAGGCGACGGCGTTGAGCGAAGAAGGCGAGATCATGGCGCTCCGCCACCGGCATCTCCCGATCTTCGGCGTGCAGTTCCACCCCGAGGCGGTCCTGACCGAGCACGGCCACGCCCTGCTCGAGAACTTCCTGCGGATCGAGGCCGCGCAGGCGCGGCCGGACGACGCCGCGTGATCTTCCTCAACGGCAAGCTCCTCGACCCGGCGGAGGCCCGCATCGACCCGGCCGACCGCGGCTTCCTGCTCGGCGACGGGCTGTTCGAGACCCTGCGCGCCTATCGGGGCCGTCCGTTCCGGCTGGCCGCGCATCTCGCGCGGCTGCGGGCAGGGGCCGAGGTCCTCGGCATCCCGGTTCCCATGACCGACGCCGCGATTGCGGATGCGGTTTCGGCGGTTCTGCGGGCGAACGGCCTCGCCGAATCCGATGCGTCGATCCGTGTCACGCTGACCCGCGGCGCCGGGCCGCGCGGCCTGCTGCCGCCGCCCGAGCCGACCCCGACGCTGATGATCACCGCCGCGGCCTATGCCGCGCCCGAGGCGCGCCCGCGCAAGGCCGCCATCGCCTCGATCCGCCGCAACGACCGCTCCCCCGCCGCGCGACTCAAGACGCTGGGCTATCTCGACAACGTCCTCGCCCTGCGCGAAGCGGCCGCCCGCGGCTTCGAGGAGGTCATCCTTCTCAACACGAAGGACCGCGTCGCGAGCGGCAGCCACGGCAACCTGTTCCTGGTGATCGACGGCGCGCTCCGCACGCCGCCGCCGGAGGAAGGCCTCCTGCCCGGAATCACCCGCGCCCTGATCCTCGACCTCGCCCGCGACCTCGGCGTCGCGGCCCAGGAAGCCCCCATCGAAGCCGGCGACCTTGCCCGCGCCGAGGAGGCCTTCCTGACGAACAGCCTCGTCGAGATCGCGCCGCTCGCGCGCATCGAGGACCGAACGATCGGTAACGGCGAGCCCGGCCCGCTCACCCAGAAGGTCCGCAGGCGCTACCGCGAGATAACGGCGAGCGGATAACCGGCCCGCCCTACGGCCGCGCGGTCCGTTTACCACGGGAAGGCGTCCGCCGCAGAAAAGCGCCCTTTCCCGGCCGTTTCGGGCGAGGGCCGTACTGCGAATGCGAATGATTCGCGTTTCCATGGCGTCGATTCGCTGCTATAAGCTCCTGGACTCACCCGGGGGCATCCCCGGCATCGATACGGCGAAGGAGATGACGATGGGCCTGACCCGCCCGGCGATGCTGGCGCTCGCGCTCCTGCTGCCGATCGCGGCAACGCCCGCATCGGCCCAGCAACCGCGTACGCTGGGCATCGAGTTGAACAAGCTGGAGCCGGTGGCGAATGGCTGCCGCGCCTATCTGGTCTTCGACAACAGAACCGGCAGCGCCTTCACCGAGTTCAAGCTCGACCTCGTCATGTTCGACGGCGGCGGCGTGATCGCCAAGCGCATGGCGGTCGATCCGGCCCCGTTGCCGGCCGAGAAGACAACGGTGAAGCTCTTTGATATCCAGGGCGTCGGCTGCGCCGATCTCGGGCAGGTGCTCGTCAACGAGGTCATGGCCTGCGTCGACCAGAGCGGCGCCCGAGCCGATTGCACGAAACTCATCGAGGCGACCTCGCGCGGCGCCGTGGCGTTCGTGAAGTAGCCGCGTCGCCGCCATCGCCGGACCGGGCCGACCGAATCATGGACCAACAGCTGAACGACCAGACGATGGCCTCGCTCGACGCCACCCTGACCGCGCCGGCGGGCGGGGACGAGTTGTCGATGATCGCCCTCTTTCTCCAGGCCGACGCGATCGTGAAGGGGGTCATGATCCTGCTTCTGCTGGCGTCCGTCGCCTGCTGGGCGGTGATCCTGGATAAGGCCGCGCGCCTGACCCGGCTCGCGCGCGATACCCGCCGGTTCGAGGCGGCGGTTGCCCGCGGCGGCATGCCGGGGCCGGACGGGCTCGGGATCGTGCCCGGGGCCATTCTCGCCGCCGGCTGCGCCGAATGGCGCGATCACTCCGACAACGAAAGCCGCGCCGAACGGCGTGAGCGGATCGAACGCGCCATGCGCGCCGCCCTGTCGGCCGGGCTCCGCGAGATGGAAACCGGTCTGCCGTTCCTGGCGACCGTCGGGTCGGCGGCGCCCTTCGTCGGGCTGTTCGGGACGGTCTGGGGCATCATGAACAGCTTCACCGCAATCGCCCAGTCGAACGACACCAGCCTCGCCGTGGTGGCGCCGGGCATCGCCGAGGCGCTGTTCGCGACCGCGCTCGGCCTCGTGGCGGCCATCCCGGCGGTGATCGCCTACAACAAGATCTCAACCGCCCTCGGCCGGCAGGCGCAACGGCTGAACGCGGCGGTCGGAACGCTGGGCAACCGCATGGCGCGCGGTGCCCCCCACCCGCGGGCGGAGGCCGCCGAGTGATGGGCATGGCTCCGTTGGACACTGGCAGCGGCGACTCGGGCTATCGCCCGCTGGCCGAGATCAACGTCACGCCACTCGTCGACGTGATGCTGGTTCTGCTGATCATCTTCATGGTGGCCGCGCCCCTCATGACGGTCGGCGTTCCCGTACAGTTGCCGAAAACCAGCGCCGCCAAGCTGGCACAACCGCGCGAGCCGATCATCGTCACCATCGACGCAGAAGGCCGCGTGTTCCTCCGCGAGGAGGCGCTGGCGCCGGATGCCGTGTTGCCGCGGTTGACCGAGCTGGCAGCGAACGCCGACCCCGAGACGGTGGTGTATGTGCGGGGGGACCGAAGCCTGTCCTATGGGCAGATCATGACGATCATGGGCCAGGTGTCGACAGCCGGCTTCGCGAAGGTATCGCTCATTGCCCATGGCGCTTCCGACGGCGCGGGCAATGGCGCTGCGGACGCGACGACGGGAGAATGAGCCGTGAGGGCCCCGGTCGGATCCTGGGCCGTCGCCGCCTCCGCGCTTGCGCATGGCTGCGCGGTCGCCCTGATGCTTCTTCGGTTCCAGGCCGAGCCGAGCGGCGCGGCCGCGGCGGGCACCGGCGGCATCGTCGCCTCTCTCGGCCCCATGGGCGGCGCCCCGGGCGGCGAGGTAACGGCGACCGCGCCGGAGCTCGAGGAGGTCGAAGCCGTCGAACCCGCCGAAACGGCGGAGGCCGTAGAGGCGGTCGAGCCCGCCGAAACGGTCGAAGCCGCAGAACCGGTCGAGACCGTCGACGCGACAGAGGTGGCGCCCCCCGTCGAGCCGACGGTGTCGCCGGCAGAACCGGTGGAGGCCGAGGCCGTGCCGCCGGTCGAAGCCGTCGAGACGGTGGAGCAGGTGGCCGAGGCGCCGGTGGTCGCGATGACCGAGCCGGAGCCGCCCCGCGAGATCGTCCCCCCGCCGCCGGCACCCGTCAAACCGGAAGCGCCCCGCCCGCTGGCGTCGACCGCATCCCCGCCGCCGAAGTCCCTGGCCGCGATCGCGCCCGCCGCCGAGGCGAAGCCAGATCCGGCCCCCGTACCGCCGCAGGTGGCCGGCGTCGGCGGCCGGAGCGGCACCCGATCCGCCCCGGATGCCGGCAGCGGTGAGAGCGTCACGGGCGGCGGCCAACCGGGCGCGGATCCCGGATATCTGGCGATCCTGAGCGCCTGGCTGGAACAGCACAAGGAATATCCCCGGCGCGCCCAATTGCGTCGCCAGGAAGGCACGGCGACCCTGCGGTTCGTGATCGACAGGAAGGGCCGCGTCCTGTCGTTCGAGATCGTCAAGAGCTCCGGCTATCCCGCGCTGGACCGCGAGGTCAAGGCCATGATTCAGCGCGCGTCGCCCGTGCCGGCGATGCCGGACAACATGCAGCAGGCCGAGCTCGAGCTCGTCGTTCCCGTCGCCTTCAAGTTGCGCTGAGGGAAGCGGCGGGTTCCGGGTCCGGGTCCAGCGGTCTGCCGCGCACCGCCGACCTCCCTTGCGGCAAGAGACGCAAACGCTCCCCACGGCCGGAGTCGCCGGCGGGGTCCCTCAAACGTTGCCGGCGCGATACCCGAGGCGCCGTTTCCGCCTTTGCATGGGGTTGTTTGTTCGGCTTTCTCGGCGGGGGATAACCGCCCCTTCCCTCCCCCGCGCCGCGGGGGAGGGACGCAACCGGGATCAGGCGGCGGCGAGCCGCTTGTAGAAGAAGCCGGTCAGCGAGCCGAGGACCAGCCAGAACAGGAAGCTCGTGACCAGCGCCGCGACAACGAAGTCGCGCGCCAGGCTTTCGGGCGCGAGGCCGCCATGCGTCTCAGGCTGCGGCGCGCCGATCAGGTGCGGCAGAACGAGAAGGGCCGCACCCGCCGCCATCCAGACCGGACGCCGCACCAGGAACAGAAGGGCCAGCCCCCCGCCGGTCGCCAGCACCGCGCCGACCCACCAGAGCTGCCGGTCGAGGAGCGGCGCCGCCTCGGCGCCCGGAATCTCCGGCGGCAGGCCGAGGGCCGGGGCTAGGGTGAAGGTGGCGAATCCCGCCAGGCCCCAGTAGAGGCCGCTGCGCCAGTCGGCCCCGCCGCGCAGGGCGAAAGCGGCGGCGAGCAGCAGGCCGAAGCCGATGCTCGCGAGCACGTTCGTGAGCAGCGTATAGGCCATGCGCTCCACCCCGTCCGCCGGCGCCCAGGCATCCTCGCCGTGGTGGTGCGCCCCGGCCGCCGCCCCATGGGCGTCACCGTGGGCAGCGGCGTGGTCGTGGTCATGCACAGCGCCATGGGTGTGGTCGGAAGCGGGGGCGCTCGCCTCGTAGGTCTCGGCCTCAAGGATCAGCGGAATGACGCGCACCGCCTGCGCCGCGGTCACGAAGACGCCGGCGATCAGGCCGGCGAGCGCGGCGACGAAAACGATCCTGCGGAACATCGAAGGGCCTCCGATGTCGGCCGCCGCTCAGTGGCAGGGGAAGGCGAAGGCGTGGCGCCCGTCATGGGCGGCATTGTGGAGGACGTCCGCCCCGGCGAACCCGACGCCCCACAGGATGAGGACGCCGAACAAGGCGGCAAGGAGGGCCGGCAGCACGGCGACGGTACGGCCGGCGGCGGCCTGCGCCGAAGCGGCGCGGCGGGTCGAGGACAGATCCGAATGCAGCATGGTGTCTCCCCTAACGATAGAGCGGCTTCGCGGAAATCTGCCGCAAGGCCCGGAAGCCCGACCGGCAGCGTGAACATGCCCCTTTTCGACCGCCGGGGCAAGGCGGTTCGGACGCGCCGAATCGCGTCGTCGAGACCCGCGTCATCGGGCCTCTCCGGCGGGCGACTCGGCCGCCCGGTCGATCAGATGGACGAAGGAGCCGAAGACCGCGCCGCGGCGGCGCCCCGCGGGGCCGAGCGCCCGGCCGGCGGCGTCGCGGCAGTCGAACAGCGGCTCGCCGGAACCTTCGTCGAGAATGGAGGCATAGTGGAACTCGTGGCCGCGGAAGCCCTGACCGGCCGCGCCCAGGGCGCAGGCGCCGGACAGCCGAGCCTGGCGGTAGCCGAGATGCAGCCGCCGCTCGGCGAAGGAGGTCTCCAGCGGCAGCAACCCGGCCATGGCGTGGCGCCGCCCCTCCGCGTCGACGAGGCCGGCGCCCAGCACCATGTAGCCGCCGCATTCGCCGAAGACCGTGGCGCCGCGCGCCGCCGCGCCGCGCAGCCCGTCGAGGAACGCGGCGTTGCCGGCGAGGCGCCCGGCGTGCAGTTCCGGATAGCCTCCCGGGAGATAGACCGCGTCGGCGTCCACGGCCGGCGCCTCGTCCGCCAGGGGCGAGAAGAAGCGGATCTCGGCGCCCGCCGCGCGCCACCCTTCGAGCAACGCCGGATAGGCGAAGGCGAAGGCGGCGTCGCGGGCGACGGCGATCCGCTGCCCCAGGGGCGGCAGGCCCTCCGCCTCTCCCCTGCCGCCCTCCGGCGGAAGACGCGGCGGCGTCGCCAGGGCGCGCAGCGCCGGCAGGTCGAGATGCTCCGCCACCCGCTCCGCCGCGCGCTCCAGAAAGGCCGCAAGATCGGCGCGTTCGCCCGCTGGGACGAGGCCGAGATGGCGCTCCGGCAAGGTGAGGTCGTCCGACCGCGGCAGGCAGCCCAAGACCGGGATCCCGAGCGGCGCGACCGCGCGACGCAGCAAGGCGGCGTGCGCTGGTCCGCCGACCCGGTTGAAGATCACCCCGGCCACATGGACGTCCGCCCGGTGCCCAGCGAAGCCACGCAGGAGCGCGGCGGCCGAGGCCGCCTGGCCACGCACATCGACCACCAGCACCACCGGCCAGCCGGTCAGCGCCGCAACGTCGGCGGTCGATCCGGTGCCGTCCACCGCGCCGTCGAACAGCCCCATCACGCCTTCGCCGAGGACGAGTTCCGCGCCGTCCTGAACCGACCGCAGCAGGCGCGCGACCGTCGCCGGCCGCATCGCCCAGGGATCGAGGTTCGGGCAATCCCGCCCGCTCGCCGCGGCGTGAAATCCGGGGTCGATGTAATCGGGCCCGATCTTGAAGGACGCCACCGCCACCCCGTCGCGGCGGAAGCGCCTCAGCAGCGCCAGGGTGACGGTCGTCTTTCCGCTGCCCGAGGCGGGCGCCGCAATGATGAGGCCGGGCCCGGCCGGCATCGCCGCCCCGTTTGCGGAAGGGGATAGGGTCGAGATCCCGGCGGCTTGCGCGCCCATCGCCACTCTCACCCAGCCTCGCTGCGGCCGCGCCGCTGGAGCGGGTCCGGCACCAGGGCTCGGCCGTCAAGCGCGCCCAGCCAGTCGAGGGCCGCGCGCAGGCGCACCACCTCGCCAACCACGACGAGGGCCGGCGGCTCGATGCCGCTGTCGGCCACCGCCGCGGCGCAGGCGTCGAGCGTCGTCTCCAGCACCCGCTGCCCCGCCGTCGTGGCGCGGCTGACCACCGCCACCGGCTCGTCACCGCGGCGCCCGGCGGCGCGGAGCCGTTCGGCGATCGTCGCGATGTGCTTCAGCGCCATGTAGAGCACCAGCACCGGCGCGCCGCGGGCAAGCGCGTTCCAGTCGACGGAGTCGGGGACGATCCCGTTGGTGTCGTGACCGGTGACGAAGGCGACCGCCGAGTTGACGTCGCGATGGGTCAGGGGAATTCCGGCATAGGCAAGGCCGCCGATCCCGGCGCTGATGCCCGGCACCACGCGGAACGGCACCCCGGCCTCCACCAGCGTCAGGGCCTCCTCACCGCCCCGGCCGAACACGAAGGGGTCGCCGCCCTTGAGGCGCAGCACGCGCTTGCCGTCGCGCGCGAGCTGGACGAGCCGGCGGGAGATGTCCGGCTGCTTCGCCGAGGGCTTGCCGCCGCGCTTGCCCGCATATTCGAGGACAGCGCCGGGGCGCGCCAGGTTCAGGATCTCGGGGCCGACCAGCGCGTCGTAGACGATCACGTCCGCCTGGCCCAGCCCGCGCAGGGCGAGCAGGGTCAGGAGGCCGGGATCGCCGGGGCCGGCGCCGGTCAGCCAGACCCAGCCCGGCTCCAGCGAGGGTAGCGACGGAAGGGCGGGCGAAAGGTTCTCCATGTCGCCATTATGCGAGCCTCGCCGTCGCCGACTAGCCAAATTGAGACATTCGCCCCTACTATTCGCGGCATGGCACGAAAACCGGAAGGGCCTTTGCGCCGCGGCTGGACGACCGGCGCCTGCGCGACGGCGGCGACCACCGCCGCCTACACGGCGCTGCTGACCGGCACGTTCCCGGACCCGGTCACGATCACCCTGCCGAAGGGCGAGCGGCCGAGCTTCGCGCTCGCGCACGAGAGCCTGGAGGGCGACGCCGCCACCGCCGGCGTCATCAAGGACGCCGGCGACGACCCGGACGTGACGCATGGCGCGCTCGTCCTCGCCACGGTGCGCCGCGGCGCGCCCGGCAGCGGCGTCGTCTTCAGGGCCGGCGAGGGCGTCGGCACGGTCACCAAGCCCGGCCTGCCGCTCGCGGTCGGCGAGCCGGCCATCAACCCGGTGCCGCGGCGAATGATGAGCGAGGCGGTGCAGCAGATCGCCGCCGCGCAAGGCATCCTCCCCGATGTCGAAATCACCATTGCCATCCCCGGCGGCGCCGAGATGGCGCGGCACACCTGGAACAGCCGGCTCGGCATCCTCGGCGGGCTGTCGATCCTGGGGACGACCGGGATCGTGCACCCCTATTCCTGCTCGGCCTGGATCGCCTCGATCCATCGCGGCATCGACGTCTGCCGGGCGAACGGCGTGGAACACGCCGCCGCCTGCACCGGATCGACATCCGAGGCCGGCGTGAAGCGCCTCTACGACCTGCCGGACTTCGCCTTCATCGACATGGGCGATTTCGCCGGCGGCATGCTGAAATACCTGCGGCGCCACCCGATCCCCCGCCTCACGCTGGGCGGCGGATTCGCGAAGATCTCCAAGCTGGCGGTGGGCTGCATGGACCTGCATTCGGGACGCAGCCAGATCGACCGCGACGCGCTGGCCGCCGCGCTGGAGGCCCTGGGCGCACCGCCCTCACAGGTGGCGGCCGCGCGCCGCGCCAACACCGCGAACGAGATCCTCGCCGACGCCGCGGCCGCAGGCCTGCCGCTGGCGGACCATGTGGCGCGGCAGGCGCAGGCACTGGCGAGCGACCTCGTCGAGGGCAAAGTCGCGATCGAGGTCGTGATCTTCGACCGCCAAGGCACTCTGGTCGGCCGCGCCGGATTCTGCTGAAATGGGGTGATCGGACCGCCGCGCCCTTGATCCGCACATGTCGGCCGCGCAGCGGAACGACCGCTTCCGCCGATCGGTTTATCGGCCGTCAACCGGGTTGGAGGCCGAAGATCGCATGCCGAAGCTATCGAATCCCGTAGACACCGAGCGCGCCGGAGGCACAAGAGCCGCCGCGCAGCGGCGCCTGCTGATTCTCGGCGGCACCGGGGAGGCCGCGGCGCTGGCCGAGGCCCTTTCGGGGCATGAGCGGATCGAGCCGATCACCTCGCTCGCCGGCCGGACGGAGGCGCCCAACCGGCCGCCCGGCACGGTGCGGATCGGCGGGTTCGGCGGACTGCAGGGGCTGCTCGACTACATCCGCGACGAGTCGATCGACCTAGTCGTCGATGCGACCCACCCCTTCGCGCAGCAGATCACCCGCAACGCGACCATCGCCTGCTGGTCGGCCGAAGTTCCGCTGCTGCGGCTGGAGCGCCCTGCCTGGGACCCGCATCCCGACGACGTCTGGTACGAGGTGGGCACGCTGGCCGACGCTGCGGCAACGGTCCCGAAGCTGGGCGCGCGGGCCTTCCTCACGGTCGGTGCCGGCGAGCTGCTGCCCTTCGCCGGCCTGCCGCAGGTCTGGTTCCTGGTTCGCCTCATCGAGGCGCCGAAGGAACGCCTGCCGCTGGCAAACTACGAGGTCGTCCTCGGCCGCGGCCCCTTCTCGGCGGCGAAGGAGCTGCGCCTGCTGGAGAGGCACGGAATTGACGTGGTCGTTGCGAAGAACAGCGGCGGCGACGCGACCTACGGCAAGATCGCGGCGGCCCGGGCCCTGGGCCTGCCGGTGATCCTGCTCCGCCGCCCGACCCTACCGGCCACCGAGCGGCCGGAGACGGTGGTCAGCACGGTCGAGGCGGCGCTCGCCTGGATCGAGGCGCAACTAACGCCGTAGCGGTCGAGCTATACCGCGCAGAGGTTGGAACGCGTCACGGAAGCGGCTCGGCGCCCCTATATCAAGGGGTCGCCGCCGGCGACGCCACGGCCTGACGCGTCAGGCGCTGCAATCGCATGAGATATAGAGACGCGTGATGATGTTGCCCTCGATGAACTCGAAGGAAAACAAGACCACCATGCCTGTAAGCCGGGGGTTCAGCCAACCCCTGGGTTAACGGCGGGCGAAAACTGCGGTCACCGCCTTTATCCATGAGACAGCGGGGTTTCCGCAGGTCCTGATAAGGGGCCTCCGAACGGCGCAGCAGGACTCCCCGGTCTGACTTATGGGGCGGCCTCGTTGTTTGTCACCGCAGGGGCGAGAGACAGGGTCGCTTCGAATCCGTCCATGCGACCGGGCGCGGGTGACCGCAGCACCAGCCGGGCGCCGGCGCCCCTGGCGATGGCGTCGGCGATGGCGAGGCCCAGGCCGGAGCCGTTCTCGCGGGTCTGCCCGCGCTCGAACGGGCGAGGCAGACGGTTCAGGATGTCGGCTGGTATGGGCGGGCCGCCGTTGGTCACGCGCAGCACACCGTCGCGCGTCAGCGCCACGCGCACGGGCTCATCCGGTGCACCGTGGCGCAGGGCGTTCTCGATCAGGTTCCGGGCCAGAATGGCGAAGGCGTCGGGGTCCATGTCGGACAGCGTCGGACCGTCCGGCATACTGGCCTCGATCCGGGCTGATCCGTCGGCACTCGCGCGCAACTCGTCCAGAACCAGGCCAAGGATCGGGGCGACGTCCATCGGCCGCTCGGCCCGCAGTCGTCCGCCCTCGGCCCGCGCGAGGTGCATCAGCTTCTCCGACAAGCGCGCAAGGCGCTTGAGCGCGACCTCGATTTCCCGTGCTCGATCGCGCGCGGGCCCCTCGCCGGTCTCGGCGATCAGGCGCTGGGTTTGTGCCAGCGCCGCCGCGACGGGGGTGCGCAATTCATGCGCGGCGTTGGCGGCAAAGCTGCGCTCGACCTCCAGCGTTCGGCGCAGCCGGTCCAGAAGGTCGTTCACCGCCCCGGCGACCGGTTCGATCTCGGCCGGCAGACCGCCTGCCGGCACCGGGGCGAGATCGCCGCCGCCGCGCGCCGAAATCGCGTCGCGGAATGCCCGGATCGGCCGCATCGAACGCCGCACCAGCGCCCACACGCCGAGTAGGCTGAGCGGCACCAGCAGGCCCAGGGGCAGGGCCAGCGCCAACGCCGCCTCGCGCGCGACCTCGCGGCGGCGCGCCAAAGGCTCGGCCACCGCGATCGTGATCGCGCCCTGCAGAGCGGCATCCTGGTAGATGCGGTGCGTGGGCGTCCGGGCGAAGCCTGGGCCGGCAAAAGGCGGGAAGATGGTTTCGTCCGCCGCGTGCGAGCGCATCAGCACTGTGCCGTTGGCGTCGCGCACGAGATAGGTGAAGTGCTCCTCATGCGGGCGCAGCGGCGTCACCCGCTGCGTGATGGCGTCGTCCTCGTCGCGGTTCAGGATCTCGATCACGGCGAGCGGCAGGATGCGCTGCGCCGTCTCCTGAAGCGCGCTGTCGAAGACCTCGTCCAGCTCGGTGCGCAGGTTGAGGACCGTCACGATGGCCGCCGCCGTCCACAGCACCGCCAGCCCGAGCGCCAGCGCAAGGGACAACTGCCCCTGCAGGCCGCGCGGCAAGGTCATCTGTCCGTCCCGAGCCGGTAGCCGATCCCGCGCACGGTCTCGATCACGCCGTGCCCGAGCTTCTTGCGCAGGCGGCTGACATGCACCTCGATCGTGTTGCTCTCAACCTCGTCACCGAACGCGTAGAGCCGCTCTTCCAGTTGCGCCTTCGACATCAGCTGACCGGGGCGCTGCACAAAGGCTTCGAACAGGGCCCATTCGCGGGCCGTCAGCGGCACCGACCTGCCGGCGCGGGTGATCCGCCGCGCGGCCAGGTCGATGGCAAGATCGCCGATCTCGATCAGCGGGTTCGGATTGCCGGAATACCGGCGGGCCACCGCGTTCAGCCGCGCCGACAGCTCCGAGAGATCGAAGGGCTTTACCATGTAGTCGTCGGCGCCCGCGTTCAGGCCCTCGATCCGGTCCGAGACCTGATCGAGCGCGGTGAGGATGATGACGGGTGTCACGTCGCCCTTGGCCCGCAAGCGGCGCAGGAAGGGGATGCCGCGGCCGTCGGGCAGCATCAAATCCAGCAGGATCAGATCGTAGGGCACGCTCGCCAGGTGATCGCCCGCGTCGTCCAGCCGCGTGACCCAATCCACCGAGTGGCCGTCGGCGCGGACCTGGTCGCGTACGGCGGCGCCCAGGATCGTGTCGTCTTCAACCAGCAACACCCGCATCCGTCCGGCTCCTCCCGACGTCACTCTACCTTACTGCCGCGTCTGCCTGACGGTCACCTGAAGCGAAGATCCCCGGGTGCTTCAGGTGGCCGTCAGGATCGGGTGTCACATAGAAGCGACGATCGGTCCGTCAACGGGAGTATGAGGGATGAAGAAAGCAATCTTTGCCGGCGCCGCCTTCGCGGTTGCCGTTCTCCTTGGCTCGCTCGGCGCGGCGTCCGCGCTCGCCGACGAGGACTGCCGCACGACCATGTCCGAATGGCAGCCGCGCGAGGCCGCCGTGGCCATGGCCAAAGAGTTCGGCTGGGACGTCCGGCGCGTCAAGGTGGACGACGGCTGCTATGAGATCAAGGCCCGGGACGCCGACGGCAACGAAGTCGAGGCGACGCTCGACCCGGGCACCCTCGCGCTGGTCAAGCTGGAGGTGGAGTTCCGCCCCGGCGCCGACCCCTCGCGCTATGTCGCTGGGGCCCGCGCCATGGGCACGGCGCCGGCGCGATCGGCAACGCCGCCCGCCAACGGCCTGTTCGGCGACGGCGCGAAACCGAGCGTCGTGGTCGAGTGAGGCCCCCGCGTTGCCGACTCGTGTCCGGGTCTCGCACTGGAGCCTTGATCCGAGTTTCCTGGGCCGCCGGAGGCAATGCCGGAGCTTGTGCATGAAGGGCCGCTCCAGATTGCCGCCGAACAGGCCGGGCCGCCTTTGCACGGTCCTCCGAAACGCCCCGCGCTCACCGCGGGGCGTTTCTGATTCTGTGCGCCGGGGCCAAACCTGACCGCGACCTGAAGCAGTTTTCTCCGGTCCTTCAGAGACGCGTCAGCTGGCACCGTCAAGTTCAGCCCCATCGAGAGACATGACCGGAGATCCACGCCATGAAATCCCTGCTGGCCACGCTTGCCCTGACGTCCGCGTTGACCCTGCCCGGGGTCGCCGCAGCCAAACCGGTCACGCTGACCGCCACGCTCAACGACTATGGCGGCGACGGGGCCTATCTGGCGCTGTATGTCACCGACGCCAACGGCGCCTATGCCGGCAGCCTTTGGATGGCCGGGGACAAGTCGAAGTACTACGAGCACCTGCGGGACTGGTACCGTGCCACCGGCGGCAGCCTGGCCGAGATCGATGGCATCACCGGTGCCAGCGTCGGCGCGGGGCGCACGCTGAAGATCACGCTCGATCTGGCGGATGCCCTGTTCGACGCGGGCTATGAACTGCACATCGACGCGGCGGTCGAGGACATGCGCGACAGCCCGTCCGACGTCGTGGTGCCGCTCACGCGCGCCGGGACCGGGCAGCCGGTGGCAGGCCGCCGCTACATCCGCGCCGTCGCCTACGACATGTGATCTCGGCTTTCCGAACGCGGTGCATCATGCTGCGACAGTTCCACAAGCTTTCGGGTCTGCTGGCGGCGCTTCTGGTCACCGTTCTCGCGCTCAGCGGGGCGGTCCTGTCGGCCTTTCCCGCACTGGACCGCGCCGGTGCCGTGATGGCACCGACGGATGCGATCAGCGTGGCCGATCTGGCCGGCCGGATCGCGGATCACTACCCGAGCGTTGAGCAGATCCGGCGCACGCCGTCGGGCAAGGTCATCGCCTTTCATTTCGAGAACGGCGCCCCCGCTTCAATTGTCGTCGACCCGGTGAGCGGTCAGGCGGTTGCGGACTATGCCCCGCCCGCGCTCGAGCGCTGGATGACCAACTTGCATCGATCTTTGTTTCTCGACGATGCCGGCCGGATGGTCGCGGGGCTGGGCGCCCTGGCAATGGCGCTCCTGGTCTTCTCGGGGCTGCAGATCACGGCGCGGCATATGGGCGGCTGGCGGCGGGTTCTGGGACGTGCGCGTGGTTCGCGCCACCGGCGCCTGCACGTCGATTTCGGCCGGCCGGCCGCGACGGGGTTGATGCTGTCCGCGCTGACCGGGATCTACATGTCGCTGAGCACGTTCGGGGTGGTCCCCGATGGCTCTGCCCAGGCCCCTGGCTTTCCGGAGCAGGTGGCCGGCGGCCCGGCCATCGCCGTGGATCGGATCGAGGCCTTTCGAGACATCGGCTTGAGCGACCTGCGCGAGCTGACCTTTCCCTATCCGGACGATCCGACGGACGCCTACGGCATCAAGACCGCCACGGGCGAAGGCTACGTCGACCAGGCCACTGGCCAGATGCTGGTCTGGCAGGAGTATGGTCTGGCGCGGCAGGTCCACGAGACCATTTACAGGCTGCACACCGGGCAGGGCCTTTGGTGGCTCGGCCTGCTCCTTGGACTGGCGGCCCTGGCCGTGCCCGTGATGTCCGTAACCGGCATGCTGGTTTGGGCGTCGGGGCGCCGCGGGCGGCCCCGGATCGAGGCAAATGTCCCTGCCCGGGCCGCCGATACCGTGATCCTCGTCGGCAGCGAGGGCGGCAGCACCTGGGGGTTTGCCCGAACCCTGCACGATGCGCTGACCGCGACCGGCCACAAAGTCCATACCGCGCCCATGGACAGCCTCGCGCCTCGCTACCGCGCGGCAAGCCGGATGTTCATCCTGACCGCCACATACGGCGACGGCGCGGCCCCGCGTTCTGCCCGGCGCTTCCTGGCGCGACTCGAGGCAATGGATGCTCCCGCCTTTCCGGTGGCGGTGCTGGGGTTCGGCGATCGCAGGTTCCCGCGGTTCTGCCGATTCGCGCAGGACGTCGAGCAGGCGCTGCTGCGGAAGGGCTGGGCGTCGTTCATGCCGCTCGCAACCATCGACCGTCAGTCCGCACAGGCATTCGCCCGCTGGGGCACGGCGCTGTCCGAAGCGCTGGGCGAAGCGGTGACGCTCACTCACGTACCCGCCCGACCGCGCAGCCACACGCTGACGCTGCTGACGCGCCGCGACTACGGCGAGGCGGTGCAGGCCCCGACCAGCATCCTCCGCTTCGCCGTGCCGCGCAGCGGCCTGCTGGCGCGGCTGACGGGCCGGGCCTTCCCGCGCTTTGCGGCGGGCGACCTGCTGGGCATCCTGCCGCCGGGCAGCGACATTCCGCGCTACTACTCCCTGGCATCGAGCTCGCGAGACGGCGTGCTGGAGATCTGCGTGCGCAAGCATCCGGGCGGGTTGTGCTCGGGCCATTTGCACGGGCTGCGGCCCGGCGCCACCATCGATGCCTTCATCAGGTCCAACCCCGAGTTCCGGCCCGCAAGCGGCCGCAAGCCGGTCATCCTGATTGGCGCGGGCACGGGGATGGGTCCTCTGGCGGGGTTTATCCGTGCCAATCGCCGCCGCCGACCCGTGCATCTCTACTTCGGCGGGCGCGATCCGGGCTCGGACTATCTCTACGAAGATGAGATCGCCACCTGGTTGGGCGACAAACGCCTGTCCAGCGTGACCACCGCCTTCTCGCGGGTGGCGGAACGCGTTTATGTGCAAGACCGCATTCGGGAGAACGCCGAGGCGCTGCGGACCATGATCGCGCAGGGTGCGCAGGTCATGGTCTGCGGAGGCCGCAACATGGCCGACGGCGTCAGGGCGGCGCTGGAGGAGGTGCTGATCCCGCTGGGTCTGACCGCGGCCGCGCTGAAAGCGCAAGGACGGTATGCCGAAGATGTCTACTGACCTGACCCGATATGCCCTGAACGGACCGACGATGGGAACACGCTGGTCGGCGCTGATCTATGCACCGACCTCGACGGACCATAAGGCGCTTCGCGCCGCGCTGGCGCGGGCGGTGGACGAGGTCGACCACCAGATGTCCACGTGGAAGCCGGATAGCGATCTGATGCGGATGAATGCGGCGCCGCCGGGCGTGTGGATCGACCTGCCGCCCGCGCTGATGCAGGTCCTGGCCACGGGTCTTGAGATCGGCCGCGCTTCGAAGGGCGCCTTCGACATCGGACTGGGCGATCTAGTCAACGCCTGGGGCTTCGGCCCGCGGACAGCAGACCCTGAGGCGATCCGCGCACATCTCGGCCAATGCCGCCCACCGGCCCACGACCTTCTGGAACTGGACACCGAACGGGGTCGCGCGCGCAAGCATGGAGCTCTTTCGTTGGACCTGTCGGGCATCGCCAAGGGCTACGGCGTGGATCGGATGATGGCGGTGATCGAAGGCTTCGGGATCACTTCGGCGCTCGTCGGCCTCGATGGCGAGCTGCGCGCGAAAGGCGTGAAGGCCGATGGCACGCCTTGGACCGTGGCGATCGAAAGGCCCGACTATGAGCTGCGCGCGCCCATGTCCGTGCTGACGCTTCAGGACGCGGCGGTCGCGACCTCGGGCGATTATCGTCACTGGATCGATGTCGGCCCGATGCGTCTGTCTCACACAATGGACGCTCGGACCGGCGGGCCCCTGAACAACCGCGTGGCTTCGGTCTCAGTACTGACCGAGAGCTGCATGGAAGCCGATGCGTGGGCCACGGCGCTGCTGGTCATGGGCGAAGCCGCCGGGTCCGCCTTTGCGGATGCCCAAGGCATGAACGCCCTGTTCGTTCTCCGCACCGAAAGCGGCCTCGCACGGCGCCCCGTCGGACCGATCTTCGCTCCGGGCCATCATCGGGGGGCGGCAACCGGCATCTGACCGGGGGCGGAGAGAATGCGCTTTCATCCCCAGTGGTTCCGGACGCAACTGGAGGTGCGCAGCCACGCAGGAGAGGCTCGCGCACGCTGCCACGCGCGTCTGGGGAGCGCTCCGCATTGGGCGAGTGGTGCCGAGCATCTCCAGCGGCTCGCAGCTCAGCCGTTTCCCCACAAGGACAACGACGCCCGCCGACGCGCGATGCGAATGAGCCCGTTCGGGCCCGTGTGTCGGCTCAATCGATCGATCTCGGTTGGTCCGAGGTCCATCGCGCCGCCGTCAGGAGCGAAAGGACCGCGGCGGCGAGTGCTATCAGATTCAGCACGGCACCCGCGGCGTGCGCGTACTCCCACTGGTCGCGCAGCGCGCGCCAATTGTCCGGCACTTGCGTCCAGTTCGCCGTCGCCTGGTTGGCCGGATAGGTCCAGGTCCAGAAAATGATCTGGGTGCCGACGATCGCGAGCAGGGCGACGAGCGCCCACAGGAACGGCGCGCGCCGCCGCCGAAGCATGACGACCAGCGCAAGATTGGCAAGGAGGGCCGCGACGATGACGATACCGAACAGGGCCCAGCCGCGATAGACGCCCTGCGCGACGAAATACTGTTCCTGAGGCAGGCCGATCTTGTTCGGCAGCGCGAATAAATGCGCGCCGGCGGGAACAAGCGCCAGGACGTTGAACAGAATCGCGAAGAAATACGCCGTCTTGAGCCGCATGAATCGAGCCCGGGCAGTGCTCCGGCGCTCGCATGATAGTCGCGGCCGGTCCCGCCTGTCGATCTCGGAGGTCCGGATTCGATCGGCGCGCAGCGGCGCCTGAATCCCGCGAAGGTCGCGAACAGCGCGAAGACCGCCGTGGAAGGATTATCAACCGCCGCGCTGCGCTGTATGGTGCCCGCGCGACCGGCCGGCCGTTGTGCCGCCGGAGATGATGGGAGAGAGACACGCTCATGCCGGGTTCGGCCGTGTTCGACAGTGCGTTCCGGGCGCGCCTCCGTGACCTGCTCGTCTGGCGCCGCGACGTGCGGCGGTTCCGACCGGATCCGCTGCCGGATGGAACGCTGGAGCGTCTGGTGGAACTGGCCTGCCTCGCGCCATCGGTCGGCCTGAGCCAGCCCTGGCGGTTCGTCGAGGTGGCCGACCCGGCGCGGCGCCAAGCGGTGCGGGACAATTTCGAAGCCTGCAACGCGGAGGCCCTGGCCGATTACACGGGCGAGCGCGCCGGGCTCTATGCCCGCCTCAAGCTCGCCGGGCTCGACGAGGCGCCGCTGCAGCTCGCCGTCTTCGCCGACCGGTTGACCGCGCAGGGGCACGGCCTCGGCCGCCGCACGATGCCGGAAATGATCGAGTATTCCGTCGTGACGGCCATTCACACCCTGTGGCTCGCGGCCCGCGCCGAAGGCATCGGACTGGGCTGGGTCTCCATCCTTGACCCGGAGCGGATCGCCGCGATCCTCGATGTGCCCGCCGACTGGTCCTTCATCGGCTATCTGTGCCTTGGGTACCCGCAGGCGGAGGATGACACCCCGGCGCTGGAACGCGCGGGCTGGGAACAGCGCCGGGACGCCGATTCATTCCTCCTTCGCCGGTGACGGCATCGCCGCCCGGGCCTTCGCCTTGGGCCCGGGGCGCAGGATGTGGCGGTGGTCGGCGTGGTAGAGGCGGCTGTCCGTGAAGTCCCGGTTGTCGAAGACGCGGCCGACGAAGATGAGGGCGGTGCGGGTGATCTTGGCCGCCTTGACGAGGCCGCGGATGGTGGCGAGCGTGCCGCGGATCACCCGCTGGTCCGGCCAGCCGACGCGGTAGACGACCACGACCGGACAGTCGGCGCCGTAGCGCGGCGTCAGCTCGCTCACGACCCGATGAATGTTGCGGACCGAAAGGTGGATCGCCAGGGTGGCGCCCGAGGCGCCGAGGGTCGCCAGGTCTTCGCCCGGCGGCATCGGCGAGGCCTTGCCCTCCGTGCGCGTCAGGATCACCGTCTGGCTCACCTCCGGCAGGGTCAGCTCGGTCTTGAGCACGGCCGCAGCGGCGGCGTAGGCGGGCACGCCGGGCGTCACGTCATAGGGAATCCCGAGCGCGTCGAGCCGGCGCATCTGCTCGGCGATGGCGCCGTAGAGCGAAGGGTCGCCGGAATGAACGCGCGCCACGTCCTTTCCCGCCTCGTGCGCGGCCTGCATGTGGGCGAGGATCTCGTCGAGGGTGAGTGGTGCGGTGTCGATCACCGTGGCGCCGGCGGGGGCATGCGCCACCACCTGCGGAGGCACCAGCGAGCCGGCATAGAGCACGACCGGGCAGCGGGCGATCAGGTCGCGCCCGCGCACGGTGATGAGGTCCGGGTCCCCGGGCCCGGCGCCGATGAAGTGGACGGTCATGTCCCCTCCCCGTTCTTTCGCTCCCCGCTCTTTCGCTCATAGCCGCGCGGCGTGTAGACCCAGGCGCCGCCGTCGGGGCGCGGCACGGTCCGGGTGGCGGTGCTGCCGATCAGCACGACCGTCAGCATGTCCACTTGGCTGGGGTCGAGCGCGCCCAGCGTCGTCACCGTCACCCGCTCGCCGGCGCGGCCGAGATTGCGGGCGAGCGCCACCGGCGTTTCCGGCGGACGCTTCGCCAGCAGGATGTCGCGGGCGGCGACGAGCTGGCTGCGGCGGCGCTGCGACACCGGGTTGTAGAGCGCCACGACGAAGTCCCCCTCCGCCGCCGCCCTGAGGCGCCGCTCGATGACCAGCCAGGGCGTCAGCAGGTCGGAAAGCGATATGGCGCAGAAGTCGTGGCCGAGCGGCGCGCCAAGCCGCGCCGCCGCCGCCTGCATCGCCGAGATGCCGGGGACGCCGAGGATCTCGATCCGTTCCCAGTCCGGCCTGCCGCCGCGCTCGATCAGCTCGAAGACGAGACTCGCCATGGCATAGATGCCGGCATCGCCCGAGGAGACGAGCGCCACCGCGCGGCCCTCGGCGGCGAGGTCGAGCGCCGCGCGGACCCGTGCCGTCTCCTCGCCGAGCTCGTAGCCATGCAGCGCCTTGCCCCGCGCCGCGTCGCCGAGCAGATCGAGATAGAGGCGATAGCCGACGAGGTCGGTCGCCGCCCGCAGCGCGGCGTCAGCCGCCGCGGTGCGCCCGTCGGCCTCGCCCGGGCCGATCCCGACGATAGCGAGCCGGCCCCGCGCCCGGCCGACGGTGGCCGGATCGACGATCCGGGGGCTGCGGGCGATGGCACAGGTGGTTCTCTCACTCCGCCGCTTCGGCAGGACCAGCGCCCCCGCCGGGCCGACGGCGGCGAGCGCCGCGCCCTCGGCGACGCCGTGGCACCCCGTCTCGCGGAACACGAGGTCGGAGGGGTTGGCGAGGCGCGGCACCTCGGCCTCCAGCGTCTCCGCGTCGAAGAACCGCGCCGGGACGCCGAGTTCCGCCGCCAGGGCGTGGACCGCCGGCTCCGCCGCCTTGAGGGCGATGGACGCGACGCAGGCAACCGACCGCGGCGCCAAGCCCGCCTCCTCCAGGCAGCGCCGCGCCAGTTCGATCAGTTCCTCCGGCGGGGCGAGTCGCTCGCAGCCCACGCCGAGGACGAGCGTCGCCGGGTGCAGGACAAGCGTGTGAAGGCCGGGGGCGACGTTACGGTCGGTAACGAAGACGCGGGGCCGCGCCTCCCCCCCTCCCCATCCCTCCCCCTCGACGAGGGAGGGATGGGAGGGGGTGACCGGTAACTCGAGGAAGGGTGCGCTCCGCAGCCAGCCGCAATCCGGCTCCGCCGCTTCGATCGAGAGCCCGACCGGCTCGCCGGCGAGCAGCGCCGCCGTGACCGGCTTCACCGCCGCCTCGTCGGCGAGGCGCCAGCCGGGCGGCGGCTCGTCGAGGGCCAGGCCGAAGCGGCGGTCTCCCGCCGTCGTCACCGCGGCGACGCCGCCCAGCGTCTCGGCGATCCGCCGGGCGAGATCGTTCGCCCCGCGATGGCCGCCGAGCAGCGGCACCGCCGCGCTGCCGTCCTCCGCCACGGCGACGACCGGCGGCTCCGTCCGCTTGTCGGTCAGCAGCGGCGCCAGGCTGCGGATCAGCACGCCGGCGGCGCAGATCCCGACGATCGGCTTGCCGGCGGCAAACAGCTCGCGCAGATGCCCGGCCGTGTCGGTGAAGGCGATCCCGGCCTCCGCCACGCGCGGCGCGAAGCCGTGCAGGGCCGAACCCGGTAGCGCGGCGGCGATGCGCCGCGCCGTCGCGAGGCCGCTCGGGCCCAGCACCACGACCGCGGCCGCCGTCATCGCCAGGGTCATCGCCAGGCCTCGCCGCGGCTGTGCACGAGCACCATGGAGAAGTAGGGCGCGGCGTCGCCGCTCACCTCAGCCAGCGGGAGGATGCGCTGCGCGTCCAGGGTCGCGCGCTCGACGTAGCGGGCACGGTCGAGCATCCCCAGCGAGTCGAGCACGCGGCGCAGCTTGCCGAGATGGCGCCCCACCTTGATGATCGCCGCCGCGTCGCCGGCGGCGAGCCGCGCCGCGAGCGCGTCCTCCGGCAGCGGCGCCGGGATCACCGTCAGCGTGTCGTTGCGGGCAGCGAGCGGCGCGCCGCAGGCATCGGCGCAGGCCATCAGCGAGGAAACGCCGGGCACGACCCGCACCGGGCAGCGCTCGACCAGCCGGGCGTAGAGATAGAGGAAGGAGCCGTAGAAGAACGGGTCGCCCTCGCACAGCACCGCGACGTCGCGCCCGGCGGCCGCGTGATCGGCGATGCGCTCGGCGGCGCGGTCATAAATCTCGTCCTTCGGGAAGCGGCCGTCACCGATCGGCATGCGGATGGCGATCTCCTCCTGCCCGCCGGGCAGATGCGGCGCGACAATGGACCGCGCGAAGCTGTCGCCGGTCTCCGGCGCCGGATAGGCGATGACCGGCGCCGCGCGCAGCAAGCGCAGTGCCTTGAGGGTCAGCAACTCCGGATCGCCCGGCCCGACGCCGAGCCCCCACACGGTGCCGCTCATGGTTTCGCCGCCGCGAGCTGGGTCACCGGCCGCAGCGGTCGCCAACCGGTGAACGGACCAACGGGCTCGGCACGGCTCACGGCGAGGCGGGTCAGGGTGCCGCCGATCGCCGCGCGCAGGGCGATCAGCCGCGCCTCCCCCTCGACCGTCACGGCGTTCGCCACCAGTCGGCCGCCGCGCGGCAGCACCTCCCAGCAGCGCTCCGCCAGACCGGGAGCCGTCACCCCGCCGCCGATGAAGACAGCGTCGGGCGCGGGCAGGTCGGCCAGCGCGGCCGGCGCCTCGCCTGTGACGATCTCGAGCTGCGGCACGCCGAGGGCCGCGGCGTTCTCCGCGATCATCGCGGCGCGCCTAGCCTCCCGCTCCACGGCGACAGCGCGGAGCGAGCGGCCGCAGCGCAGCCATTCGATGGCGACCGAGCCGCAGCCGGCGCCGACGTCCCACAGGCGCTGCCCCGGCAGCGGCGCCAGCGCCGCAAGCGTCGCCGCGCGGATCTCGCGCTTGGTGAGCTGCCCGTCATGGATGAAGGCCTCGTCGGGCAGTCCCGGCACGCGCGGACGGACGAAGGCCTCCGGCCCGGCCGCGACGCATTCGACGGCGAGGGTGTTGAGGTCGGCGACGCGCTCCGCCGCCCAGCCTTCGGCGGTGGCTTCCACCTGTCTCTCCTTCGCGCCCCCCATATGCTCCAGCGCGACCAGCCGGCTCGGCCCGTAGCCAAGGGCGGTCAAGGCCCTGGCGACTTCGGCCGGGGTGGTGCCGTCATTGCTCAGCAGGAGCAGGCGCGCACCCGGCGCGACCACGCCGTTAAGCAGCGCCAGCGGCCGGCCGTGCAGCGTCAGGCACTCGACCTCCGCGAGTGGCCAGCCGAGGCGCGCGCAGGCGAGGCCGAAGGCGGAGGCGGCCGGCAGAATCAGCATCTCTGCGGGCGGCACCGCGCGGGCGAGGGTCACGCCGATGCCGTACCACATGGGGTCGCCTGTCGCGAGGACGACCACCCGCCGGCCGCGCCGGCGCAGGATCTCCTCGATGGTCAGCCGCAGCGGCGAGGCCCAGGTCATGCGCTCGACGGCACCGTTCTCGGGCACCATCGCCAGATGGCGGGTCCCGCCGACCAGGACCTCTGCCCGATCGACGAGGCCGCGGGCGACCGGGGACAATCCCTCCAGCCCGTCCTCGCCCAGGCCGACGATGGACAACCAGCGTCCGGTCATGGCACCTCGCCCTCTTGCCTCAGGATCAGGGCATTGACGGCCGCGGCGGCAAGGGCGCTACCGCCGCGCCGGCCGCGCAGCGTCAGATAGGGGATACCCAGATCCGCCGCGATCAGCGCGTCCTTCGATTCCGCCGCGCCGACGAACCCGACCGGAAAGGCGAGGATCGCCGCCGGGCGCGGCCCGCCCGCCTCGACGATCTCGAGGAGGCGGAAGAGAGCCGTCGGCGCGTTGCCGATGGCGGCCACGGAGCCGGCCAGCCGGTCGCGCCACAGCTCGACCGCGGCGGCCGAGCGCGTCGTCCGGAGCGTCCGTGCGAGGTCCGGGACGCGCGGGTCGTCCAGCGTGCAGACCACGTCGTTCGCGGCGGGCAGGCGTCGCCGGAGGATGCCGGAGGCGACCATCGCGGCGTCACAGAAGATCGGCGCGCCGTCGGCGAGCGCCGCCCGCGCCGCCTCCGTCAGATCGGACGTGAAGGCGAGATCGGCGGCAATGTCCGGCATGCCGCAAGCGTGGATGAGCCGCACCGCGATCTCCGCGATCGCGGGCGGCAGGTGGTCGAGCTTCGCCTCCTCGCGGATGAGCGCGAAGGAGCGCCGGTAGATCGCGTCGGGATCGCGGAGATATCGGCGGACATCGGGTGCTTCACCCCCTCCCCAACCCTCCCCCGTCGAGGGGGTGGGTGCTCTTTCTTCGCCGATGGCACCAAAACTGTTCCCTCCCCCCTTGCGGGGGAGGGTTCGGAAGGGGGGAGCGGCCGCTCGTCTATCTGCCATCGTCTCACTCCGCCGCGTCGGGATTGCGCCGCTGCGGCCCATGCGGGTGGTCGGCATGGGGATGCGGCGGATGCCGATGCTCGTGATGATGGTGATGACCATGGTGATGATGGTCGTGGCCATGGTGATGATGGCCGTGATCGTGGTGATGGTGGTGCCCGTCGTGGTGATGGTGATGATGGTCGTGCGCCGCGCGGTCGGCGTCGGTGCCGATCCCCTCGACGTGGTGGTGATGGCTTTCCTGCGGCCACCCCACCTCGGCCTCGAAGCCCAGCACCTGCTCGCGATACTTGCAGAGCTGGCAGTTCATGTTGTTCTGGCCCTGGAGGATCTCCTCCACTCGCTCGGCGAAGGTGTCGAGCACGAGCGGATGGTCGTTCAGATAGCCGGCCTTCAGGAACTCGATCTCCGGATGGCGGGCCGCGATCTGGTCGGTGATCCGGTAGATGCGCTTCACCAGAACGCCGGTGAAGAGGAAATAGGGGAAGACGATGATCCGCCGGTAGCCGAGCTTCACCGCATGCTCGAGTCCGGGCGCCACCAGCGGGAAGGTGACGCCGCTGTAGCAGACCTCTGTCCAGCCGAAGCCCATGCCCTCCCACAACATGCGCGCGACCTTCGAGATGTTGGAATTGGCATCGGGATCGGAGGTGCCGCGACCGACCACGACCAGCAGGGTTTCCTCTCGTGGCACCGCGCGGGTGGCGGACCGCTCCGCCTCCTCGATCCGATCGCGGGCGGCGCGCAGCAGCTTGAGCTCGACGGCGAGCTCGCGGCCGTAGTCGATCCGCAGCCCCGGATGCTGCGCCTGGTAGGTGTTGAGCACGGAGGGAATGTCGTTCTTGGCATGGCCGGCGGCGAGCAGCATGCCCGGCACGGCGAGGATCCGCGTCACCCCCTTCGCGCGCAGTTCGTCCAGCCCGTCGCGGATGATCGGCCGGGCGAATTCGAGGAATCCGCTGCTCACCGGATATTGCGGCAGCCGTTCAGCGATCCCGGCCGCGACCGCCGCGAACTCCCGCACCGCCTCGACATCGCGGCTGCCGTGGCCGCAGACCATCACACCGATCCTGTTCATCTCCGAGTCTCCTGTATGCGAGCGCGGTGAAGCGCATGGGGAAGCGGGGTGCGCGTTGACGCGAGCCGGAATAGCTGCTCATGCTCCGCGCCATGCTTGCGCCCGCGACCGCCGGCCCTGATCCGCTGCTCATTCTTCTTCTGGCGATCGCCTTCGACGCGATCCTGGGCGACCCGCCCTGGCTTTATCGCGCCCTGCCCCATCCGGTCGTCATCCTCGGCCGGGGCATCGATTGGCTGGACCGTCGCCTGAACCGCGAGACGGCAGCGAACGTCGCACGCCGCGGCGCCGGCGCGCTTGCCGTGCTGATCCTGGTCGGGGCCGCCGTAGCGACGGGCTGGATTCTCTCCGCCGCCTTCGCGCGCCTGCCCTTCGGCTGGGTGCTTGAGGGGCTGGCGATGAGCAGCCTCGTCGCCCAGAAGAGCCTCTACGACCATGTCGCCGCCGTGGCCCGGGGCCTCGAGCAAGGTGGCCTCGAAGGCGGCCGCAAGGCGGTGTCGCTGATCGTCGGACGCGATCCGGAGAGCCTCGACGACGCCGGCGTCGCCCGCGCCGCCATCGAGTCGCTCGCCGAGAACTTCTCCGACGGCGTCGTGGCGCCGCTGTTCTGGGCGGCGCTGTTCGGCCTGCCGGGCCTGCTTGCCTACAAGGCGGTGAACACCGCCGACAGCATGATCGGCCACCGCACGCCACGCCATGAAGCCTTCGGCTGGGCCGCGGCGCGGCTCGACGACCTCGTCAATCTGGTGCCGGCGCGCCTCGCCGGGCTGCTGATCGTGGCAGCGGCCCTGATGCTGCCGGGTGCCCGGGCCGGCAAGGCGCTGCATGCCATGCGACGCGACGCGCCGAAACACCGTTCGCCCAACGCCGGCTGGCAGGAAGCGGCGATGGCCGGCGCGCTCGGCCTCGCCATCGCCGGGCCGCGCCGCTACGGCGGCAGAACCGTCGAGGACGCCTGGATGGGCGCCGGCGGGCGAACAGAAGCAACGGCCGAGGACATCCGCCGCGCCCTGCGCCTCTATCTCGCCGCCTGCATCCTGCAGGCGGCGCTCATCGCCCTGGCCGCGGCCGTATAGGAACCACGGACGCAGAGAGACACGGGGAGCAAATCTTTCCCCTGTGCCTCTGTGCCTCTGTGGTGAACCGACTTCAATCAGCACGGGCGATCTCCAGGATGCGGTCGAGGTCGAGATGCGCAGCGAGGTGGTCGGCCAGCGCGTCCAGGGTCGCCTCCACCTCGCGTTCATAGGCGATGCCGCTTACCGCCCGGCGTCGGATTCGGTCGAGAAAGGCATGACGGAATCCGTCGGCGGCGAACAGCCCGTGGACGTAGCAGCCGAGCACGCGGCCGTCAGCCGACCGCGCGCCTTCCGGGCGCTCGCCGCCGTCCTCGGCGAGGTGAAGCATCGGCCGCGCGAGCGCCGGCCCGTGGGTGCGGCCGATATGCATCTCGTAGCCGGCAATCGGCTCGCCGGTGGCGAGGTCGCGGCCGCGGACCGCGCGCAGCGTCTTGTCGCCGGCAAGTTCGGTCTCGACGGCAAGCAGGCCCAGCCCCTCGACCGCGCCGGCCGGCCCCTCGATGCCCGCCGGATCGGACAGGCGGCGGCCCAGCATCTGATAGCCGCCGCACAGCCCCAGCACCCAGCCGCCGCGCCGCAGATGCGCCCGCAGGTCGATGTCCCAGCCTTCGGCCCGAAGGAGGGCAAGGTCGGCGATCGTCGATTTCGAGCCGGGCAGGATCACGAGGTCGGCGTCGCCCGGCAGCGGCCGGCCCGGCGGCACCAGCTCGACCGTGACGTCCGGCTCCGCGCGCAACGGATCGAGGTCGTCGAAATTGGCGATGCGGGCGAACCGCGGCACCGCGATCTTGATCGCCCCGGCAGCGCCGCGCCCGGTGTCGCCTTCCAGCGTCATCGCGTCCTCCGCCGGCAGCTTCGCGGCCGCCGCGAAAAACGGGACGACGCCGAGGCTCGGCAAGCCGGTGCGCGCGGTGATGATCGCGAGCCCCTCGTCGAACAGCCGCACGTCGCCGCGAAACTTGTTGATCAGATAGCCCGCGAGGCGGGCGCGGTCGGCGTCGTCGAGCAGGGCGTGGGTGCCGACAATGGAGGCGATGACGCCGCCGCGATCGATGTCGCCCACGAGCAGGACCGGCACCCGCGCGGCCGCCGCAAAGCCCATATTCGCGATGTCGCCGGCGCGGAGATTGACCTCGGCCGGGCTGCCCGCGCCCTCGACGAGCACGAGGTCGGCCTCGGCGCGCAGCCGGGCGAAGCTGTCGAGCACCGCCGGCATGAGCTCGCGCTTGATCCGCTGGTAGACATCCGCCTTCGCCGTGCCCCACACGCGCCCCTGCAGCACCACCTGGGCACCCACCTCGCTCTGCGGCTTCAGAAGCACGGGATTCATGTGCAGGCTGGGGGCGACGCCGCAGGCGCGCGCCTGCAGGGCCTGGGCACGGCCGATCTCGCCGCCCTCGGCGGTGACCGCCGCGTTGTTGGACATGTTCTGGGGCTTGAACGGCCGCACGGCGAGCCCGCGCCGGGCATAGGCGCGCGCAAGCCCCGCGACGATCAGCGACTTGCCGACGTCGGAGCCCGTGCCCTGGAACATGATCGCGGCGGCGGTCATCGGCGCTTGGTCAGAACTCGATTCCCGCCTGCGCCTTCACGCCCTCGCGGAAGGGGTGCTTGACCATCGTCATCTCGGTGACGAGGTCGGCCATCTCGATCAGCTCGGGCTTGGCGTTGCGGCCGGTAACGACAAGGTGCAGGTCCTTGGGCTTCGCCTTCAGCACCGCGAGCACCTCGTCGAGGGGAAGGTAGTCGTAGCGCAGCACGATGTTGAGCTCGTCGAGCAGGATCATCTTGTAAGCCGGATCGGCGATCATCCGCTTCGCCTCATCCCAGGCCGCACGCGCCGCGCGGATGTCGCGGGCGCGGTCCTGGGTTTCCCAGGTGAATCCCTCGCCCATGGCGCGGATCGTCACCTGGTCGGGGAACCGCTCCAGGACCTTGCGCTCGCCGGTTTCCCACCGGCCCTTGACGAACTGCACGATGCCGACGCGGAAGCCGTGGCCGATGCAGCGCATCACCATGCCGAAGGCGGCCGACGACTTGCCCTTGCCCTTGCCGGTATGGACGATCAGCAAGCCCTTCTCGATGGTCTTGGTCGCCATCATCTTCTCGCGCGCGGCCTTGCGCTTCGCCGCCTTCTCGTTCGCGCGGCGGTTGATCTCCTCTTCGCTCAGCATCTCATCCGTCGTCATGTGCAATCTCCTCCCTTCCAGCCAGCGCCGCCAGACGGCCATAGGCGGCGTTCGAGCGGGGCCGCCACAGGCCGCGCTCCTGCGCCTCGATCAGCCGCTCCGCCATCTCGCGCGCCGCGGCAGGATTGTGGTCCAGCATGAAGCGGCGGACCTCGTCGTCGGCGACGTAGGCGTCGAACACGGCGTCGAAATGGTGGTCGGCGACGCAGTCCGCCGTCGCGGCGAAGGCGAAGAGGTAATCGACGGTCGCCGCCATCTCGAAGGCACCCTTGTATCCGTGACGCATGACGCCGCGGATCCATTTCGGGTTGACGACGCGGGCCCGGACGACGCGCGCGATCTCCTCGTCGAGAGTGCGGATCCGCGGGTTCTCCGGCCGGGAATGGTCGTTGTGGTAGATCGCCGGGCGGCGCCCGGACAGCTCGCGCACGGCCGCCGCGAGACCGCCTTCGAACTGGTAGTAGTCGTCGCTGTCGAGCAGGTCGTGCTCGCGGTTGTCCTGGTTGTGGAGCACGCCCTCGATCTGGGCGAGCCGAGTCTCGAACAGCCGGTGCTCCGCCGCGCCGGCCGCGCCGCCGCCATAGGCGTAGCCGCCCCAGGCGACATAGGCGCGCGCGAGGTCGGCCGCGGTCTCCCAGCCGCGCTCGTCGATCAGCGCCTGTAGACCGGCGCCATAGGCCCCGGGCTTGGAGCCGAAGACGCGGAAGCCGGCCCGCCGCGCCGCCGCCTCACGCGAGAGGCCACTCGCCACCAGCGCTTCCGTGTCGCGGCGCACGCGCTCGGCGAGTGGGTTCATCGCCGGCGGCTCGTCCTCCAGCGCGGCGACGGCCCGGGCGGCGCTGTCGACCAGGTCGATCTGCGCCGGGAAGGCGTCGCGGAAGAAGCCCGAGATGCGCAGGGTCACGTCGACACGCGGGCGGTCGAGGACCGACAGCGGCAGGATCTCGAAGCCGTTCACCCGGCCCGAGCCGGTGTCCCAGGTAGGCCGCACCCCCATGAGCGCCAGCGCCTGGGCAATGTCGTCGCCGCCGGTGCGCATGTTGGCGGTGCCCCAGGCAGACAGCGCCAGCGCCTTCGGCCAGGCGCCGTGCTCCTGCCGGTAGCGGTCGAGCAGCAGCGCCGCCGATTTCCAGCCAAGCTGCCAGGCCGTCGGCGTCGGCACGGTGCGGGTATCGACGGAGTAGAAGTTGCGGCCCGTGGGGAGCACCTCGGGACGGCCGCGGGTCGGTGCGCCCGACGGGCCCGGGGCGACGAAGCGGCCGTCGAGGCCGGTCAGCAGACCCGCGATCTCCGCCTCGCCGCAGGACCGCACGGTCGGGCGCAGGCGGCCTTCGATATAGGCGAGCACCGCGCGCGTCGCCGTCCAGTCAGGCGCCGGCTCCGTCTCCCCGGCGACGAGGCGGCGGGCCAGAAGTTCGAGCCGCTCCACGGTATCGCCGTGGGTGCGCCAGGGATCCGGCCCTGCGAGAGCCGCCGGCCGGGGACCTGTCCACGGCTTCGCCATCTCCGCCGCGAGGGGATCGAAGCCGTCTTCGCACAGGCCGAGGTCGCGGGCGAGCGCACGGATGAGCGAGGCGTCGCCCCCCTCGCCCGCGCCGCGCGGCAGGCGCGTGAGCGCGACCAGAAGGTCCGTCAGCTGCTCGCCTTCCGGCGACCGGCCGAAGACGTGCAAGCCGTCGCGGATCTGCAGCTCCTTCAGCTCGCAGAGATGGTTGTCGAGCTTGCCGAGCGCGCTGTCTGCGTCCTCGTCATGAGAAATGCCGCAGTCCTTGTCGAGCCCGGTCGCCGCGGCGAGCTCCAGGATCCGGTCGCGCAGCGCGCGGCAGCGGCGCGGATCGAGGCCGGCCGCCTCGTAATACTCGTCGACGAGTTGCTCGAGATCACGCAACGGGCCGTAGCTTTCTGCGCGGGTCAGCGGCGGCGTCAGATGATCGATGATGACGGCGGCGGTCCGGCGCTTCGCCTGGCTGCCCTCGCCCGGGTCGTTGACGATGAAGGGATAGAGATGCGGCAAGGGCCCCAGCGCCGCCTCGGGATAGCACTCGGCGGAAAGCGCCAACGCCTTGCCCGGCAGCCATTCGAGGTTGCCGTGCTTGCCCATATGGATCACCGCATGCACGTCGAACGCGCGGCGCAGCCAGGCGTAAAAGGCAAGATAGCCGTGCGGCGGGACGAGGTCCGGGTCGTGGTAGCTGCGCGCCGGATCGATGTTGTAGCCGCGGGCGGGCTGGATCGCGACGACCACGCGACCGAGCCGCAGCGCCGGCAGGCGGAAGCCGTCCCGATCGAAGAACGGGTCGCCCTCCGGCTCGCCCCAGCGCGCAATCACCGCCGCGCGCACACTTTCCGGCAGGCCCGCAAAGAACGCCCGGTAGTCCGCGAGGGCATAGCGTTCGCCGCCGGCTCGACCGGCGCGATCGATGGCGCTGTTCGTCGGTCCGGCGGTCAGCCGGACCATCAGGTCCGCGCCATCGGCCGGCCGGTCGGCGATGTCGTAGCCCGCTTGCTCCATCGCCTCGAGCAGGCGGACGGCGCCCGCCGGCGTATCGAGGCCGACGCCGTTGCCGATGCGGCCGTCGCGGTTCGGGTAGTTGGCAAGGATCAGCGCGACCCGGCGCTCGGCCGGAGGGGTCGCCCGCAGCCGCGCCCAGGCGGCGGCGAGCGCGGCGGTGTAGTCGACGCGATCGGGCACGGGCTCGTAGGTCACGATCGGACACTGCGTCGCCGCATCGAATCGCGCCTCGGCCTTGAAGGAGACGGCGCGGCCGAGAATCCGGCCATCGACCTCCGGCAGGGCGACGTGCATGGCGATGTCGCGCGCCGAGAGGCCCCGTGTGCCCGCCCGCCAATCGGCTTCCGATCCGCCGGAGAACACCACCTGAAGCACCGGGCAATCGGCGGAGTCGAATGGCGTCTCGGCGCGGGCCGCACCTGGCTGTGATACGGCGAAGGCGGTGGCGTTGAGGATCACCGCTGGTGGCGCCTCGGCGAGGAGCGTCCGCAGGATGTCCGCCGCCACCGGCTCCTTGAGGCTGGTGGTGTAGATCGGCAGCGGGTTGAGGCCATGCCGCCGCAGCGATTCGATCAAGGCGTCAACGACCTTCAGATTGCCGCCCTGCAGCAGCGCCCGATAGAAGACGAGGGCCGCCACCGGCGCATCCGCCCGCCAGTGCGGCCGCAGCTCCGCGAGAGTTGGCCGGTCGAGGCCCGGCCAGTAGAGCCCCGCGCGCAGCAGCGCGACCGGCTCGCGCCAGGGCCGCTCGAATCCGATCAGGCTGCCGGCATAGGCGAGCAGGTTGGCCGCGTTCTCGGTCCCGCCCTGGACGCAGTACTGCCAGAGGCGATGGGCCGCCGGCGGCGGCACGGTCGACAGCGCCGCCAGTTCCGGGTCCGGCTGGTCGTCGCCGGGCAGGACGGCGAGCGGAATGCCACGGCGCCGACAGGTGTCCGACACCTGCTCGATCCCGTAGGGCCAGTAGCGCACGCCGCCGAGCAGGCGCACGATCACCAGCTTCGCCTCGGCGATCACGGTCTCGACATAGGTGTCGACCGAAAGGTTGTGCGCGAGGAACAGAAGATTGGCGAGGCGAAGGCTCGGCGCCCGCTCGCCGTCGAGGCGCGCCTGCGCCGCAGACAGGCAGGCGAGTTCCGTGTCGGCCGCCGACAGGAAGACGATGTCTCCCGGCGTCTGGCCAAGATCGACGGCTTCGCTGCCATCGGTGATCGCACCGGGCTTGGCGGCGAGCAGATGCATTAGCCGATCCTCAAACCACAGAGGCACAGAGACACAGAGGATTCGGAATCCCGCTCCACCTGCCCTATCCGTACCTCAGCGTCTCTGTGGTGCATCGTCATCCCGCGATCGCCGCGGCGATGGCGGCGCGGTCGAGGCCCTGCAGGCCGATCACCACGAGGCGGCCGGTACGGTCCTCGCCGTCGCGCCAGGGCCGGTCGTAATAGTGCTGCAGACGGCTGCCGACGCCCTGCAGCACCAGCCGCATCTCCTTGCCGACGACCGGCAGGAAGCCCTTCACGCGCAGGATGTCGTGGCGCTCGATCGCGGGGCGCAGACGCTCGATCAGCGCCTCGGGCGAAGCGACCGCGGGCAGATCGACGTGAAAGCTTTCGAACTCGTCGTGGTCGTGGTCCGCGTCGGCGTCGTCGTGATGCGACGGCCGGGCGGCGAGGTCGTCTTCCGCCGCCGCGCCGAGGCCGAGCAGGACGGCAGCGTTGATCGCGCCGTAGCTCGCCGGCACAACCTTGACCCCCGGCCGCAGGCCGGCGCCGATGACCGCCTCGACGGAGGCGCGCGCCGCCGCGTCGAGTTGATCGACCTTGTTCAGGACGACGAGGTCGGCGCAACCCAACTGGTCCTCGAACAGTTCCTCGAGCGGGCTCTCGTGGTCGAGCGCCGCATCGGCCGCCCGCTGCGCGGCGACGGCGTCCGGATCGCCGGCGAATCGCCCGTCGGCCACCGCCGGACCGTCGACCACGGCGATCACGCCATCGACGGTGACGCGGGTGCGGACCTCCGGCCAGTTGAAGGCCTTGACGAGCGGCTTCGGCAGGGCGAGGCCGGAGGTCTCGATGACGATGTGGTCCGGCGGGGTCGGCCGGTTGAGCAGCGCCTCGATGGTCGGGAGGAAGTCATCCGCCACCGTGCAGCAGATGCAGCCATTGGCCAGCTCGACGACATCCTCTTCCGAGCACCCCTCGATGCCGCAGCTCTTGAGCAGCTCTCCGTCGACCCCGATGTCACCGAACTCGTTCACGATCAGGGCAAGCCGCCTGCCGTTGGCGGTGCGCAGCAGATGCTGGATGAGGCTGGTCTTGCCGGCGCCGAGAAAGCCGGTGACGACCGTCGCGGGAATCTTCCGGGTCATCGGTGCGAAGGGGCTCCTCTTGCTTGGGTTGCGGTCGGCGCCGCCCCGTCCCTGGGCGTCAGGTCCTTGAGCGTTAGAGGCAGGCCGGCGGCGACGAAGTACACCCGGTCGGCCGCCGCCGCCATCGCCTGGTTCAGACGCCCGGCCTCATCGCGGAAGGCCCGCGCCAGGGGGTTGTCGGGCACGATGCCGAGGCCGACTTCATTGGAAACGAAGACCACGGGCCCGCCGAGGCGCGGCAGATCCGTGACGAGACGCGACATTTCGGCCGCCGGATCGCGGTTCGCGCCCATCAGGTTGCTGAGCCACAGGGTCAGGCAGTCGACGAGAACGGCCGCGCCGTCCCGGGCCACGCGCGAAAGGGCGCCAACAAGGTCCAGCGGTTCCTCGACCGTGTCCCAGCCCTCGCCGCGACGTTCCCGATGGTGGCGGATCCGCTCCGCCATCTCCGTGTCCCGCGCCTCGGCCGTCGCCAGATAGACGCGGCGGCCCGGATGACCGGCGACGAGCTGCTCCGCGAAGCGGCTCTTGCCGGACCGCGCGCCGCCGAGAATCAGAGTCACGGGCGGCAAGCTTACGGGAGCGGAGTCGGGCGCGCCGGGAACGGGCGACGGGGACGGTCGGGGGACTGTCATCAGGCCTCTCCTCCCACCGAGGATGCGGTTGCTGGACCGGCTGAGGAGGTCTCCTGGCTCGGGCTCTCCGGCCGACGGCGCCTTCCCGGCCTTCCGGCCAGTGGCTTCGCGCCCGCGTCGCCGCGGGCCGCCGTCCGCCTCACCACTCACAGTTGCGGGGGCAGCGCCGGACTGGTCGCCTCACGCCCGTTCGGGTGCGGGCGACGGCACCGGCTTCCCTGGTCTCAGCCAGCGGCGACGCTACAGCATGGCGCGGGCTTTGGCCAGAGGATTGCACGGCACGTACCCCTTGCCTAGCGGCGCCGATCCGTGGCACGCAGCGGTGCCGTTGGCGTTTTGCGGACCCGCAAGGATGAACAGGAGCGATCACCGGCTGCATCACGGCGGCGACCTGACCGCGGCCGAACGGCGATTCGGACGGCCGGTGCGGGGGCGGTGGCTCGACCTTTCGACCGGGATCAACCCGACGGCCTATCCCCTGCCCGACCTGCCGGCCGAGGCCTGGTCGCGCCTGCCGGACCGGAAATCCCTTGCCCGCCTGATCGACGCGGCGCAGGGCTACTACGGCGTCCCGGCCGCGGATTGCATCGTCGCCGCGCCGGGTTCGCAGGCGCTGATCCAGTGGCTGCCGCGCCTCCACGCCCCGGGGCCCGAGGGCGCCGTCGCGGTGCTGACGCCGACCTATGGCGAGCATGCCCGGGCCTGGGCGATGGCCGGTTGCGCCGTCGAGTCGATCGCGGACCTTGCCGACGTTGCCGACCGGCACGCCGTCGTCGTCCTCGCCAACCCCAACAACCCGGACGGACGGCGATTCGACCCTGACCGGCTGCGCGCCCTCGCCGACCGGCTCTCCGCGCGCGGCGGGCTGCTGGTGGTGGACGAAGCCTTCGCCGACGTGGCGCCGGAGTTGAGCCTCGCCGGAGCGGCGGGGCGACCTGGCCTCGTGGTGCTGCGCTCCTTCGGGAAGTTCTTCGGCCTCGGCGGCCTGCGGCTGGGCTTCGCGCTCGGGCCGCCGCCGCTGATCGCCGCACTGGCCGAGGCGCTTGGCCCCTGGGTGGTGAGCGGGCCAGCCGTCCATATCGGCGCGGCAGCGCTCGCCGACACCGCCTGGATCGCGGCGGCACGGCAACGGCTGGCGGAGGGCGCATGCCGCCTCGACGCCCTGCTGAGCGGCGCCGGCTTTTCGATCCTCGGCGGAACCGACCTGTTCCGCCTTACCGAGCATCCCGAGGCGCCGGTCTTGTTCGAGCGGCTCGGTCGCGCCGGCATCCTGGCGCGCGACTTCCCCGAGCGGCCGCAATGGCTCCGCTTCGGCATCCCGACGAAAGCCGATCTCGCGCGGCTGTCCGACGTGCTGAACGACCGGGGAACCCCCGAACAGGCAGCCTCCGAAGCCTAGACCGTCGCCGGCACGGCCGTCGGAGGACATCCGCGGCACGCTTCGACGCCGGATAGAACGCCCCCCCGCCGCCCTAATCCCCGCGATCGCCTCGCCAGGAAACGCCCGCATCGCGCACCACCGAGTCGCGCAATGTAATGTTAACCTCTCGATAAATGGATGTTAAATATTTTGTTTCATAATTTGAAAAAGTAAAACGTCGGCGAGCTCATAAATATTTGGCGGTTTTATAAATAAAAGGATCTCCTTTCGAGACCCATAAAGCGCCCAAAGCCGCGGAATCTTCGGAACACCGGCACGCAACGATGAAATATGCTGGCATGATAACCGGAGGGGTTCGTCTCCCACGGCGACTGCTCGCGATCGCCGTGATCCTGGCCGGGACGGGATTCCCCGATCCTTCACGGGCCATAGGGACGGTCGAAAGGGCCGGTGACATCGTCCAGATCCTGCTGCCGACGACCGCATACGGGGCAACCTTCTACATGGACGACCGGCAGGGCCGCAGCGAGTTCTACAGGTCCTTCCTGACGACCTTCGCCGTGACCCACAGCCTCAAGAACATCATCAATAAGAAGCGACCCGATGGCGGCGACCAGGCCTTTCCGTCCGGCCACACCGGAGCCGCATTCCAAGGCGCGGCCTTCATCCAGCAACGATATGGATGGGTTTACGGGATACCCTCCTATCTCGGCGCGTCGTTCGTGGGGTACAGCCGAATCCACGCCGACAGGCACGACCTCGCGGATGTGCTGGCCGGCGCCGCCCTCGGAATCGGGACGAACATGCTTTTCACGACGAACTACATCACCTACTCGGTCACGCCGACCGTCGGCGAAGACGGGGTTGGGGCAACGATCCGGTTCCGCTGGTAACCGGGGAAGCGTGGACCGCGCAAGGGTGCGGGTCGGCCGCCCTCCAAGCCCAGACAAGAGCTTGCCCGGACCGCCCTTCCCGTTCGGCCGGTCCTAGACCGCCGCCGGGAACCGGATGCGCACCCTCAGCCCCGGGCGGTTGTCCTCCAGGCTCAGCTCTGCGTTGTGGAGCCGAGCGATCGCCGAGACCAGGCTGAGCCCCAGGCCGCTGCCGGGCGTCGAGCGGCTGGGATCGAGCCGGACGAAACGGTCCAGGACGCGGGAGCGATCGGCCTCCGGAATGCCGGGACCATTGTCGGAGACGACGACTTCCGCCCCGCCCTCCGGAGTCGGCGCGACCGTCAGCGCGATGCGCCCGCCCGATCCCGCATATTTGACGGCGTTGTCGATGAGGTTCGCCAGGGCCTGGAACAGGAGCTGCCGGTTGCCGGAGACGACCGCCGAGCCGGACAGGCCGGTCTCCAGCACAAAGCCGCGCTCCTCGACCAACGGCTCGTAAAGCTCCGCCACGTCGCGCCCGAGCGCCTGGAGGTCGACCGGCGCCATCTCCCCGCGGCCAGCGCCGGCCTCCGCGTCGGCGATCGACAGCAGCGCGTTGAAGGTGGCAAGGAGCTGGTCGGCCTCGCCCACCGCCTGCTCGATCGACTCGCGCCGCTGGTCGGTCTCCTCCATGCCGGCAAGCGCCGCCTCAAGCCGGTTCTTCACGCGCGTCAGCGGGCTGCGCAGATCGTGGGCGATGTTGTGGGTCACCGTGCGCATGCTCCCCATCAGGCGCTCGATCTCGTCCAGCATGGCGTTCAGGTTCTCGGCGAGGCGGTCGAACTCGTCTCCCCCGTGGCGCACCGGCAGGCGGTGCTTGAACTCACCCCGCATGATCCGCTCGGCGGCGGCGTTGATCGTCTCGATCCGCCTCAGGGTGTTGCGGCTCATGATCAGGCCGACGGCAAGACCGAGGCAAAGGGTGATGGCAAGCGACCAGAACAGGGCCTCGACGACCACCCGCTTGAGCTGTTCCTGCGCCCGCATGTCCTGGCCGACGAGCAGGTGATAGCCGTTCGGCAGCACGGCGTGAAGCGCCTGCGCCATGTGGATCTCGGGATCGCCGAGCGGACTCCGCGCGACGGGAAAGGTCAGCCACGGCCCCTCCTGCTCGGCATAGTACGGCCAGCCGGTGCCGTTGCCGGCCACCGGCCGGAAATTCCGGTCGGCGAGCAGATAGATGTTGTCGCCGACCCGGTCCGGCTGTGTGCGCGCGAGGATCGCCGCGGCCAAACCGTTGAGACCGGTGGCGGCATAGTGGTCGGTGAGACTCGCCATGTTGGCGGCGATGGCCTCCTTGCGCTCGCGGTCGATCAGGACCGTCGTCGTCCCGTAGATGAAGGCGAAAAGGGCGAGAACCGACGCCCCGAACAGCATGGCGTAGAGGAGCGCCAGCCGGAAGGTCGTGGTCCGGAAGAACCTATTGAGGCGCACGGATGCAGTATCCCGCCCCGCGCACGGTGTGCAGCAACGGGACCTCGAAGCCCTTGTCGATCTTCTGGCGCAGGCGGCTGATGTGCACGTCGATGACGTTGGTCTGCGGGTCGAAGTGGTAATCCCAGACGCTTTCGAGAAGCATGGTCCGGGTCACCACCTGTCCTGCGTGCCGCATCAGGTATTCGAGCAGCCGGAACTCCCGCGGCTGCAGATCGATGGGCTTGCCGCCGCGCTTCACGGACCGGGCGAGCAGGTCCATCTCGAGATCGCCGACGACCAGCCGCGTTTCCGCGCTGTTCCCGCCGCGGCGGCGCAGCAGGGCCTCGATCCGGGCCAGAAGCTCCGAGAAGGCGAAGGGCTTCGTCAGATAATCGTCGCCGCCCGCCCGCAGCCCGGCGACGCGATCATCCACCTGGCCGAGCGCGCTCAGGATCAGCGCCGGGGTTTCGATCTTCGCGGCGCGAAGCGCCTGAATCAGGGACAGGCCGTCGAGCTCGGGCAGCATGCGGTCGACGATGAGCGCGTCGTAATCGCCGCTCGTGGCCATGAAGAGCCCGTCCCGCCCGTTCGCCGCGTGATCGACGACATAGCCGGCCTCGGCCAGCCCCTTGGCCATGTAGCTCGCCGTCTTCTCGTCGTCCTCAACCACCAGGATGCGCATCGTGCCGTCGGTGTCTCGTCTCTCGTTGCGGATCCCTGCCTCGCGGGGCTGCGCCGCCTTTCCCATCCCGCTGGCGCCGTCCGGCCAGACCCGCGCCCGGGACCGATGGCGGGATCGCGCCGCGCGTAACTGATTGAAATATGCGCTGCCTGCACCTGAAACCAGCCTACCCGAAACGGCCGAGCCGGGTCCATTGCGCGCCGCCCCCCGCCGCCTTGCCTCAATTGCGGAGGGCCGGCGCGCCGAGGCGACGGCCGGCCCTCCATGTCGACACGCCCGCCGTTACGGCGGGTCATCCCCGTCAGGCGATGTTGATCGCGATGAACTGGGACGTGCCCCGACGGTTGATCAGGAGCAGGACGGCATCCTGCTTCGCCTCCTCCACCGCCTTGTCGACGTCGGCCGGGGAGGAAACCCTGGTCTGCGCCACCTTCTCGATCACGTCGCCGGGGCGCAGCCCGTTCTCGTCCGCCGGCCCGCCGGCCTCTACGTCAAGAACGACGACGCCGCTCTCGACGTCGTCGGGAATGCCGAACCGCGCCTTCAGTTCCGGCGTGATCGGCGCCAGGGTCGCGCCAAGCGACGCGGAGCTGTTGGACGGCTGGGCCGCATCCCCGGCCGATCCGAGGGCCGCCATGCGGTCCTCCTGCGGCAGCCTGCCGATCTCGACCTCGACGGTCCGCGTGTCGCCGTCACGCCAGATGGTGAGCTCGGCCTCCTTGCCAATCGGGGTCTCGGCGACCAGCCAAGGCAGCTCGCGCATCTCGCCGATCTTGGTGCCGTCATAGCGGAGGATGACGTCGCCCTGCTGCAAGCCGGCGCGCGCCGCCGGGCTGTTCGGCTGAACGTTCGCGACCAGGGCACCGGACGCTTCGTCGAGACCGATGGCCGCGGCGATCTCCGGCGTTACCGGCTGGATCATCACGCCGAGCCAGCCACGCTCGACGCTGCCCTTCTCGCGCAGCTGGGTGACGATCGGCTTCGCGATGTTGGAGGGGATGGCGAACCCGATGCCGACGCTGCCGCCGTTGGGCGAGAAGATCGCGGTGTTGACGCCGATGACCTCGCCCTTGGTGTTGAAGGTCGGGCCGCCGGAGTTGCCCTGGTTGATCGCCGCGTCGATCTGCAGAAAGTTGTCGTACGGCCCGGCGTTGATGTAGCGGCCGTGCGCCGAAATGATTCCCGTCGTCACGGTGCCGCCGAGACCAAAGGGATTGCCGACGGCAATCACCCAGTCGCCGACCCGGGCCGAATCGGAATCGCCCCATTTCACGAACGGCAGGGGTTCATCGGCCTCGATCTTCAGAAGGGCCAGGTCGGTCTTCGGATCGGTGCCGACCAGATCGGCCCGGTATTCGTCGCCGTTGGTCAGCGTGACGGTGATTTCCTCCGCCTTGTCGATGACGTGGTTGTTGGTGACGACATAGCCGTCCGGATCGATGATGAATCCCGAGCCCAGCGCGACGCGATCGGGAAGCCGCCGATTTCTGTCGCCACGGGGCATCTGGCCGAACCTGTCCCGGAACTGACGGAAGAACTCCTCGAAGGGCGAGCCCTCCGGGAAGTCGAACGGCATCGGCGGGAACAGCTGACGGTTGGCGAGCTCGGCACTGTGTTTCGAGGATATGTTGACGACCGCCGGCGTCACCTCCTCCGCCAGATCGGCAAAGCTGCCCGGCATCGTGTCGGCCCGGACCGCCGTCGACATCGCCAGCAGAGCCGCGCCGGCGACGATGCCGACGGCGGCCCGCGACGCCGCCGGGCGATGGGAGCCATAACCTGTGATCCAATTCATCTGGTCTTCTCCGTTGTCTCTTGGCGAAGGTGCTTACCTCCCTTCGTTCGACCCCATAGATGCGAAGCCGACATGACGTCGCCCTTGCCGCAACATTAATTCCTTGTAATCAAAGAGTTAACACATCGTTTCCCATACGGACCGATCCCCGGGGCGCCGGCCGGCCCGGGGACCGGCGCGGGCCGGGGCGGCACGCGCCCTATGGCCTGTCGCCGGCTTTGTGGTAGATGTGTCGCTCGTCGCGCCCGGGATGAGGGCGCAACGCGGATTGCGAACCATTTCGATCACCGCCGCGCCGCATCGACACCGGCGAGCTGAGGGCGGGACCGCGGCGGCCATGAGAGCGTCTGACTGGATCGAACTTCTGCGCGAAGGGCGCGCCGTTTTCACGGCGATCCTCGTCCTCGCCATCGGCCTGCACGCAATCGACGTCTTCGTCATCGTCACCGTGATGCCGGCGGTGGTGGCCGATATCGGCGGCGCCACCTTCTACGCCTGGTCGACGATGCTCTACATGGTTGCCTCGATCGTCGGCGCGGCCAGCGGCGGCCCTCTCAAGGCGGCGCTCGGCGCCCGCAAGGGATACAGCCTGGCGGGTCTCGTCTTCCTCGCCGGCACGGTTGGTTGCGCGGTCAGCCCAAGCATGGCGGCCCTGCTGATCGCCCGGGTCGTGCAGGGCGTCGGCGGCGGCCTGCTGATCGCCCAGTCGATGGCGCTGGTCCGCGAGCTCTATCCGCCCGAACTGCGCACCCGCGTCCTTGCGCTGATCTCCGGCATGTGGGGCGTCGCCGCGCTGATCGGGCCGCTGTTCGGCGGCGGCTTCGCAGAAATCGGCTGGTGGCGCGGCGCGTTCTGGGCCGGCGCGCCGATCATCGTGACCTTCACCCTTCTCGCCTGGCGATCGCTGCCGGCCACGGCGCCGGCCGAGGCGATCCCCCCCTTTCCGATCCGCCGACTGGCGCTGCTGGGCGCCGGCGTGCTGTGCGTGGGCGCAACCAGCACCATCGAGGGCCTGGCCGTGCAGGCGGCGCTCCTCCTCGCCGCCGTGCTGATGGTCGGGAGGACATTCCGCCTCGACGCAGGATCCGAGAATCCGCTGTTTCCGTCGAACCCGCTCTCGCTTCTCTCACCGGTCGGGACCGCCTACTGGATGTTTTTCCTTCTGTCGATCACCCACACGGCGATCGGCATCTTCCTGCCCCTGATTCTGCAGGTCCTTCACGGCGTGACGCCGCTGGTGGCGGGCTACTTCAACGGCGTGCTCGCGCTGAGCTGGACGGCCGCATCCTTCCTTACGGCCGGCTGGCGCGGCCGGGCGCAGCCGGTCGCACTCATTGGCGGCCCCTGCATCGCCGCCCTCGGCCTCACCGGGCTCGCCATCGGCATCACCTCGGCGCCGCTTTCGGTCATCGCCGGGCTGGTCGCGATGGTCGGGCTCGGCGTCGGCATGTGCACCCTGCACCTTACCGCCACGACCATGGCGGCCGCCGCGCGCGGCGAGGAGAGCCTGACCGCCTCGTCGATTCCCACGGTCCGCTCACTGGGCATCGCCTTCGGCTCGGCCGGTGCCGGGCTGGTCGCGAACACCGCCGGTCTGGCGCGGGGTATCAGCCCGGAGACGGTCGCCAACGCCGCCATCTGGGTCGACGGCGTCGCCATCCTGGCGCCGGTTGCGGCGGCGCTGCTGGCCCTGCGCGTCGTCCGGCTGCGTCATCACGCCGCCGCAGCCGCGGGCGAAGACGCTTCCGACAGCGGGAGCCGCTCAGTCTGAACCAGCCCGCAAGCGAAGGGTCCAGTCGCGCAAAGCGACCAGCAGGTCCCGAATGAAGCCCCGCGTCGGTTCATCGATGAGACGCCCCCGCGCGTCGAACTTGGCGCGCGCATCGGTGATCATGACTTCCGGCTTGTTCAAGATGTGGGCGTTGAGAAAGACGAAGACCTGGCGGAGATGGTACTGGCCCCGCGCCGTTCCGAATCGGCCGGTGGACGCCCCCATGAGGGCGAGCGGCTTGCCGTTGAACGGCTGGTCGGGCGGCCGCGACGCCCAGTCGATCGCGTTCTTGAGGACGCCCGGGACGGAATAGTTGTATTCAGGCGTGGCGATGAGCACGGCATCGGCCGCCGAGATTCGCGCCCGGAAGTCCTGCACGCCGGGCGGAAATCCACGTTGATACACGTCGTCGTTGTAGAGCGGAATCGGTGAAAGATCGACAGTCTCGATCACCATGCCCTCCGGCGCCAGCTCTGCGGCGGCCCGCAGAGCCGCGCCGTTGTAGGACTCCTTCCGCAGGCTGCCGGAAAAACCTAGTACCCTGACGATCTCCGAATCCGCCATCGCCGCAACGCTCCCGTTTCAATTGACTTCTCACCCACGGGAAGATACCTGCTCATGGCCCCGCCGGAAACGGACGGGGCTTTTCCGTGGGGTAATGATTCCCGTCCGTCGGGACAACGGACGGGGAGCATGGACAATGACGCAGAACATCTGTGACAACCCGGAGTTCTTCGAGGGATACAGCCGGCTTGGCCGCTCGGTCGAGGGCTTTTCCGGCGCGGCGGAATGGCCCGCCCTGAGGGCTCCGCTCCCGAACCCGCGCGGCCTCAGGATCGTCGATCTCGGCTGCGGCTAAGGTCTAAGGTCCCCGTATCACGGACTGGTTGGCGAAAGGCGTCGTCAAGCAGCACTACACCATCGGACCCCCCCTCAACCTGCTGATCCACCATGGGTTCGCGATCGAGCACGTCGAGGAATGGCGGCCGACGGACGAGCAGATCGCGGCGCGACCGGAACTGGCCGAAGAGCGCGAGAGGCCGATGTTCTTGCTTGTGTCGGCTCAACGGTAGGAGCGGCCGTACGGGCGTCGGGAGCAAGGCTGAAGAACCCCGATCCGCGCCAAGGTCGACGGCAATGCCCAAACTCCCGCAGTGGACCGGAAGCTGGAACTCAAGCCACTGCAGCGCCGACCCGGCGCCACTTGCCTCAAATCCGGCTCTGGCCAATCATGATTGTCTGGCTTCGTGTGTTCGAAGTGGTCGCGACGCGGGGCCGGCCACCGGCCCCTGCCGGACCAAGGAGGTGCCATGTACGTTCAGTCGATCCTCGACACCAAGGGAAGCGAGGTCGTCACGACCCGCCCGGAGGAGACGATTGCGGCGACGGCCCGTCTGCTCGCCAAACACCGGATCGGCGCCGTTCTCGTCCTGAGCGGCGACGCAGGCGACGGGGATGACGGAAGGCGCGTGATCGGCGTGATTTCGGAACGCGATATCGTCGCCGGAATGGCTGCGCACGGACCCGGAGTCGCGGACATGAAGGTGTCCGACCTGATGACCCGCGACGTCGTCCTCTGCCGGCCGACCGACACCATCGAGGACATCATGACCGTGATGACGGGTCGCCGCATCCGTCACCTTCCCGTGGTCGAGGAGGATCGGCTGGTCGGCATCGTCAGCATCGGCGACGTGGTGAAGCAGCGCCTCGACGAAACGGCGATGGAGATGGATTCGCTCCGGCAATACGTGCTGGCCGGTCGGTAGGGCCCGCCCGGCAGACGCAAGAAGGAGGGGCCGGACGCCGCTCCCTGCGCCCGCGGCGGCGGGGACCGGAATCGCGCGGCAAACGAAGGGCCGACTTCGGCGTCAAGGGAAGCGGCAGCGGTCGGTTGCGACGCGGACGAAGCCCGGGAGCTCGCTGGCCAGAACGCTGAAGCGGTATTCTGTGTCGCCGATGACGACCGAGTGATGCAGCGGCAAGAGTCCCGTTGCCTCGGAGATCTCGCCGCCGGGCCGCGCGAACCGGACGCTGATCGGCTTGGCGGGGTCGAAGCGCATCTCGGCGTTGCCCTCCGCGTCCTGGGCCGATTGCCCCTCCGCCGTGACGACGATGAGGCCGTCGGCGAAGTCCACGGCGTCGTTGGCGCCGTTGTAGAGGGGCGTTCGGACGATGAAGCGTTTGGTTTGCGGCGCGTTCGCGCAGCGACCTTCGTTCTCGGCGGCGCCGATCAGGAAGGCAAGGCGGTCGGGCTCGACACCGGCTTCAAGCTTCTGGCGCACGAGTTCGAACAACGCCTTCATCTCGCCGGTCGGCACATCCTCTTCGTAACGCCGCTGCCATTCGGCGAGTTGCTGCCTCGCGTCGGCCACCTCCTTGTGCTGTTGGGCGCTCGCCTGTCGCAGCCGGTCCACGGTGTCCGAGAGTTCGACGATCTCTTGCCTGAGGTTGGTGACCTCGCGCTCGGCCAGCGCCGAGGCGGAGAGATATGCGTAGATGCCCGCGGTGATGACCACGCCGAGTCCAAGCGTCCACTTGACGACGCCCCACCAGAAACGCCGACGCGCCCGCGCCCTTCGTTCGTACAACCCAAGCGACATCCTGCCCGGTATCCTCCCCCCAAGGCCGATCGAACAACCGCATTCTCTTACCGCCAAAGCCGGCATGAAGCCATGCTTTTGCGACCGATGGCGGACGCCGCCAAGCGGAGATGGAAACCGGTTCGCTGCTTCAGGAAAGGAGCAATGGGCAGAGGGTGAAACGAGACGGGTGACCGGCGCGACGAACTGCCTGGCCGACCACCCGCGCCTCGTCAGTCCGTGATCGTTATTCCGTGGTCATCGGGGCCGGCTCTTCGGGCGGTGTCGCCGGCTCTTCCGCGGCCGTCGGCTCATCCATCGGCGCGGGCTCCTCCGCGGTCGCGGGTTCCTCGGTCGTCGTTCCGGTTTCGCCGACCTCGGGCTCGTCCTCGCAGGCGGCCAACGCCGTCACGGAGAGCAGAAACACGCCGACGATGGAGAACTTGCGCAGATAGTCTCTGTTCAGCATCACTCACTCCTCTTTCGGGCGCCCGCCGACGGGCGCGCCCATCGATAACGGACCGGACCGATGCGTTGCGCGGCCTCGCCGCAAGCGCGACCGCACAACGGGCCCTTGTTCCGGTTCAGGCCTCCGCTTCCGGCTTGCCGTCCACCAGGATCCGGTCGACCCGCTCGTTGTAGAAGCACATCAGCCCCTTGATCTTCGGGCATTCCGGAAGCGGATCGTCATAGGCCCAGACCACGTCCTCGTAGAGGGTTCCTGAAAGCCGGGCCGACCAGTAGCGCGCGCGCCCCTTGTAGGGGCAGATGGAATGGGTATCGGTCGGAACGAGAAACTCGGTCCTGACATCCTCGGGCGGGATGTAGTATCGCGTCGGCAGCCCCGTCTCGAACAGGAACCGGGCGCGCCTGGTTTCCGCCACCGTCTCGCCGCCGAGGATCACCGTCACCGGCCGGGAGCTGAAGAGAACGTCCACCCGGTGGTACGGGTCGCGCGGATGGCCGAAGACCTCCTCGTCCTCCTCGTACCAGCGGTCCATCCTGTCCCAGTAGAACGCGACGTGGTCGGCGATCGCCGCGACCTCTTCGAGCGGGCGCTCGTAGCCCCAGGCCGCGTTCTCGGCAACGCGGTCGCCGACCTCCACCGACCAATAGGACGCCTCGCCCTTGAAGGGACAGACCGTGCGGTGGGCGGTGCGCCGGAGCCGATCGACCCGCAGATCGGCGCGGGGAAAGTAGTACACGGGCAGATGCCCGCGCTCGAGAAGCAACAGCGCCCGGGTCGTGTCACCGATGGTCTCGCCGTTGAACGCGACCCGCACGCGGCGACGCATTCGCTCGATGCGGATCCGATCACCGGATCGCGACTCGGCCTGGGCCGCCCCCTCTGCTCCCTTAACCGCCGTTGTCACCGTCGGAGTCCTCCGCTTGTCCGCCGATCGGGCGGCCTTTCGCGGACCGCCGCACCCGCCGTTCCGCCGCAGGCACGACACTCCCTTCGGCTACCGCGCCAATCGCCGCCACACCGTCAAGAACATCCGTCCCGGCCATTTTGATCCATCGAAACGGCCGGACGCACGATCTCAGTCAAGAATTCTGGCGGATACCCTCCGCCGCGGCACTACCAGGATCGGACCGGACCGACGTCGAGATGGACGAAGTTCGAGGAAGGATAGCATCCGACGCCGCCGCGCCCCAGTTGGACGGCCGCGTCCCGGACCGTCTTGAGATCCCGGTCCGGGAGACAGACATCGACCGCCATGCCGTGCATGTGGAAGCTGTTCTTCGCGACCTTCCCGCTCCGGCTGGCGAGCATCGCGTTGGTCGCGGGCGAGCGGTAGCCGGAGACGACCCGAAAGGTTTCGGTGCTGCCCAGGAGGTGGCGGAGATCGTAGAGAAGATCCAGCAGGCGAACATCGATCTCGATCTTCTCGTCCGTGCGGAAATCCCTGAGGAGCCAGTTGATCTCGGCAAGCGCGCCAGGCCGATATCGGCCGTCGGCCCAGTAGGTCGCGACCAGGCGCTCGTCGGTGTGCAGATTGTGGAGAGCGAGCGATCTTGGGGGCTTGTGCCGAATCGTGGCGGCCCGCGCCACGGGGGAAGCGAGAGCAGCCACCGACAGAAAACCGATTCCAAGGAACCGGCGTCGATTGACGGCGGAATGGACGACGAATTTTCGCGGCATGATCACTCCCCCTCCTGCCCATCTTGCGCGCGCCCCCGCGCCGCCGGGCCACAATGCCATCGCGACGGCATGTGTCAACAACGTCGGCCCGCCGATCGCGGTCGGCATCGGCCGCCAAGACAGGAATCTTTTTTTAGAAGGGATAGAAGGGAGAGACTAGAGGAGAGAGGAAACAATGGAGCCCCCCGGCCGCCGCGCCGCCGTGACAGACCGGCGCGTCCCGGGTCGCCTCAGACGAGATATCGGTGTACGGGAGCGGCGGATCTCCGTTTTCCGAGGGAAGACAGGTCGACGGAGGCGCCCGTCAGTCCGCGCCCTCGGGAACGAGGTCCTCCACCGCTGCCGTCGGGCCCTGCCCGTCACGCCGCCGGCCGATCCACTGTCCGAGTTTCATCGACAGTCGGACCAGCTCGGAGAAGGGATAGAGGGGATAGGTCTCTTCGAATGTCCTCTGCATGGTACGGTTTCCTTCCACAGAAGCTCATCGCGCAATGCTGCGCTGCACACAAAATATATGTGTGTCCTTACAAGCATTTAAAGACTTGAATTTCGCGGCGCAGGCATTCGCCGGGCGCATGGCTCGCGGCCGTCGGCGACCGGGTTTCCCCCCCGATCCCGCGCAAGCAGAAGCGCCGCGGCGGTCAGCACCGCCGCGGCGCCTTGCGCAGAGGCGAGAGTAACTACTCGGCCGCGGCCACGGCCTCGGCCTTTTCCACCTTGGCGGCGCAGAACTTGAACTCGGGGATCTTCCCGAACGGGTCGAGCGCCGGGTTCGTCAGCAGGTTGGCGGCCGCTTCCGAGTAGCAGAACGGAATGAAGATCATTCCCTTCGGCACGTCGCGATCGGCCCGCGCCTTGATCACGATGGCGCCGCGGCGCGTGGCCACCCGGATGAAGTCGCCGGGCCGTACTCCCATTTGCGCCAGGTCCGACGGCGCCATATGGGCGATCGCCTCCGGCTCGATGGCGTCGAGATTGCTCGCCCGCCGGGTCATCGCCCCCGTGTGCCAGTGCTCCAGCACGCGCCCGGTGGTGAGCACCATCGGATAGTCGTCGTCCGGCAGCTCGTCCGGCGGCACGATATCGGCCGGCACCAGCTTGCCGCGGCCGCTTTCGGTCGGGAAGCCGGTTGCGAAGATGATCTCGTTGCCGGGCTGGTCCTCGGCGTCGCAGGGATAGGTCACGGAACTCTCGCGCTCCACCCGGTCCCAGCTGATGTTCTTCATCGACGGCATCAGCGACGCCATTTCGGTAAAGACGTCGCGCGGATGGGTGTAGGTCCAGTCGAGCCCGATGCGCCGGGCGATCTCCTGGATGATCCACCAGTCCTGGCGCGCCTCCCCCGGCAGCGGCAGGGCCTTGCGGCCCATCTGGACCTGCCGGTTGGTGTTGGTGAAGGTGCCGTCCTTCTCCGGGAAGGCCGAAGCCGGCAGCACGACGTCGGCGTGCCACGCCGTCTCGGTCAGGAAGATGTCCTGCACCACCAGATGCTCGAGCTCGGCGAGCGCCTGACGCGCGTGGTTCAAATCCGGGTCCGACATCGCCGGATTCTCGCCCATGATGTACATGCCTTTGATCTGTCCGGCATGAATGGCGTTCATGATCTCGACGACGGTGAGGCCCGGCTTCGGGTCGAGCGTCATACCCCAGGCCTTCTCGAAGGTCTCGCGGATCGCGTCCTTGGTGACCGGCTGGTAGTCCGGATAGACCATCGGGATGAGGCCGGCGTCCGACGCGCCCTGCACGTTGTTCTGGCCGCGCAGCGGATGGAGGCCCGTGCCCGGCCGCCCAATCTGGCCGGTGATGAGCGCCAGGCTGATGAGGCAGCGGGCATTGTCGGTGCCGTGGATGTGCTGCGAGACGCCCATGCCCCAGAAGATGATCGAGGCCCTGGCCGTCGCGTAGAGCCGCGCGACGGTGCGGATCGTGTCGGCATCGATGCCGCAGACCGGGGCCATCGCCTCCGGCGAGAACGGCTTTATCCGCTTTGCGAGCTCGGCGAAGCCCTCGGTGAAGCCCTCGACATATTGCTGGTCGTAGAGCTTCTCCTCGATGATCGTGTGGATCATCCCGTTGAGCAGGGACACGTCGGCGCCGGGCTTGAACTGCAGCATATGCGTCGCATGCCGGCTGAGCGCCGAGCCGCGCGGGTCCATGACGATCAGCTTGGCGCCGCGCTCCGCCGCGTTCTTGATGAAGGTTGCAGCGACCGGATGATTGACGGTCGGGTTGGCGCCGATGACGATGATGACCTCGGCGTCCATCGCCGCGGTGAAAGGTGCGGTCACCGCGCCCGAATTGATGCACTCCATCAGCGCCGCCACCGACGAGGCATGGCACAGGCGCGTGCAGTGATCGACGTTGTTGGTGCCGAATCCGGTGCGGACCAGCTTCTGGAAGAGATAGGCCTCCTCGTTCGACCCCTTCGCCGAGCCGAAGCCGGCCAGCGCCGACGATCCGTCGCGGTCGCGGATGCGCTTAAGGCCGGCCGCGGCAAAGTCGAGCGCCTCCTCCCAGCTTGCCTCGCGGAAATGCGTCCAAGGGTTCCTCGGATCGACCACGTCATCGGCGCTCTTCGGCACGCCCTCCTTGCGGATGAGCGGCACCGTCAGCCGGTCGGGGTGATGGACGTAGTCGAAGCCGAACCGCCCCTTGACGCACAGCCGGCCATGGTTCGCCGGGCCGTTGCGGCCCTCGACGTAGAGCAGCTTGTCGTCCTTGATGTTGAAGGTGAGCTGGCAGCCGACGCCGCAATAGGGGCAGACGCTGTCAACCTTGCGGTCCGCATACTGCGTCCGCACGTTCCGCTCGTCCAGCAGGGAGGCGGGCATGAGCGCCCCGGTCGGGCAGGCCTGCACGCATTCGCCGCAGCCGACACAGGTGCTCTCGCCCATCGGATCGTCGAAATCGAAGACGATCTTCGCGTTGTGGCCGCGGCCCGCCATGCCGATGACGTCGTTTACCTGGATTTCGCGGCAGGCGCGGACGCAGAGGTTGCAATGGATGCAGGCGTCGAGATTGACCGCCATTGCCGGGTGGCTGCGGTCGGGCGCGGGCTGCCCGGCGCCGGCGCGGCCGCGCGAGGGAAAGCGGCTGACCTTGACGTCCATCGCATCGGCCCAGCGCCAGAATTCGGACTCCGGATCGTGCGCCGTCTCCTTCGGAGGCTGATCGGCGAGCAGCATTTCGATCACCATCCGGCGCGCGGTCTCCGACCGCTCGTTGTTGGTGATGACCTCCATGCCGGGCGTCGGCTTGCGGATGCAGGACGCCGCCAGCACGCGCTCGCCCTTGATCTCGACCATGCAGGCGCGGCAGTTGCCGTCCGCGCGGTAGTCGGGATAGGGCTGCCAGCACAGATGGGGAATCTCGTTCCCGAGGCGATTGGCGACCTGCCAGATGGTCTCACCCGGCTCGGCCGTGACCTCGCGGCCGTCAAGGATGAAAGAGATCCGATCGCTCATCGCAGGTCCTCTCGAAAATGCTTCATGACCATCTTGACAGGATTGCAGGCGGCCTGGCCCAGGCCGCAGATCGAGGCATCCGTCATGACGCGGGCCAGTTCCTCAAGCAGGGCGACGTCCCAGGTGGGCTGCGACATCAGCTTGACCGCCTTTTCCGTGCCGACTCGGCAGGGGGTGCACTGGCCGCAGCTCTCGTCCTCGAAGAAGCGCATCAGGTTGAGCGCCACGTCCTTCATATTGTCCTTGTCGGAGAGAATGACGACGGCGTGCGAACCGATGAAGCAGCCATGCTTCTCGAACTGGCCGAAGTCCATCGGGATGTCGGCCATCGAGGCCGGCAGGATGCCGCCGGATGCCCCGCCCGGCAGATAGCCCTTGAATTCATGGCCTTCGGCCATTCCGCCGCAATACTCGTCGATCAGCTCCCGCACGGTGATGCCGGCCGGCGCGAGCTTCACGCCCGGCTCCTTGACCCGTCCGGAAACCGAGAAGCTGCGCAGCCCCGTACAGCCGTTGCGCCCGAAGGAGGCGAACCAATCGGCCCCCTTCTCGACGATGTCGCGCACCCACCAGACGGTCTCGACATTGTTGATCAGCGTGGGTCGGCCGAAGATCCCAACCTGTCCCGGATAGGGCGGCTTGTGGCGAGGCAAGCCGCGCTTGCCCTCGATGCTCTCGATCATCGCCGATTCCTCGCCACAGATATAGGCGCCGGCGCCGCGCCGCAGATGGATCTTCGTGTGCCGGGACAGACCCGCCTGCTCGACCTTCGGGATTTCCCGCAGCAGGATCTCGCGGCATTGCGGGTATTCGTCCCGCAGATAGATATAGACCTCCTCGGCCTCGACGACCCAGGCGGCGATCAGCATACCCTCAAGCATCCGGTGCGGATCGGTCTCGAGATAGTGCCGGTCCTTGAAGGTGCCGGGCTCGCCCTCGTCGCCGTTGATGGCCATCATGCGCGGCTTCGGCGCTTGGCAGACGAGCCGCCACTTGCGGCCCGTGGGGAAACCGGCGCCGCCGAGCCCGCGGAGCTTGGCGTTCTCCATGACCTGGAGGATCTGCTCCCGGTCGCGCCGTCCGGCCAGGCAATCCTCGAGCAGCCTGTAGCCGGCGTCGGCGCGGTAGCGATCGAAGTCGATGTAATCGGGGATTCTCGGCTCCAGATGGCCGTCATGGGCGCGCGCCTCCGTCACCGCGGCAGCGACGCTTTCGACCGTCGCGTTCTCGTGCAGGGCGTGGCCGATGGCGCAGGCGGGCGCCCGATGGCAGGCGCCCATGCAGGGCGCGCGGACGACGCGGACATCCGGCCCGAGCGCCGCCGGCAGATCCGCAAGCAGCTTGTCCGCGCCCATCATCGCACAGGTCAGGCTGTCGCAGACCCGCACCGTCACGGGCGGTGGCGGCGTCTCGCCGTCGAGGACGACGTCGAAATGCGCGTAGAAGGTGGCGACCTCGTAGACTTCGGCGAGAGCGAGCTTCATCTCATGCGCGAGCGCCGTGAGATGCCGCGCCGACAGGCAGTGATAACGATCCTGAATGAGGTGCAGATGCTCGATCAGCAGGTCGCGGCGTCGCGGCCGGTCTCCGAGAAGAGCCTGCACCTCGCGGAGCGCATCCGAATCGACCTGGCGGCCCTTCGGAAACGGCACCGCCTTGCGTCGTCCGGCACCCGGATGGATGGATCTCTTGACGGAACCGGCCCGCCCCTGCGAAGTCCCGCTTGCCCCATTAAGCCCCGCACCGTCTCTTGACACAATTTACTCCTGCTAAAGCTCGTTTCTTCCGCTGAACGTTTCTCTTTCGCTGGATACTTTGCACCTCTACCCCAGTCGATCCTAGGAAGCCAGGGCTTTCGCAATGGTTGCGCCGATCGCCGCGGCGGTGTCGGCGATGTGAACGCCTGCGCTTCGCAGCGCCTCGATCTTTGCCTCCGCACCGCCCGTGCCGTCGGCGTTGACGGTGCCGGCATGGCCCATCCGGCGGCCCGGCGGCGCAAAGCGGCCGGCGACGAAGGCAACGACCGGTTTCCGCGGCCGCTCCGCCGCGAGAAAGGCCGCGGCATCCTCTTCCGCCGCCCCGCCGATCTCGCCGAGAAGGATGATGCCATCGGTTTCCGGATCGGCGAGGAACAACTCAAGGCAATCGACGAAGCTCATCCCTGATATGGGGTCTCCGCCGATGCCGATCACGGTCGATTGGCCCAATTTTGCCGCTGTCGTCTGCTCCACCGCCTCATAGGCGAGGGTCGTGGAGCGGGAAACGATCCCGATCCGGCCGCGCCGGTGGATCGACCCCGGCATGATGCCGATCTTGCAGGCATCCGGGGCGATGATCCCGGGCGAGTTCGGACCGATCAGCCGGGTGCGCGAGCCTTCCAGGCGCCGCTTCACGCGGACCATGTCGAGCACCGGGATTCGTTCGGTGACGCAGACCACAAGAGGCAGGTCGGCGTCGATCGCCTCGATGATCGCGTCGGCTGCCGAGGGCGGCGGCACGAAGATCATGCTGGCTTCGGCACCGGTCGCGGCAACCGCCTCGGCCACGGTGTCGAAGACCGGCAGGTAGAGGTGCCGGGTCCCGCCCTTGCCGGGCCGGACGCCCCCCACCAGCTTGGTGCCGTAGGCGATCGCCTGCTCGGAATGGAAGGTCGCCTGGGCGCCGGTGAAGCCCTGGCAGATCACCTTGGTTTCGGGTCCGATGAGAATCGCCATTACGCCGCGTCCTCCCTCGCCGCCCGGACCGCCAGATCCGCCGCTTCCGCCATGTCGTCCGTGAAGGTGGCGGCCAGGCCGGAATTCCGGATCAGTTTGCGGCCAATATCGGCGTTCGTTCCCGAAAACCGGACAACGAGCGGCACGTGCAGCCCAACCTCTCGCGCGGCCTCCACGAGCGCTTCGGCGACCAGGTCGCAGCGCATGATGCCGCCGCCGATGAGGTTCACGAAAATCGCCCGCAGATGGCGATCGGCCAACATCGTCTTAAAGGCGGCAGCGACCTGCTTGCGCGTCGCGACGGGTCGGATGTCCATGAAGTTGGCGGGCTGGCCGCCCCGAAGCTTGAGGATGTCGAGGGTCGCCATGGCGAGGCCGGCGCCGCTGACGATGCAGCCGATGTTGCCGTTCAGCCGGACATAGTTGACCTCGTGGCGCGCCGCCTCGAGCTCCGACGGCTCACCCTCGTCCGGGTCGCGCAGTTCCTCGAGTTCGCGATGCCGGAACAGGGCATGGTCGTCGAAGCTCATCCGCGCGTCGAGGGCGACGACGGCGCCGGCGCGAGTGACCGCCAAGGGATTGATCTCGATGAGGCTGGCGTCGAGGCCGACGAAAGCCTCGTAGACGCCGCCGATCACCCGCGCGGCCGCCTCGGCCTCCGACCCGCCGAGGCCGAGATCCTCCGCCAGCCGGCGCGCCTGGTCCGGCGACAGCCCGTCGAGCGGATCGACCGCCAGGCGGAAGACCTTTCCCGGCGCCATCGCGGCCAGCTCTTCGATCCGCATGCCGCCCTCGGGCGACGCCAGGATCGTCACCCGCGCCGTCCGCCGGTCGACCAGCGCCGCGAGGTAGAGCTCGCGGGCGACGTCGCAGCCTTCCTCTATATAGATGCGCTTGACCGCCTTGCCCTCGGGGCCCGTCTGGTCGGTGACCAGCTTCGTGCCGAGCAGCTCCGTGGCGGCCGCGCGGGCGTCCTCGACCGAATCGACCGTCCGGATCCCGGCCGCCTTGCCGCGGCCGCCGGCGTGGATCTGCGCCTTCACCACCCAGACCGGTCGGCTGAGCTCCCCGGCCAGCTCCCGGGCCACGACCTCTGCCTCCAACGGCGTATAGGCGACGCCGCCGCGCGGCACGGCGATGCCGTAGGCCTTCAGGAGCTCCTTCGCCTGATACTCGTGAATGTTCATTGCGACCTCTCCCCGGTCTCGGCGCCGGCCCCTCGGGCGGCCCAGGACCGAACGACCGCCGAGCCCCTCCCATTGAGTCACCGACGCCCCGTGGGCAATGCCCCTTCGGGGCAAAACGCGGCGGAACGGCTCCGAACCGCTCCCGACGAGCACTCTATCGGGACAGGTCGTGCCAGTTTAACCGAAACTCTGGCATAATATATACCAGGATCCGTCAGAAGCCACGCTAAATTATGAGATTGTGAGCGGGAGATCTCTGCGCGTCGGTTTTTGGTCTACCGGCGACACAGCGGGATCCGGTACGCTCCGAGCGGCCGCAAGCGGAGCGCGAAAAAAACTCTGTACATCCTCACCACATTCTGGTTACCGTTTCCCGCTGTTTGGTATTTATTATACCAGACTTTTAGCCCCACGCAGACGTGACAGACCTGGAGGATCGGAGAACACAGCAGACCTTACGAGGACGACGAACGGGCCAGAGGACAAAAAAACGAATAATGCAGGGCCCGCGCGCCACGGTATCGCACCGCAATGCCACGCAACTGTAATAGGGAGGAAGCGATGGCTCGCATCGAGAAGTATGGCCTAGCCTTGGGGCTTGGGCTTGCCTTTACGTCGACCGCCCTCTTCACCACCGAGGTCGACGCCCAGGATTGGAAACCACAAAAACCGGTCGAGTTCGTCATCATGGCCGGCGCCGGCGGCGGCGCGGATCAGATCGCGCGCTTGATCCAGAACATCGTTCAGAAGAACGACCTCTCGAACGTCCCGTTCATTCCGGTCAACAAGGGCGGCGGCTCCGGGGCCGAAGGACTGCGGTATCTGGCCGACAAGAGCGGCGACTGCCACACGATCATGGTGTCGCTGAACAGCTTCTTCACCACACCGCTGAGGCAAGGAAGGCTGGGCGTCGACCCGCGCGCGTTCACGCCGATCGCAATGATGGCCGTAGACCCGTTCGTCCTCTGGGTTCGCTCTGAATCCGATGTCGAGACCCTCGACCAGTGGATCGCCGAGGTGAAGGAAGCCGGGTCGGACTACGTGGTCGGCGGCACCGGCAACGGGCAGGAGGACTCGCTGGTGTTCACCATGCTCCGGACGACGCTCGGCCTGCCGGACTTCACCTACGTTCCCTATGAGGGCGGCGGCGACGTGGCGAAGAACCTGATCGGCGGGCACATCACGGCGACCGTCAACAACCCCGCGGAGCAGACCGGCTTCTATCAGGCGGGCATGTCGCGGCCCATCATGGTGATCGCGTCGGAGCGGCTGTCGGCCTATCCGGACACACCGTCGGCGGCCGAACTCGGCTATGAGGATCTCGAGTACTTCCAGTACCGCTTCATCGTCGGCCCGCCGGAGATGCCGAAGGAGTGCCAGAACTACTACACCGAGGTCATGCGTCAGGTGAACGACTCCGAAGAATGGGTGAAGTACACCAAGGAGCAGTCACTGGAACGCAACTTCCTCTCCCAGGAGAAGCTCGCGCAGTTCATCAGCAGGCAGTACGACGTCCATGCGGACATGCTGACCGCGATGGGCGAGGAAGTTCACAAGGCCGAGGCGCAGTAGGGGCGCAGTAGGCACGAACGTGCTGCACCGATCACGTAAACCGATGGCGTAAACCCCGGAGAAGGGCGGAGGGACCGTTAAGATGCGACGCGCGGAAATTTTTACGGCTGTAATCTTGGCGCTCCTCTCCGTCTTTCTCATGGTCGAAGCTGCGCAGCAGCCCATCGGCTGGAACGCCAGAACCGGCGGACCCGGCAGCGGCGCGTTTCCGTTCTGGCTCGCGCTCGGGATGCTGCTGTCCAGCGTCTGGATCCTCATTCGGGGACTGCGGGGCGTGACGCCGCAATCACGGTCGGGCGAACCCTTCATGGACTCGCTCACCCTGAAGCTGTTCGCGATCACCGCCGGATCGCTTTTCCTGATGATCCTGGCGATCCATTTCGTCGGGGTTTATGTTTCGCTCCCGCTGTTCTTTCTTTTCTATTTGCGGTTCGTCGGCCGGCATTCCTGGATCACGACGGCAATCATCACCGCGGGCGTTCCGGTTTTTCTTTTCCTGTTTTTCGAGATCGCTCTGCAGATCACGCTGCCGAAGGGCGTGACGGAGCCGTTGTTCTACCCGATTTACGGAATCTTCTACTGAGACCGTTCGCCGGGGAGTACTTGCGAGGGAAGACCACCTCTAATCGATCGGCTTTGAGGCAATGGGTGGGCCGGCCTCTTCGCCGGACGACCATCACGGACTGGGACCCCGGGACTCCGGCGGCCGGCCGCTCGCGAAGGGCCGCGGATCCCGAAAGAAAACGGACGCAGGGATAAATGGAAATCTTTACCGCTCTCCTCGACGGGTTCGCCGTCTCGCTGCAACCGCTGGCCCTGACCATGATCGTGATCGGCTGCGCAGCGGGGCTGGTCATCGGCGCGCTGCCGGGCCTGGGTTCGGTGAACGGCGTCGCCATTCTGCTGCCGGTCACCTTCCTGGTGCCGCCGACGGAGGCGATGATGTTCCTCGCCGCCATCTATTACGGGGCCATGTATGGCGGCTCGATCAGCTCCATCATGCTCGGCATCCCGGGGGCCTCGACGGCCGTCGCGACCACCTTCGACGGCCGGCCGCTGGCGCAGAAGGGCCTGGCGGACCGGGCGCTGATCGCGGCCGGGGTGGCATCGTTCGTCGGCGGAACGGTCTCCATCATCCTGTTCACGCTGTTCGCGCCGCCGCTGGCCATGTTCGCGCTGAAGTTCGGCCCGCACGAATCCTTCGCGCTGATGGTGATGGCGTTCGCCACCTTCATCGGCCTGGGCGGCGACGACATTCCCAAGACGATCTTCTCGATCTGCATCGGCCTGGTGCTCAGCGCGGTCGGGCTGGACCCCGTCGTCGGCATGCCGCGCATGATCTTCTTCGACCTTCCAGGCTTCTATGCCGGGATCGGCTTCCTGGTGCTGGCCATCGGCATCTACGGCATCGGCGAGATCCTCTGGACCATCGAGACCAGCAGGGGGAAGGTCGAGATGAGCCAGGCGGTGGTCAACGCAAAGCGCATCTTCGAAGGTTTGCGCCGGCTGAAGAGAACCGTCGGCACGATGATGATGGGCTCCATCCTCGGCTATTTCGTCGGCATGCTGCCGGCCGCCGGCGCCACGCCCGCCTCGCTTATGGCCTATGGCTTCGCCAAGACCATGGCCCGCAACCCCGAGGATTTCGGCAAGGGCGAGGTGCGCGGCGTGGCGGCGCCGGAGGCCGCGAACAACGCCGCCAGCACCGGCGCGCTGCTGCCGATGATGACCCTCGGCATCCCCGGCTCGCCGACCACGGCCATCCTGCTCGGCGGCATGATCATCTGGGGCCTGACGCCCGGCCCGCTGCTGTTCATCAACGACCGCGACTTCGTCTGGGGCCTGATCTCCAGCCTCTACACGGCCAATCTGGTCACCGCGGTGATGATGCTCGGCTGCATCCCGCTCTTCGTCTGGGTGCTGCGCATGCCGTTCACCATTCTGGCGCCGATCATCTTCATGCTCTGCGTCGTCGGCGGATACGCGCCGACGCAGGTCATGCACGATGTCTGGCTGATGTTCCTCTTCGGCGTCGGGGCGTACCTCCTGCGCAAGCTGGACTACCCGATGGCGCCGGCGGTGCTTGCGATCGTGCTCGGGCCGATTGCCGAGAAGACCTTCCGGCAAGCCATGATCACCTCGCAGGGCGACATCGGCGACTTCTTTACGCGCCCGCTCTCGGGCTCGTTCATGCTCGCGGCGCTGCTGCTCTTCGTCTATCCGCTTGCCCAGACCTGGATGCGGAAGCGGCGGCAGGCGCAGCAGGAGGGGGCGCCGGCCGAATAGGGCCGGCGAGCAGGGCGGCGGTTCGGCCCGCCGCCGCCCGTTCGCTCAAGCGCCGAGCGCCCCGGACCGGGGTAAGGGAGGGGCTTGCGGCACGCTCTGGCATATTGTATACCAGACCCCAGAGCGGTTCGCCGCGTTGGCCCCGGATCCGTGTAAGGCCGGCTCAAACGGCGAAGGCGTGGAGGCGTGATGACCAAACTTGCCGTAGAACCCCTGGACGTGAACTACGTCCTGAAAGACAAGATCTACGAGCGCCTGAAGCAGGCGATCACGTCGATGAACATTTACGACAACCGCGAGGAGCCGCGGCTCGACGAGCGGCAGCTCTCGGCCATCCTCGGGGTCAGCCGGACTCCCATCCGGGAGGCGATTGCGCGGTTGGAGCAGGAAGGCTTCGTCCGTACCGCACCGCGCAAGGGTGTGTTCGTCGTCCGCAAGACGAAGGCCGAGATCCTCGAGATGATCACGGTCTGGGCGGCGCTCGAAAGCATGGCGGCGCGGCTCATCACCCTGCACGCCAGCGACGAGGAGATCGCAAGCCTACGGGCGATGTTCGCCACCTTCCAGGATGACCAGGTCGAGGCCAAGATCGACGAATATTCCGAGGCGAACGTCGCCTTTCACCAAGCCATCCTGAAGATGAGCCGCTGCAAGCTGCTGCACCAGCTTGCCCAGAACCTGTTCATTCACATGCGCGCGATCCGGATGAAGACGATCGCGGAGAACGATCGGGCAAAGCGCTCGATCAAGGATCACATGCACATCATCGAGGCGTTGGAGGCGCGGGACACCGAGCTCGCCGAACGGCTCGTGCGCCAGCATGCGCTGGACCTGGCGGAGCACGTCAGGACGCACATTCACGACCTGGACTGAGGCCTGTCCACAGGCCCCGTCCCCAACCCTGCCTGCCTGACGGAGGAAATCATGGCGGAAGCGGCAACGAGAATGGAAGCAACGGAACTTTCGACGGAGAAGATCTCAGGCGGCCATCTCGTCGCCAAGGCCCTGAAGAACGAGGGTATCGACGTCATCTTCACGCTTTGCGGCGGTCACATCATCGACATCTATGACGGCTGCATCGACGAAGGCATCAAGATCATCGATGTGCGCCACGAGCAGGTCGCGGCCCACGCCGCGGACGGCTACGCCCGGATGACCGGGAAGCCCGGCTGCGCCGTCGTCACGGCGGGCCCGGGAACGACCGACGCCATCACCGGCGTCGCCAACGCCTTCCGGGCGGAGAGCCCCTTCCTCCTGATCGGCGGCCAGGGCGCGCTGAGCCAGCACAAGATGGGCTCGCTCCAGGACCTGCCCCATGTCGACATGATGCAGCCAATCACCAAGTTCGCCGCGACCGTCCCGCACACGGAGCGGATCGCGGACATGGTGAGCATGGCCTTCCGCGAATGCTTCAACGGCGCCCCTGGCCCCTCCTTCCTCGAGATTCCGCGCGACGTCCTGGACGCTCAGGTCGACCTGAAGAAGGCGCGCATCCCGGCCGCCGGCCAGTACCGGGCCTCGACCCGCTCGCTCGGCGACCCGGATGACATCCAGCGCCTTGCCGACATCCTGGTGAAGTCGGAGCGGCCCTGCGTCCTGCTCGGCACGCAGGTCTGGACCTGCCGGGCTAGCGACGCGGCGCGCGAGTTCGTGCGCACGCTCAACATCCCCGCCTACATGAACGGGGCTGGGCGCGGCACCCTGCCGCCGGGCGATCCGCACCACTTCAACCGGACGCGGCGCTACGCCTTCGACAAGGCGGACGTGATCGTCATCGTCGGCACGCCGTTCGACTTCCGCATGGGATACGGCAAGCGCCTCAGCAGCAGCGCGACCGTGGTGCAGATCGACCTCGACTATCGGACGGTCGGCAAGAACCGCGACATCTCCCTCGGCATCGTGGGCGATGTCGGCCGAATCCTCAAGGCGGTGACCGACGCCGCCACCGGGCGGACCGACAACGGCGCCAAGAAGCGCGAGGCCTGGCTCGAGGAGCTGCGCGCCGGCGAGAAGGCGGGCGGGGAGAAGCTCGCGGCCATGTTCCATTCCAACTCCAAGCCGATCAACCCCTACCGGGTTGCCTGGGAGATCAACGAGTTCCTCACCGAGGACACGATCTATATCGGCGACGGCGGCGACGTGGTGACGATCACCGCCCAGGCGGTCCAGCCGCGCCAGCCCGGCCACTGGATGGATCCGGGGCCGCTCGGCACGCTGGGCGTCGGCGTGCCATTCGCCATGGCGGCCAAGTACGTCCATCCGGAGAAGGAAGTGCTCTGCTACTTCGGCGACGGCGCCTTCTCGCTCACCGGCTGGGACTTCGAGACCTGCGTGCGGTTCAACCTGCCGTTCCTCGGCGTCATCGGCAACAATTCGGCGATGAACCAGATCCGCTACGGGCAGATCGCGAAGTACGGCGCGAACCGGGGCGACGTCGGCAACAAGCTTGGCGACGTTCCCTACAGCAAGTTCGCGGAGATGCTGGGCGGCTATGGCGAGGAGGTTTACGAGCCCGATCAGATCCGTCCCGCCCTGGAGCGGGGCCGTGAGGCGGTGAAGTCGGGCAAGCCGGCGCTGATCAACATCTGGGTGGACCCGAACGTATACGCGCCGGGCACGATGAACCAGACGATGTACAAGTAACTCGCCGCGACGGGGGACGGGGCGTCCGGCGCCCCTCCCCCGCCTCCGACCTTCGTCTCACTTGTGGAAGATGACCATGGGAAAAGCTCTTGACGGAATCCGTATCCTGGACATGACGCACGTCCAGTCCGGTCCCTCCGCCACTCAGATCTTGGCCTGGTTCGGCGCCGACGTCATCAAGGTCGAGCTGCCGGGTCGCGGCGACATCACGCGCGAACAGCTGCGTGACCTGCCCGACGTGGACAGCCTTTATTTCACGATGCTGAACTGCAACAAGCGCAGCATCACCATCAATACCAAGACCGAGAAGGGCAAGGAGATCTTCAAGCGGCTGGTCAAGACCTGCGATGTTCTGGTCGAGAACTTCGCGCCCGGCGCGCTCGCCCGCCAAGGCTTCAGCTGGGAGGTCATCCACGAGCTCAATCCCCGGATGATCTACGCCTCGATCAAAGGCTTCGGCCCCGGCCCCTACGCCAATTGCAAAGCCTATGAGAACGTCGCGCAGTGCATGGGCGGTGCCGCGAGCACGACCGGCTTCGAGGATGGTCCGCCCCTCGTCACGGGCGCCCAGATCGGCGATTCCGGGACCGGCATGCACTGCGTCGCCGGCATCCTGGCGGCGCTCTTCCAGAGGGAGAAGACGGGCCGCGGTCAGCGGGTCGAGGTGGCGATGCAGGACGCGGTGCTCAACCTCTGCCGTGTCAAGCTGCGCGACCAGCAACGCCTCGCCCACGGCCCCTTGCGCGAATACCCGAACAAGGAGTTCGGAGCGGCCGTGCCCCGGTCGGGCAACGCTTCGGGTGGCGGTCAGCCGGGCAGCGCCCTACGCTGCAAGCCGGGCGGACCCAACGACTACGTCTACGTGATCATCCAGCCGCAGGGCTGGGCACCGCTGATGCGGCTGGTCGGTCGGGAAGAGCTGATCGAGCATCCCGATTACGCGACGCCGAAGGCGCGCCTCTCGCGCCTCGACGAGTGCTTCGCGATCATCGAGAGCTGGACGCAGAAGTACACGAAGTTCGAGGTCATGAAGATGCTCAACGAGGTGGACGTGCCCTGCGGCCCGATCCTCGACATGAAGGATCTGATCGAGGATCGATCGCTGGCCGAGCGCGGCGCCATCGTCGAGGTGAAGCACCCCACGCGGGGCACGTTCAAGACGGTGGCCAACCCGATTCGCCTCTCCGACAACCATGTCGAGGTAAAGAGTTCGCCGCTGCTCGGCGAGCACACGGAAATGATCATGAAGGAACTCGGCTTCGGCGATGACGACATCCAGACCGCCCGCGCCGAAGGAGCGATCTGAGTTCATCCGGACACTTCGACGGGGCAGCCCTGCGGGGCTGCCCATCTGACCACACCCGCCGGGGTTCCGCACGGAGGCACTCCTACGGCCCCGCGTCACCGAGATGCATCAACGGGAGGCGCCGATGGCCCACGATAAGGAAACTGTCCGCGCGGTGTTGGACGAGGTCAAGCATTCCGGCCGACGGTCGCTCAGCGCACCGGAAAGCAAACGCGTTTGCGACGCCTACGGCATTCCGGTGCCGCGGGAAGGGCTGGCCACCTCGGCTCAGGATGCCGTGCGCCTGGCCAGGGAGATCGGGTTCCCGGTCGTTCTGAAGATCGTCTCAAAGGACATCCTCCACAAGACCGAGGCCGGGGGCGTCCTCGTCGGCGTCAAGAGCGCCGAGGAGGTCGAGCACGGCTACGAGACCATCATCAAGAACGCGCGCGCCTATGAACCGCAGGCGGACATCGACGGAGTCCAGGTCCAGCAGATGCTGTCCGCGGGGCAGGAGGTCATCGTCGGCGCGGTCACCGATCCGAGCTTCGGAAAGCTCGTCGCCTTCGGCCTCGGCGGTGTCCTGGTCGAGGTGCTGAAGGACATCACCTTCCGCCTCGCCCCGGCGTCCCGCGAGGACGCCCTGTCGATGATCGACGGCATCGCCGCCGCGGAGATCCTTCGCGGCGTCCGCGGCGCCAAGCCGGTCGATCGAGACGCCATCGCCGCCATCATCGAGAATGTGTCCCGCCTCGTCGACGACTTCCCCGAAATCGCCGAGATGGACCTCAATCCGGTCTTCGCGACGCCCGACGGCGCGACGGCGGCCGACGTCCGCATCGTCGTCGACTTCGAGTCGAAGAAGCCGGTCTTCCGGCCCTCGCGCGATGAGATCCTGAAGGCGATGAACCGGATCATGAGGCCGGACTCCGTCGCCGTGATCGGCGCCTCCGCCGAAGACGGGAAGATCGGCAATTCGGTGATGAAGAATCTGATCAACGGCGGCTATCAGGGGGCGATCTACCCGATCAACCCCAAGGCCGACGAGATCCTCGGCCGGAAAGCCTACCGGAGCGTCAAGGACGTGCCCGGCGAGATCGACGTCGCGATCTTCGCCGTTCCGGCGAAGTTCGTGCCCGCGGCGCTGGCCGAGGTCGGCGAGAAGGGAATCCCGGGTGCGGTGATGATCCCCTCCGGCTTCGCGGAGACAGGCAACGTCGCACTGCAGCAGGAGATGATCGAGGTCGCGCGGAAATACAACATCCGCGTCATGGGACCGAACATCTACGGCTTCTACTACACGCCGAAGAACCTCTGCGCCACCTTCTGCACCCCGTATGACGTCCAGGGCAAGGTCGCGCTCTCGTCCCAGAGCGGCGGGGTCGGCATGTCGATCATCGGCTTCAGCCGATCGACCCGGATGGGCGTTTCGGCGATCGTCGGACTCGGCAACAAGTCCGATATCGACGAGGACGACCTCCTCGCCTTCTTCGAGCAGGACGACAACACCCAAGCCGTCGCCATGCATCTCGAGGATCTGAAGGACGGCCGCGCCTTCGCCGAGGTCGCGCGGCGGGTCTCGAAGAAGAAGCCGATCATCGTGCTGAAGGCCGGCCGCACCGCCCTCGGCGCGCGCCGCGGCCTCGCACACGGGGGCACTCGCCGGCAACGACAAGATCTATGACGACGTCCTGCGGCAGAGCGGCGTGATCCGGGCGCGAAGCCTCAACGACATGCTGCAGTTCGCCCGCGGCGTTCCCGTCCTGCCCGCCCCGAAGGGCGAGAACGTCGTGATCATCACCGGCGCCGGCGGTTCCGGCGTGCTTCTGTCCGATGCCTGCGTCGACAACGGCCTGCGGCTGATGACCATGCCGGAGGACCTGGACGCGGCGTTCCGCAAGTTCATCCCGCCGTTCGGGGCCTCCGGGAACCCGGTGGACATCACCGGCGGCGAGCCGCCGACAACCTACAAGAACACGATCCGCCTGGGCCTGGAGGACGACCGGGTCCATGCCCTCATCCTCGGCTATTGGCACACGATCATCACGCCGCCCATGGTGTTTGCCGAGCTCGTCGGCGAGGTCGTCGAGGAATGCCGCGCCAAGGGCATCGACAAGCCGATCGTCGCCTCGCTGGTCGGCGACGTCGAGGTCGAACGGGCCTCGGACTATCTCTACGAGCGCAGCGTCGTCGCCTATCCCTACACGACCGAGCTGCCGGTGGCCGTGCTCGGGGCGAAGTATCGCTGGGCCCGCGCCGCCGGCCTCCTCTAGCCGCGGAAGGCCTTCCAAAGGAGTCTCGCCCCTCCACCTGTTCCCCGGATGGCCGGACAGCTCCAGCCATCCGGGAGCACCGGGAGCGGTCCCCGTGTTCGTGCCCCACACGGGGTCGCTCCCACCCTGCTCATCGACCGCAGGCTCGTCGGATCTGCCTCGGATCGGCGATCACACGCCCCCCGGCGCAGTGGGGGGTACGCTGCGGCATCGGGTCACATGGCACCGGCGGCCGCGGTACCTACACTGGCAAGATCGAGTGCGAAGACGGGCGGGCTTACGGGCCGGCCGGGCTTACGGGCCGGCAGCCCGACGGGGAGACGTTCTCGTTAACGATAAGGGGGCTGCCCTCTTGAAGATATGCATCTTTGGCGCCGGCGCGACCGGCGGGTACCTCGCGGTTCCGCTGGCACAGGCGGGAGCCGAGGTCAGCCTCGTGGCCCGCGGCGCCCATCTCGCAGCCATGAAGGCCAACGGCCTGAAGCTGCTGAAGGACGGCGAGGAGCAGGTCGTACACCCGATCTGCACCGACACGCCGTCCGATCTCGGCCCGCAGGACTACGTCTTCGTCACCCTCAAGGCGCATTCGGTGCCCGGTGCGGTCGAATCGATGCGGCCACTGCTCGGCAACGACACGGCCGTGGTCACGGCCTATAACGGTATCCCCTACTGGTACTTCTATCGCCATGGCGGCGCCTGGGAGGGCCAGCGGCTGGAAACGGTGGATCGCGGCGGAAAGCAGTGGGACGTTCTCGGTCCCGAGCGCGCGATCGGCTGCATCGTCTATCCGGCGACCGAGGTCGTGGAGCCGGGCGTTATCAAGCACGTCTACGGCGACAAGTTCCCGCTCGGCGAACCAAGCGGCGAGGAAACCGAGCGGGTCAAGCGGCTGAGCGAGTTCCTCACGGCCGCCGGGCTCAAGGCGCCGGTGCTCGACCGGATCCGCGACGAGATCTGGCTGAAGCTTTGGGGCAATCTCTGCTTCAACCCGATCAGCGCCCTCACCCATGCGACCCTCGACGTCATCACCAGCGACCCGGAAACCCGGGCCGTCGCCAAGGCGATGATGCTCGAAGCGCAGGAGATCGCAGAAAAGATCGGAGTCCGCTTCCGCGTCGACGTCGAGCGCCGGATCGATGGCGCCGGCCGGGTCGGGGCACACAAGACCTCGATGCTGCAAGACCTCGAGCGCGGTCGTCCGATGGAGATCGATGCGCTCGTCAGCGTGGTGCAGGAGCTGGGGCGTCTGGTCGGCGTCGAAACCCCGACGATCGATACGGTCCTCGCCCTGGTCCGTCAGCGAGCCCGCATAGCCGGTCTCTATCACTAGGGGCCGGGCGCCGCAGAGATCGCCCCGGACGCCGGGGTCTTGGGCGGACCTCCCTCCAACGTGCCGCCCAGGTTCGCGCCCCCGTTCCCGCAGCCCGGGACGGGGGCGCGGCCGTCATCGGAACAACCAGTCGGAAAGGACGAAGAGCAGGCAGCCGACGAGCGCGCCGACGAGCGTGCCGTTCATGCGGATGTACTGCAGGTCACGGCCGACGGCGAGTTCCATGCGGTCCGACACGGTGCGCGCGTCCCAGCCGCGCACCACCTCGGCGATGAACCCGCCGATCTCCACCCGCCAGGGCACGACGGCCTTCATCACGAACCGCTCGACCGACCGGTTGACTCGGTTCTGCATCCTGCGGTCTTCGCCAAGCGCGCGGCCGAGCGACTGCAGGCCGCCCGCGATCGCTTCCCTTGTCGTCGACTCCGGCGCGGTCAGGTCCGCGAGAACCAGCCGGCGGACCTCGTCCCAAACCGCGCTCAGATACTCCTGGATGACGGGGTTGGCGAGGACCTGGTCCTTCAGGGACTGCACCTTCTCCGCGTAATCGGGCGAATGCTGCAGCTTGTCGATCATCTCGGCGACGGCGCGATCGACACGCTCGCGCGCCTCGTGGTCCGGCGCCTCCAGTTCGTCGAGCAGCTCATGCACCCCCGCTACGATGGCGCGGGCCACGCGGAGATCGATGCTTCGCGGCACCCACCAGCTGCTGCGCCGGCTGACCAGCTCGTAGATCCGCTGCTCGTGCTCGAGCAGGAGCTTGCGGACGATTATGAGCGCCTTGTCGAAAAGCATCTGATGCTGACCGCTTTCGGAGAGCACGGCCAGCGCCTTGCCGAGAATCGGGGCCAGATTCACGGCGCGCAGCTGCTGGTTCAGCGCCTGCCGGACGAACTCCCGGATCTCCTGGTCCTCCAGGGACTCGAGGATGTAGGGGAGCGTCGCGACGATGCGTTCGGCGGCGGCGTCGGCATTCTGGCGCGTGCTGAGCCAGGCGCTCAGCCGCGTCGCAATCTCGAGCGACCTGACCTTCTGCGCGACCAGGTTCGGCGCCAGGAAGTTCCGCTCGACGAATCGGCCGAGTCCTTCGCCGATGCGGTCCTTGTTGCGGGGCACGATCGCGGTGTGCGGGATCGGCAAGCCAAGCGGATGGCGGAACAGTGCCGTCACTGCAAACCAGTCGGCGAGGCCGCCGACCAGGGCCGCCTCTGCCCCCGCCCGGATCAGCAGGACCCAATAGCTCGGCTCTTCCACCAGCCTGGTCGCGAGGAACACGGCCGCCATGACCAGCAGCATGCCCGTGGCCAGCAGCCGATGCTGCCGTAGCGCCCGTCGCTGGGCGCGCTCACCGCCGATCGCGACCTCCGCTTTCATCCGGCGGTCCTCAACCCGATTCGCCGCGGGGTTCGTTGCGGCTGCCGGCCCGCATCGGCACGCCTCTGCGATCGCCCGCGCCGGCGCGATGGTCCGCCGCGCGCCCGTCGTGGACGGACCATCGCCGCAACGTCGAACGGGCGGTTGCTCCGACAGCACCGGCGCCTCGTTGGCGCCGCGGGCGCCGCTGCAGGCGTTCCCGTCGCCGCGCCTGATAGCGCGCGATGAGGCCTCGGCACAGCCAATAGCTGACCACCCAGGACACCGCCGCAAGCGGCAGGCTTCCGACCATCATCGGCACCCAGATCGGCCTGAGGCGTCCCGGAAGCAGGTCGAAGTTGAGGGTCAGGACCGCGGCGGCCACGGCACCGAACGTCTCCAGATAATCCAGGGTGTTGGGATTCGCCTCGCCGGGACTTCCTGGCAACATCCATCGCCCCAACAGATAGGTGACATCCCAGATCGCCGGCAATGTCCACGGGTTGGCGATGAAGCTCCCGGCCGCCGAAGCAAGGACGTTTCCCCGGACGAGCACCGCCAGGAGAGCCGCGAGGACGAACTGGATTCCGACCAGCGGCGTCAGAGAAACGGCCACGCCGCAGGCAACACCCGCGGCCAGCCGGTGCGGCGAGTCCGGCATGCGCCCGATCCGATGGGCCCTGTAGGCGATCGCCCGGCGCCAGCCGGGCCTGGGCCAGAACGCGCCGAGAAGGCGATCCAACAATCCGAGCGGAACACGACGTCGAAACATGTCGATGATTAAGCCGTGAGCAAAATGACGCGCCGTCAAGCCGGGGCGCCCCGGCCCGCTTGGCAGGTTACCGGGTTGAATGGTCCTTCCGCGTGCCCCGATCCGTCGCGCGCGGGCCCCGCGGTCGCACCCCGGTCACCGCCATTCGCCAAGTCGTCGTCTGGCCGCCGGGCTATCGAGCGGCGAGCGTAACGTCGACCCGATCGGCCGGCATGTCCTCGGATGCCTGATCGCCGAGCGCGCGCACATCCATCCGACTGGATGACACGCCCTGCTCGATCAGGAAACGCCGAACGGCAATCGCGCGCGACAGGGACAGGCGCCGGGCGTAGCTCGTCCCCTCGGCGTCGCCGCCGCTGGCATAGGCGATCAGCTCGACGCGCGCGTCCTGGTTCCGGGCGAGTTGCTCGGCCAGCGCCTTCAATTCGGACTGTGCGGCCGCCGAGAGCTCGGCCGAGCCTTTATCGAAGAGAATCCGCGTGCCGGCTTCTGCCTCGACGGCGGCCGGCTCACCGCCCGGTCCGCCCGCGTCCGGCGGCAGCGCCGCGACTTCGGCCTCCGGTTCCTCGGCCGGCTCGGCCTCGATGACCGGGCCCAACGCGCCGCCCGGTTCGAGCACGCCACCCGGTTCAAGGGTCGGCGGCGCCGGCTCGGGCGCCTCCGGCGCTTCGGCCACCTTATCCGCGGCTTCGCCCGCGGCCCCGTCCGGCGGCGCCTCCGAAGGCGGCTGCATGAGCTCCGCGACCGGCGAGGGCGGCACGTCGGACCCTTGGGGAGCGGATCTAGCGGCCGCCTCGGACGCCGTGTCGGAGGCCGCGCGGGACGTTGCCGCAGCGCCCGAATCCTCGGAAGCGACTGCGGGCGGGGGCGTGACCGACGGCTCCGGCGTCGGGGCCGGTCGCGTCGCCACGGCGGGCGCGCCCGATACTCCGGCCGCCGGCCCGACCGAAAAGATCTCCGGCAGCGGTTCCTCGCGCCGGGCAGGCGCCGCGTCCTCGGCCGTCAAACGCTCGCGGGTGTACTCGGCGTTGGCCCGATCGGCGATCAGCCCTTCCATGATCTCGCGCCGCGCCTCGGGCGCAGTGACGACCGGCGGCTCGCCGGGGACGCTGCCGAGATTCGGAAACGGCGCGTCCTGTTCGCTCACATCGGCCGCGGTCGAGGACAGCCGCGGCCGCGATTCGGAGGGGTCGGACAGATCCACCAGCTGAGAGCAAGCGCCGAGCGCAAGCGGCACCGCCATCAGCCAGGCCCACCGGAGCGCCCGGCAACGGGTCGCATGGCGAACGACACGACCACCGCCGTTGTTCCAGCGGTTCATGGGTCGGCTCAGTGGGCTGAGCATGTGGAACGTCTCCTGTCCTCGATGCCCCGATAATTCAATGCGGGCCCACACCTTGGCGAGGGACTGCCGGGGCGATCCGGGGCGCTGCGCCGGTGCGGCGGGAACGGCACCTTCTCGCAGCCATGCCTCCCCCGGCTCTGCCGTCATCCGACGAACGACGCCCAATGAACGGCCGCAGCCGGACCGCAGTTCCTTCAATTCAGTCTCCTCGTCGCGGAACGGGGTTCGACAATCGAAGAGCACGATCGGGCCCCGAAAATCAACGCCGAAACGCGGAACCAACGGCGGGCCGCGCCGTTTTCGCTGGTCCGATCCGAGCGCGGGCATCGGCGGTACTTTGCAGCGCCATTGGCCGGAGAACCCGGCGGGCGCATCCGGCGATCTGCGCGTCCATTCTCCCGGAAGCTTCCGGCCTCCGAGCGCCCAAGGGAGCTGAGCGCCCGGGAGACTCAAGCTCCCGGGCTGCGTCCCGTTCGGCCGCGTGCGGCACCGCCGATGCGAGACGTCCGGCGCTTTCCGAAAGTCGCCTCTTGGGGGTCGCCGCATATGGCGTGAGGTCAGCCGCGCCCGGGCCCTTATCCGCCGGTGCCGACAAGATAACGGGGATACATGGTTCTCTGCCGCCTCCATCGGCTCTCAACTTTGAATTGATTGGGGAGCGCACCCGGTTTCACAGTATAAGGTGGGCATGGCGCGGTCGATGACCCGCTCTTGACAAGTGCTGATCTTGACAAGAGCCGATGGATTCGGCACCGGAATCCGGTGATGACCGCAGCGAGGCCCGCCGCCTGCGGCGGGTCCGCCACCGGGGACAGACGACGAGCAAGAAACGGTTTTCGTCACGATGCCGTGGACCGCGAGGAAGCTGACCAAACATCTGCCGATCACGCCCATTCCGCCCCCGCTTCACCTCTCCGTCCGCAACTGACGATCGGAGGCGTGCCGCACCGCCACGCGACGAGCGACGACGACTTTCGCGGCCGCCGCACCGCCCGACACCCCGCCGATCCCAGAGAACGGAGAGAGTCGCGCATGATTCGGGTCGAGCACCTGACGCGCCGCTACGGCGATTTCACCGCCGTGGACGATGTGAGTTTCGAGATCCAGCCCGGCGAAGTGGTGGGCTTGCTGGGCCACAACGGCGCCGGCAAGACCACCATCATGAAGATGATGACCGGGTTTCTGGAGCCGACCAGCGGCACCATCCGCATGGGCGATCTGGAGATCGGCCGCGACACCCGCGCCATTCAACGGCGGATCGGCTACCTGCCCGAGAACTGCCCGGCCTGGCCCGAAATGACGGTGATCGACTATCTCGACTACCAGGCGAGCCTGCGCCGCGTGCCCGAGGCGAAGCGGGCGAACGCGATCGCCGCCGCCATTCGTCGCACCGCTCTCAGGGAGAAGGCCGGCGCGCCGATCCAGACGCTCTCGCGCGGCTATCGACAGCGCGTGGGGGTGGCCCAGGCGCTGCTGCACGATCCCGACCTCATCATCCTCGACGAGCCCACCAACGGCCTCGACCCCACGCAGATCCGCCACATGCGCGATCTGATCCGCGAGCTGGCCCAAACGGCCACGGTGATCGTCTCTACGCACATTCTGCAGGAGGTACAGGCCGTGTGCGAGCGGGTGCTGATTCTGCGCGCCGGGCGATTGGTCGTCGACGCGCGCATCGATGAGCTGGCGCGTAGCCGCGGCCTGCTCCTCAGCGTCGACCAGGACGCCCGCCTCGCGCTCGAAGGCGTCACGACGATCAGGACGGTGGAGGAGCGCAAGACCGACAACGGCTACCGTCACTACTGGCTCGACGCCCCGCCCGAGGCGGCCCCGGAGGTGGCCGAGGCGATCACCCGAAAGGGATTGAGGCTCTACGCGCTCCGGCCGGAACACCGGGACCTGGAGACGGTGTTCGCCGAGGCCAACGAGGAGGCGGTGCATGCTTGAGGTCCTGCGCATAGCCCGAAAGGAGTTCCGGGATTTCTTCGCGAGCCCCGCCGCCTACCTTTTTCTCGGCGGCTTCCTGGCCGTGATCCTGTTCGTGTTCTTCTGGGTGGAGGCGTTCTTCGCCCGCAACATCGCCGACGTTCGCCCCCTGTTTCAGTGGATGCCGGTGCTGCTGATCTTCCTGGTGGCGGCGCTGACCATGCGAAGCTGGTCCGAGGAGCGGCGCGCCGGCACGCTTGAGAGTCTCCTCACGGCGCCGGTCCACCCGCTCCATCTGGTAATCGGCAAGTTCGCCGCCGCGCTCGGGCTGGTGGTGCTGGCCCTCGTGCTGACCTTGCCGCTGCCGATCACCGTGTCGCGACTCGGATCGCTGGATTGGGGGCCGGTCATCGGCGGCTATCTCGCCACCCTGTTTCTGGCCGCCGCCTACGCCGCCATCGGCCTTTACATGAGCGCGCGCACGGACAACCCGATCGTCGCACTCATCCTGACAGCGGCGGTCTGCGGCCTGTTCTACCTGGTGGGCTCGAACAGTTTGATCGCCCTGTTCGGCCACCGGGTCGGGGATGTCCTGGCCCTACTCGGCTCGGGAACGCGGTTCGAATCCATCACCCGCGGGGTGCTCGACCTGCGCGATCTCTACTATTACGTCTCCATCGTCGGGGTGTTCCTGGCGCTGAATCTCTTCGGCCTGGAGCGGCTGCGCTGGGCGGGCAACCCGACCAGCCGGCGCCACCGCCTGTGGGGCTGGACCGTCGGTCTGGCGGCGGCCAACTTCGTCGCCGCCAATCTGTGGCTCGCCCCCGTCGGCTGGGCGCGGATCGACATGACCGAGGGCGACCTCTACTCCCTCTCCGAAGCCACGGAGCGGCAGCTCGATCGGCTGCGCGAACCGCTGCTGATCCGCGGATACTTCTCGTCGAAGACACACCCTCTGCTGGCGCCGCTGGTGCCCCGCCTCAAGGACCTGCTGGAGGAATATGCCGTAGCCGCCGGCGGGCGCGCCCAGGTGGAGTTCGTGGATCCGACCCGGGACACCGCGCTGGCGGAGGAGGCCGCCGCTAAGTACGGCATCCGGCCGATCCCCTTTCAGACGGCCAGCCGATATCAGACCGCGGTGGTCAACTCCTACTTCGACGTGGTCGTGGCCTATGGCGACCAGTACGAGACCCTCGGATTCCGAGACCTGATCGAAGTGAAAGTGCAGGGCGAACGGGATCTCAGCGTGGCGCTGAAGAACCCGGAGTATTCGATCACGCGCGCGATCCGTAAGGTCGTCAACGCCTACCGGGCGGGCGGCAACCCCTTTGAGGCCCTGAGCGGTCCGGTGACGTTCACGGGCTACCTGTCGCCCGAGGATCGCTTGCCGGAGCCGTTGCGCGGCCTGCGCGCGGATCTCGAGGCGTTGCTTGCGGATCTCGAGGAGCAGTCCGGTGGCAAGTTGAAGGTCAGCTTCGAGGACCCCGAAGCCGACGGCGGTCGGCTCGCCGAGGAGCTGAGGCAGACATACGGCTTCGGCCCCCAGATCGCCAGCCTGCTCGATCCCCAACCGTTCTGGTTCTACATGATGCTCGAGGCCGACGGCGAGGCGGTGCAGGTACCGCTGCCGGAAACCCTCGACAAGGATTCCCTGAAGAGGTCCCTGGACGCGGCGCTCCGGCGCCTGGCGCCCGGGTTCCTCAAAACGGTCGCGGTGGTCAAGCCGCCCATCGGCCCCGGCGGCCAGCGCTACAGCCACCTCGAAGAGGCCCTGTCCGAGACCGTCCGCCTCAAGAACGCCGACCTGTCCGACGGGTACGCGCCCGAGGACGCCGATCTGCTGCTGGTGCTCGCGCCGCAGCGGCTCGGTGACAAGGCGCGCTTCGCCATCGACCAGTTCCTGATGCAGGGCGGCAGCGTGATCCTGGCCACCTCGCCCTTCGAGGTCGAGATCGGCCAGAGCCTCACTGCCCGCAAGACCGAATCGGGCCTGGAGACGTGGCTCGCCCATCACGGCCTGTCCGTGGAGGAGACGATGGTGCTCGACCCGCGCAGCGCCGCGCTGCCGGTGCCGAGCGTGCGCCATATCGGCGGGCTTGCGATTCAGGAAATCCACATGATGCCCTATCCGCACTTCCCGGACTTGCGCGGCGATGGCCTTTCCGGGGACAACCCCATCACCTCGACGCTGGGTCAACTCACGGTCAACTGGGCCTCGCCGATCACGGTCGACGAGAAAAAGAACGAGGGCCGCTCGGTGGCCGAGCTGCTCGAGAGCTCGTCGCGGAGCTGGACTTCAGACAGCCTGAACGTGCTGCCGGACTACGATGCCTACCCCGAGACCGGGTTCCCCGTCTCCGGCGAGCGCGGACCGCGGGTTCTGGCCGTCGCGGTGGAGGGGCGCTTCGAATCCTTCTACCAAGACAAGCCGTCGCCGCTGGCCACCGCGCCCGAAGACGAAACCGGAGAGGCTCAGGACGGGACGGATGCCGCCGGGCCCGATTTGTCCGATACGGATCCGGCCAAGTCGGACGCGGCGATCGTCACGGGCGTGATCGAACGCTCGCCCGAATCGGCGCGGCTGATCCTGATCGCCAGTAACACCTTCGCCTCGGACGCGGCGCTGGACCTCGCCTCTCGCGGGATCGGCACGCCCCTCACCAAGCCGGTGGAGTTCCTGCAGAACGCGATCGACTGGTCGTTGGAGGACCGCGACCTGCTCGCCCTGCGCGGCCACACCCAGTTCGCCCGCACGCTGGCACCGCTGACCGAAGGCGAGCGGCGCCTGTGGGAGTACCTAAACTACGGGCTCGCCCTGGCCGGCCTGCTCGCCGTCTGGGGGTGGCGCCGGTGGGTGCGGGCGGCCGATCGGGCACGATATCGACAGATCCTCGCGGAGGTCTGACGCATGCAAAGGATCATTCCCCTGTTGGCCGCTCTGCTGCTTGCGCAGCTGGCGCTGGCCCTCGGCCTCAACCTCACCGGCCCGGATCTGTCCGCGGAGCGGAGCGACGCGCCCCTGCTCGCCCTCGAAAAGACCACCGTGGATCGCCTCGTCATAGAGGGACCCGACGAGGCCAGAGCGGTGCTGGCCAAGACGAACGGCGCCTGGCTCCTGCCGGACTCGGGCGACTTCCCCGCCAACGGCGACAAGATCGAGGGCCTGCTCGATCGCCTCGAGGGGCTGGAGCGCGGCCGAGCGGTTGCGACCTCGGAAGAGGCGCTCGTCCGTTTCAAGGTCAGCGACGAAGATTTCGAACGGCGCATCACGTTTGCCGCCGGCGACCAGACCCTCGCGACGCTCTATCTCGGCACCTCGCCGGGGCGGGGGCGGGTGCACGCCCGCACCGCGGAGCAGGACGCCGTCTACGCCGTAGACCTCGCGACCTACGAGGTGCCGGCCGATGCCGCCGACTGGGAGGACAAGACCGTCCTCCAGATTCCGAAGGGAGAGATCGAGTCGATCGCGGTGGCCGGGCTGCGCATGGCGCAGGTTCCGACGGAGAAGGAGAAGGTCAACGAGGACGAGACGGCCGAGGACAGAGCGGCCGCGGGAGGATCCCCCAAAGAGGAACCGTCGGCAGGGGACGACGCCGCGGCAGCCGGGGACGCGGCCGGGCCCAGCTGGACGACCACGGGGCTGGCCGCGGGGGAGAGGCTCAAGCCCGACGCCGCCGCCGAGCTCGCCCGCCTGCTGGCCGGCCTGCGCATCGGGTCGGTGCTGGGAAGGGAGGAGAAGCCGGAGTATGGCCTGGACAAGCCCGCGCTCAGCCTGTCGCTCACGCGCAAGGACGGAGACGAGGTGACTTACCGGCTCGGCAAGAGAACCGAAGAGGAGGGATACGTACTCAAAGTCTCGACGCGCCCGGAGTACTTCGCCCTGCCGGCCTTCGCCGCCGAGCGGCTGATCGAGGCGGCCAGCCGAAAGGCTCTGGTCGAGGCCCCGGGTGCCGATGACGGCAGTGCGGATCGGTCGGCCGCCGACGGCTGATGCGCGTCCCGGGCTCTACCAAACTCACCGCGTTCCGCATCGGCACGGCCGCGCCCGCCGCCGGGACAGTTCGCGTCCGGCCGCCGCATCCGCGTCCGGCCCTCAAGCGGATCGGGTTGCGGCCGCTCGACCGCCGACGGTGATCGGACAGCACGCCCTCGTGAGGTTCCGGGGAGATCCGGCGGTGATGGTGCGGGCGCCCGCGGCGCCCGGAGCGAATCAAAAAGGCGGCCCCGCCGAGACGGGGCCGCCAGGTGTGCAACGACGCTAGGAGCCTGCCACGTGGAGGTTCGCAGCATGACAAGCGCAACAAGCGGGCTACTAGCACTTAAGAAAAACGCGCCTTCGCCCATTTAGTTCCGCGTCGGGCAGATCATTCGCGAAGCCTGCCCGCCGCACTCGCGCCAATTGCCGGAAGTCCGGGCGCTTGAACTTCTTGTCGTTTCTAAACCGGTCGCATGGGCACAGCCGGCAAGCCCGGCGCCAGACCGGCCGGCCCCTTCGGGCCGGCCGTTTACTGGCTGATGTTTACCGGCAGGCCCCTCAGGCCGCGTGCCCGGCGACCATCGTATCCCGTCCGGCGCCCCAACCGAAGGCCATGCGCAGGCTGAGCACCGCCAGCCCCAGGGAGACGACGACGTGATAGATCACGCGGGGATCCAGGAAGTCTCGGGTCGCCTTGCCGAAGCCGAGGGTGAGCACGATCCAGCAGACGCAACCCGCGAAGCTGAGCCACGCAAGCGTGCGGTCATCGGACCGCTCAACACGCACAAGGTTAACGACGGCCAGGAGCAACACGGCCAGGCTTCCGGACAGGGCCCAGATAAAAGTTTGGGACTGGTGCGCGTAAGCCTGGAACGCGCCGTAGGTGTGCCCCACACCGCCGAGGAGCAGGAGCCACCCCAACGAACGGTCGACGATCTTGAGCATAGCTACCTCCGTCCATCTGCTCAGGAGCGAACGAGCTTAGCCTGCGAGGAGCTAACAGAATCTTTCGATAAACCGCTGTCATATAAAGGATTTTTTAGGCATGTTGGGCAGCATGCGCCGCTCCGCCAAGGCGGAAATCCCTCAACGCACGTCGACGACAGGATCGCCGAGCAGCTCGTAGCGCGGCCGAACGCCGAGCCCGGGCGCCGTCGGCGCGGCCATCCGGCCGTCCTCGCGGCGGGGCGCGCCGTCGGCGATGCGAACGGTGACGTAGCTGTTGAAGTCGGTCGCGGTGAAGCGAAACGCCGCCGGCGTGCTATGCGCCAGATGGGCAATGGCCGCGGTCGCGATGTCGCCGCCCCAGCTGTCCTCGATGGTGAGCGCGATGCCCATGGCGACGCAGAGATCCCGCACCTGCCGTGCGACGGTCAGGCCGCCCAGCTTGCTGATCTTGAGATTGACGACGTCCGTCGCCTGATCGGCGTGGGCCCGCAGCAGCATCGGCAGGCTGTCCACCGATTCGTCGAGCACGAAGGGATGATCGGTCCGGCGGCGAACGGCCAGGCATTCCTCATAGCCGAGGCAGGGCTGCTCGATGTAGACGTCCAGGTCCCTGACGGCACGGACGACCCGCATCGCCTGATGCGGCAGCCATCCGGTGTTGGCATCGGCGATCAGCACGTCGCCGGTCCCGAGCTCGGCCGCCACCGCGCGGATGCGCTCGATGTCCTCGTCCGGATCGCCGCCCACCTTGAGCTGAAAGCGGCGGTAACCCTCGGCTCGGTAGCCTGCCACTTTCGCCGCCATCCGCTCGGGCGATTCCTGGGAGATCGCCCGGTAGAGGTCGACCGCCTCCCCGTCCCGGCCGCCGAGCAGGGTGCAGACCGGCAGCCCCGCCGCTTGGCCCAGGATGTCCCAGCAGGCGATGTCGATCGCCGACTTGACATAAGGATGGCCCTTGAGCTTCGCCTCCATCAGGCGGTTCAGCGGGCCGAGGGCGGTCGGGTCCTGACCGATGAGGTGCGGCGCCAGCTCTGCGACGCCGGTGCGTACCCCGGCGGCGTAGGACGGCAGATAGGCCGGGCCCAACGGGCAGACCTCGCCATGCCCGACAAGGCCTTCGTCGGTCTCGATCCGCAGCACCGTGCTGTCGAAGACACGGACCGATTTGCCGCCCGCCCAATTGTAACTGCCTTCATGCAACGGCAGATCCACCCGGTAGGCGGCGATCCGGCTGATCTTCATGCGGCGGCTCCTTTCCTGCGCGAGGACGCTTGACCGGCGCATTCGATATCCCGCGGCGGGCCGGCGCGCAACCAAGCGGATGTCCCGACCCCCGGCGGACCGAATTCGGTGCGGGTCCGCGGTTTGGCCCCAGGGCTCTCCCTTGCGTGGAAGGCGGGGTGTACCACCTTTGACCCTGCGGCTTCCGACGATCTGGCACAGCGCTTCCGTTACAATCGGCCAGCCGGAAGACGATTCGGGCCGACGAGGAGACCGAGCGCTCCGACATGGTCACGCCCCCCGCCGCCGAGTCCCCTTGGCTCCCGCCGGTGCTCGCCACGGTGCTGGCCGCGCTCGCCCTGTTGTCGGCGGGATATGCGGGGGCCGCGCGGGCGCAGGCGATGCTCGAACGCTGGGACTGGGACCCGGCGATCCGCGTCGCCGGTGAACCGGTGACCTTTCCGAGCCACAGCCCGTTCACCCCGGCCGATGTCGGCGACGGACCCCGGGACGATCCACCGGAAGAGGCCGTCGGGATGCTCTTCCTGCCGCCGGAAGCATCCGCCGGCGCGCCCGTCCCTGCGGTCATCATGCTGCACGGCGCAAGCGGCGTGATCGCACGGCGCGAGTTGACCTATGGTCGTCAGCTTGCGGCCATGGGCGTCGCCGCCCTCGTCGTCGATGCCTTCGCCGCGCGGCGTGACATGGCGCAAGGATTCACGAATCGCCTCATCCGGATCACCGAAAGCATGCTGGTCGCTGACGCCTACGCCGCGCTGCGTCATCTTTCGCGGCGGCCCGACATCGACCGGACACGCATCGCCCTCGTCGGATTCTCCTATGGCGGCATGGCGGCGACCTACGCGCTCTACAGACAGGTGGCGGAACGCTTCGCGCCGGACGGGCCGCGTTTCGCAGGACACGTCGCGTTCTACGCGCCGTGCCTGGCGCGCTTCACAGACCCGCGAACGACCGGCGCCCCCCTGCTCATGTTGTCGGGCTCCCGGGACGAAATCACCGATCAACGCCGCTGCACCGAGATCGCGCAGGAGTTGCGCGCCGGCGGATCGGAGGTCAAGCAGATCGTCTATCCCGACGCCGTCCACCAGTGGGACGGCAGCATCGTCGGACCGCGGCGAATCGGACGGACCTTGTCGGAATGCGACTTCACCGTCCGCGAGGACGGCACCGTGCGCGACGACAACACCGGTCTGATCATGCGCGGCCCCTTCAGCCGCCGGATCATCCTCGCGTTCTGCGTTGGCCGGGAGGGGTATCTGATCGGCCGCGACGACCGTGTCCGCGAACGGTCGAACCGCGACCTCGGCCACTTCCTCGCGCGCGTGTTCGACCGGATCGCGTCGGCCGACTGACCGGCGAACGCCCTCACCCGAAATCCGCCTCTCCGGTTCCATCCGCGTCGTGCGGTATCTCGTTAAGCAATGCTTAACTGGACCGCCGACAGTGTGGAGCGTTGACCGGTGGGCGCCCGGGACCGCGGAAGCGCCCAAGAACCTGCAACACGGCAGGGTCAGGACAATGCTCGCCGACACCGCACCGCGCGCCGCGCCAGGGGGCGAAACCGACGACATCGTGACGGAGCGCCTTGATGCGGGGCCGAAGCACCGCGCATAGCCGGGACCGGCGCTGGCGCGACCGCCTTTGGCCAAGACCGGTGGAGGCGGGGCCGCGCGTCGTCGTGCCGCTCGGCATGCATCGGTCGGGACTGTCCGTGGCGACGGCGCTGATTCACCGTCTCGGCGTGCCGGTCGATGAGGAGGGCCGGCGCATCGTCGAGGCGCATGACCGTCTCTTCGCACGGTTCGGTTCGAGCTGGATGCACCCAAGGCTCACCACGCCCTTGCCCGAGACCTGGCACCGGGACGTAGAGGTCACGGCGATCCGGCGCGAGCTGGTGGGCCTACTGCGCGAGGCGTTGTCCAGGAATCGCGGCCTTTGGGCTTTCAACGACCCGCGCACGGTCCGATTCCTGCCGCTCTGGCAGCGGATCTTCGCCGAGATCGGCGCCCGACCTTCCTGGATCCTCGTGGTCCGCCATCCCGCGGCGGTGATCGCCTCGCTCGCGCCGCGAAGCGGGCTCACGCGGGCGCGCTGCGAGCTCTTGTGGATCGAGCACTATCTCGACGCGCTCGCCCATATCGAGCGATCGGATCTGGTGGTACTGAGCTTCGAACGGCTGCTGGCCGATCCGGCGCGGGAGTTGCGGCGCCTTCTGAATCGTCTGCCGTTCCTCGCCGCCCGGTCGGAGGAGGAGCTGGCGGCGATCGCCGCGACGAGCCTGAACGCGGCCAGGGTTCACGAGGGTCTGAATCGCGGACGCGGCAGGGACGACACCTGCACGAAAACGGCCCTCATGATCCACGACTGGCTGGGGGCGTTGGCCGCGGACCGGCCGCTTCCGCAGGCGACGCCCGCCGGGATCAGTGCGGCGGCCGCGCAGGACCTGGCCCGGCTGGTCGAGCGCGACCGAACCAACGGAGCGGCGCCACCCGTCTGAGTGTGTGAGGTCAGGATGCGGTCTGCCGGCGGGCCGGTCCGGCGCCCGCATCACCACCGGAAGGAGGGCAGGACGAAATCCGGCATTGCCACGCCGTATTCAGCGGTGAGCGCGGCGAGTGCGGCCGGTGCCGCCGGATCGCCCAGACGGTCCGCGTGGATGCCGCCGGTCACGAAAGCGGTCGCCATGCCGGCGGCGGCCCCGCCGGCAATGTCGTGCTCCAGACTGTCGCCGACCGCCACGGCTCGCGTTGGATCCAGGTCGCCGAACCGGCGAAGACAGAACCGGTAGATCTCCGGATAGGGTTTGCCGACATAGTGGACGCGACCGCCCATTGCCTCATAGTGGCGGGCGAGCACGCCGGGACCGGGCACGAGACCCGCGGCCGTGACGCCGACGCGATCCGGGTTGGTGCAAAGCATCGGCAGGCCGCGTCGCGCGGCGTCCCGCAGCACCGCATCGTGGTCGGCGACCGCGAAGTCCGGCTCGTTTGTACTGCTGGCGAGAAGGAAGTCCGCCTCCGACACCGCTTCCACCGGCTCAAGATCGAGGCCGTCGAGCACGCTCGGATCGGCCTGCCGGCTCAGCAGCAGGCAGCGGCGGCCGAGATTGGCATAGAATGGCTCCGAGCGCTCGCGCAGGGCGTGCCAGGCGACCTCGCCCGAGGTCACGAGCATGGTGTAGCTGTCCGCGGTGAAGCCGAGCGCATCCAGACGCTTCCGATTGGCGTCGGCCCGTTTGCCGGAGTTGGACAGAATCACGACCGGCTTGCCGAGGGCCCGCAACCGGGCGAGGCAATCGATGGCTCCGGGATAGGCCTCGGCGCCGTTGTGCAGAACTCCCCATTGGTCCACCAGGAAGGCGTCGAACGATTCGGCAAAGGCCGCGACGCCATCACAAAACCGGGGGGCCGTCATTGCGAGGCCGCTCCCATCCGCGCCAGGAGCGCAGTGCCATAGGCGGCCTCGAGGCTGGTCGGCCGCGGCATGGAAACACCGAGCCGCCGCGCGCGGATCTCCGACCAGGCCGGGTTCCGGGCGCCGCCGCCGACCGTGCGAACGCTGCGCAGCGGCGGTGCGCCGAGGTCGCGCAGACGCCGATAGGCCAACGCTTCTACGTCGGCGATACCCTCGAGGAGAGCCTGGAAGAACAAGGCGTCGTCCTCGGGCCGCGGCTCGGTCACGGACGGCTTCGCAGGGTCGTTGATGGGGAAGCGCTCGCCTGGTGCCGGCAGCGGATAGTAGGAGAGCCCGGTCGGCCGATCGGGCTGGAGCCGCGGCTCCAGCTTGGCCATCTGCTCCGCCGTGAAGAAGCGCAGAAGCGCGGCGCCGCCGGTGTTGGACGCCCCGCCCGGCAGCCAGCGATCGCCGAGGCGATGGCTGTAGACGCCCGACGCGGCATCGAACAGCGGCCGGTCGGAGAGCATCTTGACCACGAGCGTGCTGCCGAGCGAGGTCACCGCGTCTCCGATCTCCGACGCGCCGGTCGCGAGGAACGCCGCAACGCCGTCCGTCGTGCCGGCGACCACGCGAACGTCGCGCGGCAGGCGGAACCGTGCGGCGACGCCGTCGGCGATCAGCCCCAGCGCGGTGCCGGGAATTCGGGCTTCCGGCAGGAGGTCCCGGCGAACGCCGAGATCGTCGAACCAGTCCGGCCAGCAGCGGGCGACGACGTCGTATCCCATCTTCAGACAGTTGTTCTCGTCCGTGATCCCGAAGCGGCCGGTGAGGCGGCCGGCGATCCAGTCCGCCTGGTGCAAGGCATGGCGTGCCTTCGCGAGGTCCGGCCGGCCCTGGAAATGCAGCAGCTTGGCAAGTGCCGAGGTCGCGCCTTGCGCGCCGCTGTCCGGCGGCGCGACCCGTTTCACCCGCGCCGCCTCCTCGACGCTGCGCGCGTCGTTGTAGAGGAGGCCCGGCGCCAGCGGCGTGCCCGCGCCGTCGGTCACCAGCAACGTGCCGGAGGTGCCGTCAACGGCCAGGGCCGCGATCCGGTCCGCCGGCACCGTGGCCAGGAGCGCGTCCAGGGCCGCCTCGACCGCACGCCACCATTCCTCCGGATCCTGCGAGAGCCCGCCGCCCTCTCGATCCGGCTCGGGGATCGGCGCGGCCGCCTGACCGCAGGAAACCCCGGCCCGGTCGATCGCGACGGCGCGCACGCCGGACGTGCCGACATCGATTCCGACGAATAGCGGGTCGCTTCGCACGGCGTCGCGAGCCTAAGAGGCCCGGCGCCGGGCCGTGGTCCCGGTCCGCTTCGCGCGGCGGGCCGTCGTCCGGGGGGCGTCGCGGCGCGGCGGCGGCAGGACCGCCAGGGCCTCGCCCGGCTTCAGATCCTGCACCTGCTTGCCGTAGGTCCCGAACCGGTCGAGGACCGTCTGCACCTCCGCCTCGTCGAGCAGGGCGGGTTCGCCGACCTGGCGGGCGTACCAATACTGCCGGGCCAGGGTCTCGACCTCACCGGCAAGCCACAGCGCCTTCTTCAGATTGGGACCGAAGCAGATCATGCCGTGATTGGCGAGCAGACAGGCGGTCCGCCCTTCCATTGCCCGCAGCATGTTCTCGCTGAGCTCCTGCGTGCCGAAGGTTGCATAGTCGGCGCAGCGGATGTTCGGGCCGCCGCTCACGGCAATCATGTAGTGGAAGGCCGGGATGCCCTGGCGCAGGCAGCTGAGCGCGGTGCAGAAGGTCGCGTGCGTGTGCACCACGGCCCCCGCTTCGGGGCGGTTGCGATAGATGTCGAAATGCATCCGCCACTCGCTCGACGGCAGGAACTCGCCGTAATAGCCGCCCTCCAGGTCCATCCGGACGATCTGCTCCGGCTTCATCGTGTCATAGGGCACGCCCGACGGCGTGATCAGGAACCCGTCCTCGATCCGCACGCTGATATTGCCGGAGGTCCCCTGGTTGATGCCGAGCGCGTTCATCTGCTGGCAGGTGGCAATGATCTCCCGGCGCAACTGCCGATGGTCCCGCGAGGCCATGACTTCTCCTTATCTCTCCGTCTCGTTCCGATTGGCAACCGAATCGCCCAGGCTCCGGCGATACTTCTCCGCGTCCCAGCCGAGCAGTTCCGCCTCCTGCGCCGGCGACAGATAGACGAGCGGCGCATCGGGCGGCACGCGGCGCAGGACGTCCGCGAGGCACGAGACCATGGCCTCGCCGCCGGCCGAGAGATCCTCCCGCACCAGGACGCCGGCACCCGGCACCAGCAGCATCGCCGGCGGCTGGCCGTCTCCGGTCGCGGCGCGCCGGGCGGCCGCGGCAACGCTCTCGCCGGGCCGCAGTGCCACGGCCCCGGACCCCAGGAAGATGAGGTGGTCCGGGTAGAGCGTGCCGCCGGTGGCATGGGCAAGACTGGCCGGATCTGTCGCGATGCCGTGCGCCTCCGGATCGCCGCAAGGCCGGAAGGGCGTCCCCTTCGCCCGCTCGGCCAGGCCGGCGAGATCGCCGGGCGGCGCGGCCCGCGGCGAGACACCGAGCCGCCGTTCGACCTCGGTCAGCAGGGCCTCGGCCGCGTCGCAATCGGCACCGCCGACCACGAGGCCGTGATTGGCCATGAGGACGACATCTGGCGCGGCGCGCGCAACGGCCTGCGCCACCGCCTCCGCAAGCGGCAATCCGGGCCGGACATAGGGGATCCATGCCCAACGCAACCCCTCCAGGCGCTTCGCCACTTCCGCCTCGCCGTCCGCGCGGACCGCCCAGGCGATGGCGTTGACCGAGTGGACATGCAGCACCACCGGATGCGGCAGGATCGCGTGCAGCGTTGTCTCGATGGACGGACGCAGCGGCCGGTCGGAGTCGCCGGGCAACCGCTCGGGGCCGACCGGATCGGCCTCGCCCGCGCCGATGCGGGCGCGCACGCCGCTCAGGCGGACCGGCACGAAGATCGGCTCCTCCTCGGCCCGGGCAAGCCAGGTGCCCGAGGCCTTGACGAGCAGGACGTCGCCCTGTTTGAGCGAGGTGTTGCCGCCCGCACCCTGGGTCAGCAGCCGGTCCCGGCCGAGTCGCGCCGACAGGCGGCGCAATGCGGTCACGGCGGCATCCGTCGTGGTCATGATCGTCCTCCGCGTCTTGCCCTTCCCGATCATACCGCGCGCGCCCGCGGGGGGCCGGCCTCGCGCGCGAGCCACGCGGCGAAGCGGTCGATCTCCGTCGCCGACAGGTGCAGGTAGTGCTTCGTCCGCCGCTCGAGGATGTCCTCCGCGGTCATCGCCCACTCCTCCTCGATCAGATAGCGCGCCTCACGCTCGTAAAGATCGGCGCCGAAATGCCGGCCGAGATCCGCCAGCGAACGGGCGTCGCCGAGCATGCGCTCGGCGAGCGTCCCATAACGGCGCAGATATTGGGTGGCAAGGCCAGCCGGAAGCCAGGGACGGGCGGCCCGGAAGCGGGCGGCGTAGGCATCGAAATCGGCGTCCGGCATGTCGCCGCCGGGCAACGGCGCGTCCTCGGTCCAGGCCGCGCCCATCTTCGGCAGAAAGGGCTTCAGCTTCTCCAGCGCGTGCTCGGCGAGCTTGCGGTAGGTCGTGATCTTGCCGCCATAGATCGACAGCATCGGCGCCCGCCCCGCACCGGCGTCGATGTCGAAGACGTAGTCGCGCGTCACCGCCGACGGGTTCTCGGCGGCGTCGTCGTAGAGCGGCCGCACCCCGGAGAAGGAGTGCACCACGTCCGCGGGTGAGATCCGGCGCTTGAAGTATCGGTTCACCGCTGCACAGAGATAGGCGACCTCCTCGGCGGAGATCGCCACCTGGTCGGGATCCGAGTCCTGCGGGATGTCGGTCGTCCCGATCAGGTTGTAATCCCCTTCATAGGGGTTGACGAAGATCACGCGCTTGTCGGTGTTCTGGATCAGATAGGCCTGCGGGCCGTCGTAGAGCCTGCGCACGATCAGATGGCTGCCGCGCACGAGCCGGATCCGGCTGCGGGCGGTATAGCCGGCGACGCCCGCCAGCACCTTCTCCACCCACGGGCCGGCGGCGTTGACGACGACGCGCGCGCGCAGCTCCCGCTCGGCATGGCCGTCGGCGGTGCGCAGGGTGGCCCGCCAGAGAGAATCTTCGCGGCGGATCGACTGGCAGGCGACGCGCGGCAGCACCACGGCGCCGTGCTGCGCCGCCGACCGCGCATTGAGCACCACGAGACGGGCGTCATCCACCCAGCAGTCCGAATACTCGAACGCCTTGGTGTATTCGGGCAGCAGGGGCTCTCCTTCCGCCGACTTGCGCAGGTCGAGCACGCGGCAGCCGGGGAGCTTCCGCCGCCCGCCCAGATGGTCGTAGAGGAGCAGCCCGAGCCGGACGAGCCAGGCCGGCCGCTGGCTGCGATCGTGCGGCAGGACGAAACGCATCGGCCAGATGATGTGCGGTGCGCTGCGCAGCAGCACCTCGCGCTCGATCAGCGCCTCGCGCACCAGCCGGAACTCGTAGTATTCGAGGTAGCGGAGCCCGCCATGCACGAGCTTGCCGCTGCGCGACGAGGTGCCGCTGGCGATGTCGTCCTTCTCGCACAGCACCACCGACAGGCCGCGACCCGCCGCGTCCCGCGCGATGCCGGCGCCGTTCACGCCGGCGCCGACGACCAGCAGGTCGACGGGATCCTCGATCCGGACGTTGGAAAGATCGGTCATGCGTGACCCGGCACTCCGGCCTCCTCGCGCCGCGATCAGGCGGGATTGAGCGCGGGCTCGCCCGCGACGAAGCGCCGGACCTCCTCCGCCACCATCTCCGCGGCGTAGGCGATCGTCCGCCGGGAGGCCCCGGCGATGTGCGGCGTCAGCGTGACGTTGTCGAGCCGCAGCAGCGGCCAGTCCGGCGGCGGCGGCTCGATCGCGAAGGTCTCGAGTCCGGCGCCGCGCAGATGACCGGAGCGCAGCGCCTCGTAGAGCGCGTCGTAATCGACGAGCGGCCCGCGCGCGGTGTTGATGAAATAGGCGCCCCGCTTCATCTGTGCGAATTGCTGCTGTCCGATGAAGCCCTTCGTCTCCTCCGTCACCCGGGCATGCAGGGTGACGATGTCGGACCGCCGCAGGAGTTCCTCCAGACCCACCTGCTCGACGCCGTCGGCGGCGTCCTCCGGCCTCAGCGCGACATAGGGATCGTTGACGAGAATCGAGCAGCCGAACGGCTTCAGCAGACGGACCACCCGCGTGCCGATATGGCCGTAGCCGATGACGCCGACCACCTGGCACGACAATTCCTCGCCGGTTCGATCCTCCCGGTAGAGGTCGCCGCGCCACTCACCCTGCGACAGCGAGCGGTGACCGAGCGTGATGAGGCGCGTCTCGGCCAGGATCATGCCGATGGTGAACTCGGCGACGGCGCTCGCATTGCGGCCAGGAGCGTTGACCACCGGGATGCCCCGGCTGCGCGCCGCCGCCACGTCGATGTTGACCGGCCCGCCGCGCGACACGGCGATCAGTTTCAGGGCCGGCAGCCGCGCCAGCATGGCGGCGCTGACCGGGGCCACGTGGTTGATCAGCACCTCCGCGTCGCCGATGAAGTCCGCGATCGCGTCGGGGTCGCCGACGAACTCACGCAGCCCTTCGAGCTCGGTGCCCGGCTCGCCGTGGACCATCGGCGTGTCCGGCCAGTCGAGTTCGAGCGTCCGCGCCTCGAAGGCGAGCCCGGGCACGGCCTCGAGCGCACGCCGGAAGTAGTCCGGCTTCATGAATCGGTCGCCGACGATCGCGATGCGAAGCCGTGTCACCTCAGCGCCCTCCCCGCGCGCCGTGAAGGGCGCGCCAAAAGTCGAACATCGCTTCATACCCCTTGCGGTAGACGGGAAACAGCGCGCCATAGGCCGCGACCAACTCCGGGTCCGGTGCCTCGAGCGCGCCGAGGGATGGCTCGACCCACGCCCTGCAGACCGCCTCCAGGCTCGGCGCGATGCCGAGGGCGACGGCCGCCACCATCGCCGCGCCGGCGGCCCCCGCTTCCTCGCGCTCGACCAGGCGGACGGGGGCGTTGACCGCGGCCGCCAGGATCCTGCGGCAGGTCGAGCTGCGCGCCGCGCCGCCGGCGAGGCGGATCTCGCAGGGTGCGTGGTCCAGCGCCTCGTAGCAGTCGCGCGCGGCGAAGCCGAGCGATTCGTAGACGCCGCGCATCAGGTCGAAGAAGGTGACCCGCGAGGTCAGGCCGAGGAACTGGGCCCGCGCACAGGGCTCGACGAACGGCCCGCGCTCCCCCGCCTCATAGATGAAGGGGTGGAACAGGACGCGTCCCGGCTCGGCCTCCGCCGCCCGCCGGTCCATGAGGGCCAGCAGATCCTCCCGCCCCGGTCCTCCGTCCGGCAGGAACGCGCCCAGAACCTCTTCGGCGCGATCGAGCAGCCAGTCGATGTTGAGCGTCGCCGACATGTTGGACATGAAGCCAACCCAGGTGTCGGGCGCCGGCATCACCATCGTGTAGCCGACCTGGTTCCGGAGCCGCACCGCATCGACGTTCCGGTAGAGCCGCATATGCGCGCCGGTACTGCCCAGAATGGTGCAGCCGACCGGCCGATCGGGCTCGTAGAGACCGGCGCCGAGCGCGGTGCACAGCACGTCCACGGGCGCCAGCGACACCGGCGTGCCTTCGAGGAGGCCGGTCTCTCTCGCGGCCTCGGCAGTGAGCCGGCCCTGGTGGCGGGTGCCGTCGACCTGCTCCGGCAGCAGATGCCGGATCGCGGCGAGATCGAGCAGCGCCAGCACCTCGTCGCTGTATTGCCGGGTGCGGAAATCGCCGAAGGTGAAGTTCGCCTCCGACGGGTCGGTCGCGCGCTCGCCGGTCAGGTTGAGGTAGAGCCAGTCCTTGCAGTGGAACGCGGTGGCCGCGCGCGCGAGGAGTTCCGGCCGGTGCCGCTTGAGCCAGATCAGTTGGCCGCTCTGGTTCGACGGGTTGAGGCCGGTGCCGGTGATCCGGAAGATCCGCTCGCCGGTACCGTCGCGGCGGAGCTCCTCGACGATCTGCCCGGCCCGGGCGTCGAGCCACAACCAGGCCGGCGCGACGGGGCGGCCGGCGGCGTCCGCCAGCCAGGTTCCGTCGCCCTGCCCGGTGACGGAGAGCGCCGCGGTGCGCCGCGCGAGATCGGGAACCTGATCGCCAAGCTGCCGGAGCGTCTGCGCGGTCGCGGCCCAGGTTTCGTCCATGTCCTGCTCGACGCCCCCTTGGGCGACATGGGCGATGCGGTTCTTGACCGAGGCACAGGCCACCTGTTCGCCCTCGACGGTGAAGGCGACCGCCTTGATGACCGACGTGCCGGCATCGAGCCCGATGAGCAGATCGGCCGCCATGACGCTTACGCCTCCGCCGGGCGCATGCCGTGCAGCAGGGCGCGCTCGCTGTCGCGGTCGAAGACATGCAGCGCACCGAAGGGCAGGCCGACATCGACCGGCTCGTCCGTCCCGAGGGCGACGCCGCGGTCGCTCACCGCGATCATGAAGCAGCCGCCGACCTCTATGCCGAGATGACTCTGGTCGCCGAGCCACTGGTTCGACAGCAGAGTGCCGCGCACGACCGCGTCCACGCCGTTGCCGACCGCAACGTCGTTTGCGCCGGCGGGCCCGACGCGGATCCGGTGCGGACGGATGCCGATATGGACCTTGCGGCCGGGATGGAGGACCTGCGTGACGGCATCTCCTGCACCGGCGAGGTCGATCGAGAACGCCGCCTCGTTGGCGTCGTTGATCACATGGATTCGATGGTCCGGGCCGACCTCCGCCGGGAACAGGTTCATCGGCGGCTCGCCGATGAAGGACGCGACGAAGAGGTTTGCCGGCCTCTCCTTCAGGTCCTCGGGCGAGGCGAACTGCTGCAGCTCGCCGCCTTCCATCACCGCGATGCGGTCGGCGAGCGCGATCGCCTCGGTCTGATCGTGGGTGACGAACACGGTCGTCATCCGATGCTCGATCAAATAGTCCTTGATGCGGGCGCGCAGGACCGCACGAAGCTGCGGCTCCAGCTGCGACATGGGCTCGTCGAGCAGATGGACATCGGCGTCGCGGACCAGCGCGCGAGCGAGGGAGACGCGCTGCTGCTGTCCGCCCGAAAGGGTCGAGGGATAGTGATCGAGGATGGCATCGATTTCGAGCAGCTTGGCGATGCCGGCCACCTTGCGCGCGACCTCCGCCTTCGGCCTGCGGTCGCGCAGCAGGCCGAAGGCGATGTTGTCCGAGATCCTGAGCGGCGGGTAGAGCGCGTAGCCCTCGAACGCCATGGCGACGCCGCGCCGCGCCGGCGGCAGATCGTTGATCCGCTTGTCGCCGATCCGGATCTCGCCCTTCGTCACGCTCTCGAAGCCCGCGATCATGCGGAGCGTCGAGGTCTTGCCGCAGCCCGAAGAGCCGAGCAGTCCGACAATCTCTCCGTCGCCGATGTGCATGGTGAGGTCGCGCACCGCCAGGACCTCCGCGCGCCGCCTCGGCCGGTAGATCTTGCTGACGTTGTCGAGGGTGAGAGAAGCCATGCCGCCCGTCTTTTGCCTTTTCGTTCGTCAGTGGACCAGCGTCTCGGTCGCCCGGTCGAAGAACAGCGCCCGGCCGAGGTCCAGCCGGGCCCAGACCTGGCGCCGGCCGCGGCCGAGCGCCGGGCGTTTGTCCTCCGGGCAGGATGCCAGGATTTCCGTCGCGTTCCCGGCCTTCAGCAGCATGACCGAGCGCACGTTGAGCGGGGTCAGCGCGTCGAGCTCGACCGGGATGGCGCCGTCCGCCGGCTCCGTGAGCACCTCGACGTCCTCCGGCCGGACGCCGAGCAGCAGGTCGCGGCCGACCAGCCCGTCGAGCGACGGTGGGCCGGACAGGTCGCTGTCGCCGATTCGCACCGCGGCGCGGCCATCGCCATTGCGTTCCGGGCGGACCGGAAACAGGTTGATCGGCGGGTCGCCAAAGAGCCGGGCGATGCGGATGCTCTCGGGACGCCCATAGATCCCGGCCGGCGTATCGACCTGCCGGAAGGTGCCGTCATACAGCACGCCCACCCGGTTCCCGAGCGCCATCGCCTCCTTGTAGTCCTGGGTCACGTAGAACACGGTGGAGCGGTACTCGCGCAGGACGCGCGGCAGCTCCAGCCGCATTTCATAGCGGATCTTGGCGTCGACATTGCGCAGCGGGTCGTCGAGGAGAAGCACCGCCGGACGGCGGGCGAGGCTGCGCGCCAGCGAGGTGCGCTGCTTCTGCCCGTTCGACAGCTCGCGCGGCATGTGGCCGAGGACATGCTCGATGCGCAGCAGCGCGGCGACCTCGTGCACCCGGCGCCGGACCTCCGCCTCGTCGGTCCGGCGGGCGCGCAAGGGGCTCGCGATGTTCTCGAACGCCGTCATGTGCGGATAAAGCGCGAAGTTCTGGAAGGCCATCCCGACGTTTCGATGCTCCGGACCGAGATGGGCGATGCTCTCGCCGCCGATGCGGATGTCGCCCGAATCGGCACGCAGGACGCCGGCGATCAGCCGCAGCAGGACGGTCTTGCCACAGCCCGACGGGCCGAAGACGACGACGGTCTCCCCCTGCGCGGCCGAGAGCGACAGGCTCTCGATGACCGCCGACCGGCCGAAGGACTTGGACAGGCCCTCGATCTCGAAATAGGCCATGGCTTGCGGCACCTCCTATCCCTTGACCGCTCCGAGGCTGAGCCCCTCGACCAGATAGCGCTGCGCGAACAGCGCCAGGACCAGCGTCGGCACGATGGACAGCACCAGCGCCGCCGCGATCTGGCCGTAGTTGATGCCTGACGCGGTGATGAAGGCGAGCGCACCCACCGTCACCGGCTGGACGTCGCTGGAGCCGAGGATCAGCGCAAAGATGAAGTTGTTCCAGGCATAGATGAAGGCGAGCAGCGCCGCCGCCGCGATGCCCGGCCGCGCGAGCGGGATCGCGATCCTGAGGAAGGTCGCGAGCCAGGAATGCCCGTCCAGCCGGTAGGCGTGCTCGATATCGGCGCTGACGTCCTCGAAGTAGCCGCGCACGATCCAGAGGATGAGCGGGAGCGTGATGAGCTGATAGACCCAGATCAGCCCGATATAGGTGTCGTAGAGCCCAAGCTCCTGAAAGTAGAACAGCAGCGGTAACAGCACCAGGAGCGGCGGCGCGAAGCGGAAGCTCAGCAACGTGAAAGCGATGTTTTCGCCGAGCCGGAACCGGAACCGAGCGAAGGCATAGGCCGCGGGCACGCCCAGAAGCAGCGACAGCAGAACCGAGCCCACGCTCAGGATCAAGCTGTTCGCGAGGTTCTGCATATAGGCGACCTTGAGCGTCCCGACGCTGGTCGAGAGCTGGCCCGAGACCAGCGCGGCGTAGTTGTCGAGCGTCGGCTCGAAGACCAGGCTGGGCGGGCTGCGCAGGATGTCCTGATTGGTCATCAGGCTCATCAGCAGCACCCAGAAGATCGGGAACAGGAAGAAGAGCCCGACGAGGGTCAGCAGCACGGCGCGGACGATTCTGGCGAGCATGGCGGCGCGGCCTCCTTTCCCTCAGACGTTTCCGTGCCGGCGCTCGCGTAGCTTGAGCCAGCGCTTGATCACGAGGTTGCTGAGCAGGAAGGTGATCGCCCACAGCACCATGAGCACCGCGGCCGAGCGACCGATGTTCGTGTAGGTGAAGGCCGAGAGATAGGCCTGGACCTGGAACACCATCAGCGTGTCGCCCGGCCCGCCCTGGGTCATCGCATAGATGATGTCGAACTGCTGGATCGCCTCGAGCATCCGGAAGAGCCCGGCCGTCAGGATGTAGGGCATCAGCATCGGCAGGGTGATGCGGAAGAACACGAAGCTCTGCGGCACGCCGTCGAGCTCGGCCGCCTCGAAGGGCTGCTTCGGCAGCGCGCGCAAGCCGGCGAGCAGCAGGATGGTGATGAACGGTGTGTAGACCCAGGTATCGACCAGCACGACCGTGAAGAGCGCGGTGTCCGGCGAGGAGGCCCAGCGAAAGTCCTCGATACCGACGACCGAAAGCAGATAGCTCAGGATCCCGAAGCTCGGATTCGTCATGAGCTTCCACATCAGGCTGGCGATCGCCGGGGCGACCATGAGCGGCAGGATGAGGAGGACGCTCATGACGTCGTTGAACCAGCTGCGCCGGGCCAGCAGCAGCGCGATGCCGAGCCCGAGCACGAGCTGGATGCCGACGCACAGGGCCGTGTAGAGCAGCGACACCTGCAACGTGTGCCAGAACGCCGCATCGCTGAGCAGGTTGACGTAGTTCTCGAACCAGATGAACCGCCGGCCCATCGGGAACGCCAGGTTGTAGCGCTCCATCGAATAGTAGACGGCGGTGCCGAACGGGATCAGGATCCCGATCGTCACGAGGAGCGAGGGCAGGCTCAGCAGATAGGGCAGCAGCCGGGTTCCGGCGCCGGGACGCGCCCTGCGGACGGCCCGTTCCTGGGCAAGCTCGGTCACGGTTCGGACTCCCTCATTCGGCTCGGTGCGCGAACGTAACGCGGGCGGGCGCGGCGCGGCTCGTGGCCGCGCCCGCCCGCGGCGCCCGCCCCTACTGCGCGATGCCCACGTTGCGCAGCTGGTCGTCAATCCAGGCAGCGAGCCGGTCGAGCTCTTCGTCGACATCCACCTCGTTGGCGTACATCTTCTGCAGGCTGGCCGCCCACTCGGTGGTGACGTTGAAGAACAGCGGCTGCGGCGTGAAGTAGATCTTCGAGCCGTCGCGCGACTCCTGGTACTGCTGGAGATAGCCCGGATAGTCCTGCTTCAGGCGCGATTGGAAGTCGGCGTTGTCCCAGACCGACTGGCGCACCGGGTTCACCAGATCCGCCTTGGTCGCCCCGAAGGTGGTGTGCTCTGTCCCGGTCGCCCACTGGATGAAGTACCAGCCCGCGTCGGGCTGCGCCGAGAAGGCGCTCAGCGCCAGCGACCAGATCCACACGTTCGGGGTCGGACGCTCCGCCTCGGGGTTCGGCGCGAAGGCGGCGTAGCCGATATTGCCCGCCTCCTTGGTGCCGCGGTTCTGGAAGTAGCCCAGGATGTCGGCGTCGTAGATCATCGCCGAGGCGCCGGCGCCGAGATCGTTGCCGACCTCGTACCAGGTGTAGGTCGTCCAGTTCCGCGGGCCGGAGTTGCGCAGCATGTCGATCCACATCCGGGTGAACTTCTTGCCCTCCGGGCTGTTCATCGCCGCCTTCAGATTGCCGTTCTCGACGACGAAGTCGCGGGCGCCGAAATTGGTGAAACCGGAGAGATAACCCGGATGGATGGTCGCCCAGCTCCGGCTGCCGCGCGCACCGATGCCGTAGACATCGCCCTTGGTGAGCGCCGCCGCCTTCTCCACGAGGTCCTCCATGTTCTCCGGCGGCGTCAGCCCGGCGGCATCGAACATCCGGCGATTGTAGGCGATGCTGTTGAGCTCGAAGCCCCACGGCACGGCCCACTGCTTGGCCCCGGGGCCGCCGAGCTCTTCGCCCGGCACGCCGCTCCAGGCGGTCGAGGCGCGCAGGTTGGGCAGGACGTCATTCCAGTTGTAGGTATCGGCTGTCTTGGCCGGATCGTTGATCCACTCGCTCATGTCCTGCAGCCAGCCGGCCGGACCGTACTGCCAGGTCTGGTAGGCGCCGGTCATGAACGCGTCGTACTGCGAGGAGCGGCTCGACAGGGCGGCGGTGACCTTCTCGAAATAGACGTCCTCGGGAAAGACGTCGTAGACGACGTCCATCCCTGTCAGCGTCTTGAAGTTCTCCAGGTTGTTGATCATGGCGTCGGTGTAGGGGTGCTTGTTCAGCAACAGCTTCACCGTCTTGCCCTGATGGGCCTTCCAGTCGAAGTCGCCGGCCGCAAGCGCCCGCGTGCCGGCCGCATTGAGCAGGAAGCCGGCGGCGACTCCGCCGAGTCCCAACCGGGCCACCCGGTCCATCAGTTCGCGGCGGCCAAGCTTGCGCGCCAAATGGGCGTCGAACAGGTCGTTCAAGCGTCTGGACATTTGTTTCCTCCCAAAAAAAGACACGATTACGCCGTTCGCCTTCCGGCCGAACCGGATCCGGCGGCCGTCGTTGCGGTCGAGCGCGCATCCCGCTCGAGGGCCACAATCTGCTGAGCTGCGACCTCGTCGGTGATGAGGCCGGTGATGACTCCGCTGCGGAGCGCCGCGAGGATGGCGTCACGCTTGCCGGCCCCGCCGGCCACGGCGATCACCTCGCGGTCGCGCAGATCCTCAATCCGGAGGCCGAGCGTGCGGTCATTGACCTCGCAATCGACGGGCCTGCCTTCGGCATCGAGGAAATGCCCAATGAGGTCGCCGACGGCGCCGGCTTCGCGCAGGGCCGAGTACTCGGCGGCGGTGAGCTGCCCGACCTGCTTCATATGTGCCTCGGCGCCGAGTTCGCCGATGCCGACCATGAACATCTCCGCCTCGCGAGCGAGCTTCACGATCGCCCGGACGCTCTGCTGCGCCATCAGGACCTGCTTGGCCTCGACGCTGTCGGCGATGAAGGGCACCGGCAGGAAATAGCCCTCGCCCCCGGTGCGCTCGGCCAAGCGGTGGATGACGTCGAACGGGTTGGTCGCGGCGCGCCGCGTCAGGCTGCCGATCAGCGAGACGAAGCGATGGTCGGGCCGCGGGATGGTCGGCAGCTGGTCGGCGATGGCTGCGAGCGTCCGGCCGTGCCCGACGCCGATCAGCTTCGCGTTGTCCTGCTCCAGATAGCCGGCAAGAAACCGTGCGCCCGCAGCGCCCAGCGCGGCGATGGTGCGCGCGGAGTCCTCCGCCTCGGGCGCCGCGGCCGTCATGTTCGGAACCACCGTGCAGAAACGCAGGCCGAAGCGCCGGGCGAGGACGTCCTCCGCCTCGATGCATTCGACCGGCGCCCCCTCGACAAAGACCTTGACCAGCCCGAGCTGGCGCGCCTGCGCGATCAACCGGTGGACCTTGACCGCGGACACGCCGAGCCGCGCGGCGATCTGCCCCTGGGTGTAGCCCCCGACGAAGGACAACCAGGCCGCGCGCGTGGCCAGACTCGCTTCTGGCGATACGGTGGGAATCGCCGCCTCCTGAAATTTTTTTCGCTCGTTGTATTTTTTTTCCACTGTCCGCATACCAGCCGGACAGGTCAAGAAGAATTTTGCGGTTCGATCGAATCCGGTCCCGCGACGGCAACAAAGTTGCGCGCGCGACCGGCGGCGCATTGGCTCTCGTGCCGTCGAAACCTGATCGGGGAAGGAAGAGGGGTGTCCTGTCGGGCGCGAGACTCAGGCCGCGCGACCGAAGGCAGCGGCGAATTCGCGGAGGCCGTCGGGCGTGAAGGTCAGGACACGGCCGTTGCCGCGCCGGACCCAGCGTCGTTCGATGAGCCGGGAAAGAATGGCCGCGCCCAGGGCCCCGCCAAGGTGGCTGCGCCGCTCGCTCCAGTCGAGGCAGGGGCGGCAGAGCGGGCGGCGCCCCTTCTCCAGCCGCGCCACGTCGATCCCGAAGTCCGCAAAGAACCGTCGCCCCCGATCCGTCAGGACAAGGTCCCTCTCGCCCGCGACGACGCCTTGCCGCTTCAGGCAGTCCAGCAGCTCGACGCCCCGCTCACCGGCGAGATGGTCGTAGCAAACGCGGGCGGCCCGCAGCGCCGCGTCCTTCGGACCGGTCCGGACCCGCACCGCGCCCGTGCGCTGGGCAAGGCCCATCAGCGCCTCGAGCACCTGCGCCACGTCCGGACCCGACAGGCGGAAGTAGCGGTGCCGTCCCTGCTTCTCGGCCGCGAGCAGATTGGCGGCACCGAGCTTCGCCAGATGCCCGCTCGCCGTCTGAATCGTGACGCCGGCGGCCTCGGCCAGCTCGCTGACCGTGAGGGCGCGCCCGTCCATCAGGGCGGTCAGGATGTTGGCGCGTGCCGGGTCGCCGAGCAGCGCGGCCACGGAGGCGATGACGGGTCCGTCTTTCATACTTCGATCATAACCGAACCATTATCGCCGATCAATCCGGTAGGGTGCCGCGGTGCTTTCGACAAGGGGAGCCTTCGGCACGATGATTACCTGCTTCATCCGCTATGAGATCGACCCGTTCAAGCTGTCCGCCTTTGAGGAATACGCCCGCAACTGGGGGCAGGCGATACCCCGCTGCGGCGCAGACCTGATCGGCTACTTCGCGCCGCATGAGGGATCGAGCACCGTCGCTTACGGCGTCTACACCATCGACAGCCTCGCCGCCTACGAGGCGTACCGCGCGCGCCTGAGCAACGACCCGCAAGGCCGTGCGAACTACGAGTTCGCGAGGAAGGAGCGGTTCATTCGCCGCGAGGACCGGCTTTTCCTTCGGCTGGCCTCGGCGCCGCATGCGGAGCTTGTCCGCCCATGATCGCCGTGATCTTCGAGGTATGGCCCGCCGAGGGACAGACCCAGCGCTATCTCGATCTCGCCGCGGCGCTCCGTGCCGAGCTTTCGACGATCGACGGCTTCGTCTCGATCGAGCGCTTCCAGAGTCTCAGCGAGCCCGGGAAGCTGCTTTCGCTGTCCTTCTGGCGCGACGAGGACGCCGTGGCGCGGTGGAGAAATCTGCCGTCCCATCGCATGGCGCAGGCCGAGGGGCGCGCCGGAGTTTTCAGCAACTACCGTCTGCGCGTTGCCAGTGTAATTCGGGACTACGGTCTCACTGACCGGGAGGAAGCGCCGGCGGACAGCCGGGCGGCGCATCCACCGCGCGCAGCGCCTTCTCCCGCCAGTCGTCCCTGAGGCTCGGCCGTCGATCGCCGCCTGGTAGGCCGAGGTCCAGAGCCCAGCGTCCACGCCCCGTCGGGGTCCACGCCCCGTCGGGGCGCCAGCCTCGGTGGCGGCGATGGACGTTCGGAGCGTTCCACCCCGGCGCGCGGTGCCGGCCGCCGCGATCATCCCCGATCGCCCGGTAGCGGATGCGCGAAGCTCCAGGCGTGACCGAACGGGTCGAGGATTTGGGCGTATCTTGCGCCCCAAAAGGCATCCGTCGGCGGCATCGTCACGCGCGCTCCGGCCGCCACCGCGCGCCTGACCGCCTCGTCGCAATCGGTGACCTCGAGATGGAGCGTGACGGGCGTCCCGCCCAGCACCTTGGGCGTCGATACGCGGGCTTTGCCCTTCCCCTCCCGATATTCGGGAAAGTCGTCCCTGAGGAAGAGCTTCGCACCGTTGACCTCGATCTCCGCGTGCATGAGACGCTTGCCGTCTTCCGCCGGCACGCGCGTCGTCTCGGTTGCGCCGAGCGCCTTCTTGTAGAACTCCAGCGCCGCCGCCGCATCATCGACCACGAGATGCGGAATGATGCCGGATGTCCGATCCGCCATATCGAACTCCTTATCAAGAATTCCTATGCGGTAGCCGAGCCGCAGCAGGATGCCGGGCTTTCGGCGTCCTCGTACTCGTCGTGGCGCCGCACCCAGTCCGTCAAGTTGCGATTGGGCCCCGTCTCGTTGCGGCCCTTTGGCGTGATATCGAGGAGCATGTAGGCGCCGAGCACCTCTTCGCCGCCGCGTCCGTAGCTGGAGTAGGTGTGGTAGACCTCGCCATTCTCGTCCTTGTAGAAGACGCTCGTGCCGGGCAGGTCCTCCATGAAGGGATCGGTCGGCTCGTAATTGTAGTAGATCTTGCCTTTGGCCAGATCGTCCTTCGTGAAGGACACATGGAAGTCGTAATTGAAGTCGCTGCCGTAGGACGAGGCGAAGCCGAACCGCCGGCCCATACGCTTCCAGTAGGCGTCGAGCTTGGCAAGCGGCGCGCGCGCGACCGCGACATAGGTCACGTCGTGATGCTTGAGGTGCATGTAGGCGGCATCGACATGGTCGGCCCCGAACGAGCAGCCGACGCAGCCCTCTTCCCAGTCGGGGGCGAACATGAAATGCTGAACGATGAGCTGGCTGCGCCCTTCGAAGAGATCGGCGAGCGTTTTCTTGCCCTCCGGCGTGTCGAACAGATACGGCTTCTCGACCTTCACCCAGGGCAACGCACGCCGTTCGGCGCTCAGCTCGTCGCGCAGCCGGGTCAGTTTCTTCTCCTTGGCCAGGAGCTGCTTGCGTGCGGCCAGCCACTCGTCGCGAGACACGACCCGGTTGTTCTGCATCGCCAGATCTCCCCGACCGGATGCGTGACCGGCCGCCGCATTGCGGCGGGCTTTCCTTGACATATAAGTTGATATCAACATAATTAGACCATGTCAAGTCGCGACGAGCTTCCCTTCGAGATCACCCTCCAGGTTCGCGACTCCTGCCTGTGCCTTCACGTGCAGCGAGCCGCGCGGGCGCTGGCCCGGCGGTATGACGATGCGCTGCGGCCGATGGGGCTCACGAGCGGCCAGTTCTCTCTGATGATGTCGCTCAATCGCCCCCACCCGCCGCGGATCGGGGAGGTATCGGCCCTGCTCGCCATGGACCGCACCACGCTCACCGCCAACCTCAAGCCTCTGGAGCGCCGCGGCTTGGTGCGGGTGTCGATCGACGAGGCGGACAGACGCGGCCGGCGCTTGGCGCTGACGCCGGACGGCCGCCGGCTGCTTGCCGCCGCCTTTCCGCTGTGGAAACAGGCGCAGGCGGCGAACGAGAGTCTCGTTCCCGACGCCGAGCGCCTGCTGGCCGAGCTGCGCGCGCTTTCCTGACGAGGCGCGCCGGCCGGTCGCTTCAGGAAGGCCGCGCGCCGGTTCCCAACGCCAGCTCGACGGCGGCGCGAAACAGCGGATGGCCGGCTTCGGCCAGCGCCTCGCAGGCCGTCATATGGTTGCGTCCGGGTAGCGGCACCCACCGGACCGGCGTGCCGAGGGCCGACCAGTGGGCGCCGAACGCCGCGCTCTGGCGATGGAACTCGGCGCTTTCCTCCCCGCCCACCGCCAGGACCAGCGGCGCCCCCGTCGCGGGCGTCAGGCCCATCGGGCTCACGGCCCGCGCCTCCTCGGCGTCGAGGCCGAGCTTCGCGTTGATCGAGGTGCCGATCAGCGGCTCCAGCTCGAACACGCCGCTGATCGACAGCCCGCTCTTGACGAGGTCCGCCGGCAGATCGGGGGCCCGCCGCGGCCAGTCGGTCGCCATCATCATCGCGACGAGCTGGCCGCCCGCCGAATGGCCCGACAGGTGAATCCGGTCGCGGTCGAAGCCGAGCCCCTCCCCCTCGCGCCACAGCCAAGCGAGCGCACGGCGCACCTGATTGACGATGTCGCCGACCCGCACCGCCGGGCAGAGGGCATAGTTGACCACCGCCACGGCGATCCCCTCCGCGACCAGCGGCGGGGCGACGAAGCCGAAGTCCTTCTTGTCGAGCGCCTGCCAGTATCCCCCGTGCAAAAAGACGTGCAGCGGCGCCCCGGTCCGGTCCGGCAGGAACAGGTCCAGGGTCTCGTTCGGCCCGTCGCCATAGGCGAGATCCGGCCGGACGCGCCGGCCGGCCTCGGCCCGGGCGGCGGCGCTGCGCTCCGCCCAGCGGGCGAAGATCGCCGGATGCTCCGGCACGGCGGCGCGGGCGTTGTACTGGGCCTCGCGCCAAGCGGGATCGGTACCGATGGTCATGCGGTGTTTTGCCCTTCGATATCTCAAACGCCCAAGTAGCGATGCTTGACGGCGGGGTCGGACGCCAGCGCGGCCGGATCGCCCGACCACACCACCCTGCCCTTCTCCAGAACGTAATGACGATCGGCGAGGTGCCCCAGCGCGTCGAGGTTCTTGTCGATGATCAGGATCGACTGGCCGAGCCCCTTGAGATGGGCAAGGCAGTCCCAGATCTGGGCCCGCACCAGCGGCGCCAGGCCTTCCGTCGCCTCGTCGAGGATCAGCAGCCGGGGGTTGGTCATCAAGGCGCGGCCGATGGCGAGCATCTGCTGCTCGCCACCCGACAGCGCGTGGCCCGGATGCCGTCGGCGCTCCGCAAGGCCGGGGAACAGCTCGAACACGCGCTCGACCGTCCACGGGCTGGCCTGCGCGGCGCGGTTGGCGGCGGTGGCGACCAGGTTCTCCCACACGGTGAGCGTGGGGAAGATCTGGCGCCCCTCGGGAACCAGCCCCAGCCCGGCTCGGGCGATGCGGTGGCTGGGCAATCCCGCGAGAGACTCGCCGTCGAACAAAACCCGGCCGCCGGACGGACGAATCAGCCCCATCAGGGCGCGCACCGTGGTGGTCTTGCCCATGCCGTTGCGGCCGAGGAGCGTGACCACCTCCCCCGGGCCAACCGCCAGATCGACGCCGAACAGGACCTGGCTGGTGCCGTAGCCGGCCTCGAGCCCGACGACCTCCAGCATCACGTCGCCCCCTCTTCCTCGCCCAGATAGGCGGCGCGGACCTCGGGATTGGCGCGGATCTCTGCGGGCGCACCGGTCGCGATCGCGCGACCGTAGACCAGGACCGTCACCCGGTCGGCAAGCGCGAACACCGCGTCCATGTCGTGCTCGACCAGCAGGATCGTGACCTCGCCCTTGAGCCGGGACAGCAGCCCGACCATGGCCCGGCTTTCCTCCGGCCCCATGCCGGCCATGGGCTCGTCGAGCAGCAGCAGCCGAGGCCGCGTCGCCAGCGCCATGGCGATCTCGAGCTGACGCTGCTCGCCATGCGCGAGATCGGCGGCGCGGACGGTGCCCCGGTCACCGAGCCCGACGCGGTCGAGCAACGCCGCCGCCGGGTCGAGCAGCCGTCGGTCGCGGCCGGCGGGGCGCCAGAACCGGAAGCTGTGGCCGGCGCGCGCCTGCACGGCCAGCGCCACGTTCTCGAGCGCGGTGAAGCCGCGGAAGAGGCTTGTGATCTGGTAGGAGCGGGTCAGACCCAGCCGGCAGCGCCGCTCGATCGGCAGGCGGGTGACGTCGCGCCCGGCGAAGCGGACCGTGCCGCGGTCGGGTACGAGCTCGCCGGCGAGCTGGGCGATCGCCGTGGTCTTGCCGGCGCCGTTCGGGCCGATCAGCGCGTGGAGCTCGCCCGCCTCCACCGCGAGGGACAGGTGATCGGCGGCGGCGACGGCGCCGAATCGCTTGATCAGCCCCCGCGCTTCCAGAAGGGGCTCAGCCACCGCCGGCCCCGCCGTCGCGGTCCCGGTGGCCGGCCATCCAGCCATAGAGGCCGCGCCGGGAGGTGAGGACCATCAGAATCAGGATCGGGCCGAGGATCAGGCCCCAATGGGGCGTGTAGGCCGACAGCGTCTCTTCCAGGACCAGCAAGGCCGCCGCGCCGAGGATCGGCCCCACCAGCGTCCCGAGCCCGCCCAGGATCACCATCACCATGATCTCGCCCGAGCCGGTCCAGTGCAGCGGGGCGGGGCTGACGAAGCCGGTCTGGTTGGCGAGCAGGGCGCCGGCGAGCCCGGCCCCGGCTCCGGCAATCACGAAGGCGGTGAGTCGGTAGGGATAGGGCGCGACGCCCAGCGCCCGCAGCCGCCGCTCGTTCTCCTTCCCGGCGCGCAGGATCCGGCCGAACCGGCTGTCGACCAGCCGGCGGCACAGCAAGGCGAAACCGACGAGCAGGGCGAGGCACAGGTAATAGAAGGTTACGTCGTCGCCGAGATCGATGCCCCCTGGCAGCGTGTTGCGCCACCACAGGCTGATGCCGTCCTCGCCGCCGTAATGCGGCAGCGAGACGAACAGGTAGAACAGCATCTGCGCAAAGGCCAGCGTGATCATGATGAAGGGGACGCCCCGCGTGCGCAGGCAGATCGCACCGATCACGAGCGCCAGCAGCGCCGACACAAGCACCGCCGCCGGCCACACCACCAGCGCCGCCTCGCTGCCGCCGAGCGTCACCGGCCAGGTCAGAACGGGCGATCCCTCTTGCGCATGGACGAACAGAATGCCGACCACGTAAGCGCCGGCGCCGACGAAGGCCCCGTGACCGAAGCTGACCAAGCCGCCATAGCCGAGGATCAGGTCGAGGCTGACCGCCGCGATGGCGTAGATCACCACCCGGGTCGCGAGGCTGACGTAGTACGGCTGATCGAGCGCCAGCATGACCGGCGGCAACAGCGCGAGGACGGCAAGGCCGGCCAGCGTCACCAGAGCGGCGCGGGTCGGCCGGCCGAAGCCTCGGCCGCTTCCGATCGCCGTTCGCCGATGGCCGCTTGCCTCAAGCATGCGGCCGTCCGAACAGGCCGTTCGGGCGCCAGACGAGCACGGCGGCCATCAGGATGTAAATCGTCATCGAGGCAAGCGAAGCGCCCACCGCATCCGCGCTGGCGGGCGGCAGCGCGACGCGGAGCAGCGTCGGCAGGAACGCCCGCCCGAGCGTATCGACCAGACCGACCAGCAAGGCGCCCGCCAGCGCGCCCTTGATCGAGCCGAGCCCGCCGATGACGACCACGACGAAGGTCAGGATCAGGATCTGCTCGCCCATGCCGACCTGCACCGAGAGGATCGGCCCCGCCATCACGCCGGCCAGCGCCGCCAGCCCGGCGCCGATCGCGAACACCAGCGTATAAAGCCGCGCGACATCGACGCCCAGCGCGCCGACCATGGCGCGGTTGGTGGCCCCCGCACGGATCAGCATGCCGAGGCGCGTGCGGGCGATCAGAAGATAGAGCAGCCCGGCGACGAGAACCCCGACGAGGATGATCGCCAGCCGATAGGCCGGATAGGGCACGCCGGGCAGGATCTCGACCGTGCCCGCGAGCCAAGGCGGCACGTCCATGAACAAGGGGCGCGCGCCCCAGAGGATCGAGGCCAGCTCGTTGAGCAGCAGGATCAGGCCGAAGGTGGCCAGAACCTGATCGAGATGGTCGCGTTCATAGAGCCGGCGCAGCGCGATCACCTCGATCGCGACGCCGACCGCGGCCGCAGCGGGCACCGCCGCCAGCAACCCCAGCAGGAAGCTGCCGGTCGCGCCGGTCACGCTCGCCGCCACGAACGCGCCGATCATGTAGAGCGAGCCGTGGGCCAGGTTGATCAGCCCCATGATGCCGAACACCAGCGTCAGCCCGGCCGCCATCAGAAACAGGGTGACGCCGAGCTGCAGGCCGTTCAGGATCTGTTCGAGAACGAGAAGAGAGGACATCGCTCCCCGATCGCGCCCGGCGCCCGGAGACAGCCGCCCGGCGACGGTGCGGGACCGTCGCCGGTATCACGACCGGCGATCCCCGCGCCCATCCGCCGGGCGGCAAGGCTCACATGCGGCACTCTTCCGCGTAGGCGTCGGTGTAGTTTTCGAACGCCTTGTCCAGGATCTTGTTGGTCACGCGCCCTTGCTCGTCGACCACCACCTCGCGGACATAGATCGTCTGCACCGGGTGGTTGTTGGCACCGAAGGCGAAGTCGCCGCGGACCGATTCGAAGTCGGCCTTCTTGAGCGCGGCGCGGAACGCGTCGGCGCCCGACAGATCGCCGCCGACCGCGCGGATCGCCGAATCGATCAGCAGCGCCGCATCGTATCCCTGACTGGCGTAGAGCGAGGGCAGCCGGCCATAGGTCTCCTCGAACGCGGCGACGAAGGTGCGGTTGGATTCGTTGTCCAGGTCGCGGTTCCACTGCGAGCTGTTGATCGCGCCGACCGCCGCCTTGCCGACGGCACCGAGGATCGCCTGATCGAACGAGAAGCCGGGGCCGAACAGCGGAATCTCGCTCTTGAGGCCGGACTGGTCGTACTGCTTGATGAAGTTGATTCCCATGCCGCCGGGCAGGAAGAAGAACACCGCGTCCGGCTTGGCCGCGCGGATCTGGGCGATCTCGGCGGCGTAGTCGAGCTGGCCGAGCTTCGTGTAAGTCTCGCCGGCGATGCCGCCCTTGTAGAAGCGCTTGAAGCCGGCAATGGAATCCTTGCCCGCCGGGTAGTTGGGGGCGAGCAGATAGACATTGTCGTAGCCCTGATCCTGCACGTACTGCCCGACCGCTTCGTGCAGGTTGTCGTTCTGCCAGGCCACGTTGAAGTAGTTCGGATGGCAGCCGCGCCCGGCAAGTTGCGACGGCCCGGCGTTGGGGCTGATGTAGAACACGCCCTCGCGCACCACCTTGGGCACCACAGCCAGCGCCAGATTCGACCAGATGATGCCGGTCATGATCTGGACCTTGTCCTGCTGGAGCATGCGCTCGGCGATCTGGATGGCGTTCTGCGGCTCGTTCGCGTCGTCGGCGACGATCAGCTCGACCGGCACGCCGCCGAGCTTGCCGTCGCGCAGCTTCACCGCCAGCTCGAACCCGTCGCGAACGTCGATCCCGAGGGCGCTGCCGCCCCCCGAAAGCGTGGTGATCATACCGATCCGGACCGGCTCCTCCGCCGCGGCCGGCGCGGCGACGAACGCGATGGCCGCCGCCATCACGGTTAACATCCGTCGCATGGGCTTGGTCTCCCCTTCCCTGTCGTCGCGGCGGCCGCGCCGCACGCGAATTGTTTGTCCCACGCCCTTTATACGGGCCGAGGCCGGCTTTGACAAAGTCCCCGTGGGGGCAGACCTTACGGTCGCGGCCGGCGCGCATCCCGTCCTCGGCGATGCTGTCCGCCCCGCCTCGCGGCCCGCGCCGCGGCCGGGTCCAGGGGGAGCAGGGAAACTCGTAGCATGACCGCGCTATCGACCGCCACGCCGCCGATCCCGCGACGGACCGTCCTGTGCCTCGGCCTCGCGCAGCTCGTCGCCTGGGGCGTCTCCTATTACCTCATCGGCGTCTTCGGGGACCGCATCGCCGCGGAGCTCGGCTGGAACCGGCCGATCGTCTACGGCGGGTTCTCCGCCGCCCTCGTGGCCATGGGCATGGCCTCGCCGGCGGTCGGCCGCGCCACCGAGCGCCGCGGCGGCCGTCCGGTGATGATCGCCGGCACGATCCTGACGGCGCTGGGTTGCGTCGGGCTGAGCCTGTCCCGCCACCCGGTCCACTACTACGCGGCCTGGCTCTGCCTCGGCCTGGCGATGCGGATGACGCTCTACGACGCCGCCTTCGCGGCGCTCGCGCGGCTGGGCGGCCCGCAGGCCCGCCGCCCGATCTCGCAGATCACCCTGCTCGGCGGCCTCGCCTCCACGACCTTCTGGCCGATCGGCCACGCGCTGGCCGACCAGTTCGGCTGGCGGGGCGCGCTTCTCGCCTATGCGGGCTTCGCGATCGCGGCGATTCCGCTTCTTCTCGCGATTCCCGGCGGGCGCTATCGAGAGCCCGCCGGTTCCGCCGAGGGTGCGGCCGGGAGCTCCGCCCGCCTGCGGAGCCGTCGCCACCGGCTGCTGGCGGGTGCCCTCTACGCCCTGATCGTCACCGTGACCGCGTTCCTGAACACCGGCATGGCGGCCCATATGATCGGCGTGCTCGCCGGGCTTGGGCTCGGCGCGACACTCGCCGTCTGGATCTCGACCCTGCGCGGGATCGGCCAGTCCTTCGCGCGGCTCTGCGAGGTGCTGTTCGGCGGGCGCCTGCACCCCCTCAGCCTGGCCGTTCTCGCGACGGCGCTGCTGCCGCTGTGCTTCGTGAGCGGGCTCTTCAGCGGCGCCACCGCGCTGGCCGGCATAGCCTTCGCCTTCCTCTACGGGGCGGGGAACGGACTCGTCACGATCGTGCGCGGCACGCTGCCCCTGGTGCTTTTCGATTACCGTGCCTATGGGGGACTCGTCGGCTGGCTGCTGGCGCCGAGCTTCCTCCTCTCGGCCCTAGCGCCGCTCGCCTATGCGGTTCTGATCGAGCGGCTTGGCGAGGCCGCCGCCCTGCACGCCTCGATCGTGCTGGCCGGCATCGCGCTCGCGGCGGCGCTGGTCTTGCGGCTGATGTTCGGGCCGGCGCGGAGGCCGTGATCGGACGCCGGATGCCGGCGCATCGAGGACCATACGCTCCGGCTACCGCCAGAAGGGCATCCGTTGATCTCTCGCCGACTGTTTCTAGATTGGGATGCATGCTCGCGCCAACGGGGCGCGGCCGTTCGAATGGAGAGCGCATTGCCCGTCGGTACCGTCAAGTGGTTCAACGCCCAAAAGGGCTACGGTTTCATCCAACCCGAGAGCGGCGGCAAGGATGTCTTCGTTCACATCTCCGCCGTCGAGCGCGCCGGCATGGGGACACTTCAGGAGGGCCAGAAGATCCAGTACGAGGTTGTCCGCGAACGCGGCAAGGAGGCGGCGGCGGACCTCGCGGCCGCCGATTAGACCCGTTGCGATTCGCCCTCGGGACGGGCGCCGCTCTGGGCCGGTCCTAGGCCTTCGGTTCCCCGTCTCCGGTCAGGAATGGACGGAGCGTCTCGAGGAACGCCTCCGGCCGCTCCGCGTGCACCCAGTGCCCGGCATCCGGCACCGTGGCGAGGCCGGCGTTCGGGAACAGACGTTCGATCGCGACGCGATGCTCCGGACGGATGTAATCCGAACGTTCGCCGGCGACGAACAGGGTCGGTCCCGTATAGACAGTCCCGGCCGGAAATTCCGGGAAACCCGACAGCTCCGGCATCTCGCGCTCGATAACCGGCAGGTTGAGGCGCCATTTGAGTCGCCCGTCCTCGACGACGAGGTTCTGCAGCAGAAACAGGCGCACGGCGGGATCCGGGACCGCCTTGCTCAGCGCCGCCTCGACCTCGCTCCGCCGCGTCATCGCGTCGAGATCGACCGTGCGCATCGCCCGGACGTAGGGGAGCAAAGTCATCGGATAGGCAACCGGCGCAACGTCGACCACCACGAGCCGGGCGACGTCGTCCGGATGACGCAGCGCGGTCACCATCGCCACCTTGCCGCCCAGGCTGTGCCCGAGCAGCGTCGCCGTGCCGTCGAGGCCGCGGTCCCGCAGAAACGCCCGGACGTCCTCGGCCATCTCGGAGTAGCGCATCGTCTCGGCCCAGGGCGAGGCGCCATGGTTGCGCAGGTCCAGGGCATAGACGTGATGGGTGGCCGCGAGCCGCTTCGCAATCGATGCCCAGTTCCGGGCCGAGCCGAACAGCCCGTGCAGGATTACGACCGGGCGACCGGAACCATGCTCCGCCGCGGCGAGCGTAAGTGGGGTTGATCCTGGGGGACTCGACATCCGCTCCATACTAACAAGACATTCCGGAGCATAGCCAGCGGCGCGTGCCTCCGCCGCCGGAAACACGCCCGGAGACCGGGCGCGAAGCGGTCGCGCGCCGTCGCCGGCTCCTCATCGAGCGGCCCCTCGGCGGTCTGATCGATCGCGGCCCACCCGGCCGCCGTCACACCGAGCACCGGCACCAACTGACGATCTCCAGGCCCCCTTGCAACGGAAGCAAAGCCGGTGCGTGCCGCCGCGATGCGCGCGAAGGGGATGGACCGTTCGCCCGCGCGACGGTGTCGCGGCCTGTCGCCGCGCCTGTTGACAGTCCGGCGGATCTTTGAACAAATGATCCGCGAGAATAATAAAAGTTCACGGTCGCGTCAGGCGGCCAGGAACAACGGGAGGAAGCTCATGGCCGGCCGCAGCCGGTGGTCAGTGTCCGGAACGGGAAAGACATGACGGCGGCCGGGGCCACCCGCCGCGCGGAGCGTTTGTCGCTGTTCGCGGTTCCCCGATTCCTGACGGGGGAGCATCCCTTGCCGTGGCTTCTGCCGGTCACGGCGATGCTGCTGGTGTTCGGCCTCTATCCCTTCTTCTACTCGGTCTGGCTGTCCTTCCACGAATGGAACCGGTTCACGCGGGCCTTCCAGTATGCCGGGTTCGAGCAGTGGGCGACGGCACTCGGGGACCCGCGCATGTGGAACGCGCTCGGCGTCACGGCGACCTACACGGTGGTCTGTCTCGCCCTGCAGCTGATCCTCGGCCTGCTGATCGCCCTCCTGCTGGACAGCGACCGGCGCGGCTACGGCGTCTTGCGTGCGCTGATGACGCTGCCGCTGGTCGTTCCGCCGGCGGTCACCGGGCTCATGTTTCTTCTGATGCTGGACGGCCAGTTCGGCGTGCTGACCTATTACGCGGTCGCCGCCGACCTTCTTTCGCGCGCGCATCCGATCCTGGGAACGCCGGCAACCGCCCTCGCCGGAGTCATGCTGGTCGACATCTGGCAGTGGACGCCGTTCATGGTGCTGATCCTGCTGGCGGGGCTGCGCGCGCTGCCGAAGGAGCCTTACGAAGCGGCCGCGATTGACGGTGCCAATGCGGTGCAGGCCTTTTTCCGCCTGACCCTGCCGATGCTCGGGCGGGTCATCGCCATCGCAGTCCTGATCCGCGGCATCGATCTGTTCCGCATCTATGACTACGTCTACGTCATGACGGCCGGCGGACCCGGCACGACAACCGAATCGCTGTCGTTCTATGCCGGCCGCGTCTTCACCACCGGCAATTTTCCCTATGCGGCGACGCTCTCGCTGATCGTTCTGGTGACGCTTGTCGTCGTCGGCAATCTGTTCGTCCGGATCTTCAAGGTGAGGTTCTGACGATGCAGCCGTCCTTCGCCGCACGGACCCTGCGCGACCTGCTCGCCTGGCTCACCATCTTCGTCTTCATGTTTCCGCTGTTCTGGTGGGTCCTGGCGTCGTTCAAGCCCTATACGGCCATCTTCAACACGGCGCCGGTCTACTTCGACTTCGAGCCGACGCTCTCCAACTACGCCGTCACCCTGCTCGGCCGATCGCGGGTCGAGGCGATGATGGAACAGGGCGGCATCGGCGGGGCCGCGGGCGGCGCCTCGTCCTACTACTCGATTCCGGCGATTCTCGATTCGACGATCGTCGCCGTCTGCTCGACGGCGCTCGCCCTCGTGATCGCGACGCTGGCCGCCTATGCGCTGTCGCGGATGCGGTTCCGCGGACAGCAGCATTTCGTGTTCTGGATCCTGTCGCAGCGGATGATGCCGCCGATCGCCCTGGCGATTCCGATCTTCTTCATGTTCCGCGACCTTGGGCTGCGCGACACGCATGTCGGGCTCATCATCGCCCACACGCTGATCAACCTGCCGCTGGCCGTCCTGCTGATGAAGAGCTTCTTCGACGACGTTCCCAAGGACGTGGACGAGGCGGCGATGATCGACGGCGCCACGCGCGTCCAGACCTTTGCGAAGGTGGTGCTGCCGATGGTGCGCGGCGGCCTCGCCGCAACGGCGGTCCTGTGCTTCATCTTTTCCTGGACGGAATTCCTTCTGTCCCTGCAGCTCACGAGTTCGATCCGCACCGTGCCCGTCAAGATCTCGACCTTCGTCACCTCGACGGGAACGGAATGGGGATTCATCACGGCGCTGGGCAGCGCCGCGATCCTGCCGTCCTTCATCTTCATCCTGCTGGTCCAACGGCACCTGGTCCGGGGCCTCACCCTGGGTTCGCTGAAGGATTAGGAACCGATGAAGCACGCATCGCCACAGAACAAGCAAGGGGAGGAAAGCCGATGAGCTTCAAGAAGCACGATCGACAGACATTCATCGCCGATACGGCCCGGGCCTTCAGTGAGCGGCGCATTTCGAAGCGCGAGTTCCTGAGGAAGATGGCCTTCGCCGGCATCGGTTTCTCGGCATTCGCGACCACCTTTCTCGGCCGGAGCCGGCCGTTCGGCGGACTGACGAATTGGGGCACCAGCGCCGCGGCGGCGCAGACGCCGGACGACGTGGCGGCGTGGCTCAAGGACGTCGGGGGGCAGTTCCGGGGAACGACGATCCGCTACTCGACCGAGGCAACGCCGCCCTCAATCGTCGCGAATCAGCTCGCCAAGGAAGAGTTCACCAAGCTGACCGGGATCGAGGTCGAGGTCGAGATCGTGCCGCTGGAGCAGGTCCTGCAGAAGGCGACGCTGGACGTGCAGGGTCAGCTCGGCACCTACGATCTCTACTATCTAGACCAATCCTGGATGGCGACCTTCGCCCAGGACACGGTGGATCCGAAAGAGTACTACGCCTCGAATTCTGAGCTCGCCATGCCGGGCTTCGATTGGGACGACTTCTCGAAACCTCTGGTCGACGGCATCTCCATGTACGACGGCAAGATGGTCGGCATTCCCTTCGACATCCCGATCTTCATCCTCATGTACCGCCGGGACCTGTTCGAGAAGCACGGCATCGAGGTCCCGACGACGATGGACGCCTACATGGACGCCGTGAAGACGATCCATGCGGCCGAATCCGGCAACGGCATCTTCGGCACGACGGGGCAGCTGAAGTCCGGTCACTATTCGCTGAACTGCGATTGGACCGCGTGGCTATGGGCCCACGGCGGTTCGGTCTTCGACAAGGACGGGTTCTTCTGCGGCGGCGACGAGGACGGCCTCGCCGGGCTCGCCTATATGCAAGAGCTCGTCAAGCACATGCCGCCCGCCGCCACGACCTGGACCTGGGACGGCGAGAGCCAGTCAGTCGCCCAGGGCCAAGCGGCGATGCTGATCTCCTGGGGCGAGTTCTTCCCCGGCTTCGATGGAAACAACTCGAAGGTCGTCGGCCTGATGGAGGCCGCGCCCCCGCCGAAGGAGAAGAAGCTGCGCTCGCCGGAAAACGCCGGCTTCGGCGAGATCCCGCATATCGGCCACCAGGGCGGATCGGCGATCGCCCTGTCGCGGTATTCGCAGAACCCGGAGGCGGCCTGGATCTTCATGCAGTGGGTCTGCTCGAAGGACGTCATGGCCCGGTCGTCGATCCTCGGCGGCGGCGCCTCGCCGATGCGCAACTCGTCCTTCACCGATCCCCGCGTCAAGGAGATGGCAAAGGTCGGTCCCGGCACGACGCGCCATTTCGACGCCGTCAAATGGACGATCGACAACGCGATGGGATCGGAACCCGACATGCCGGCCTGGGCAGAGATCTCCAACAACGTGATCCCGGTCGAGCTCGGCAAGCTCCTGGCGGGCCAGTACGGGTCCGGCCGGGAGTGCATGGAAGCGATCAAGAGCCAGGCGGATCGGCTCGCCGAACCGTTCCGCAAGGCCTAGATTACCCCTCCATGCCTCGACATCACCGTCGCCGCCGGTGCCGTTCGCGCACCGGCGGCCCCCTTCGACACTGATGCGGCCATGAAGAAGGACCTCGTCATCGGTATCGATTCCTCGACCACGGCGACCAAGGCCATCGCCTGGGACGCGACCGGCCGGCCCGTCGCCGAGGGGCGCGCGCCGATCCCGCTCGCGAATCCCGGCCCTGGCCTGTTCGAGCAGGATCCGGCGGACTGGTGGGGCTCGACCGTAGCCGCTGTCAGGGGGGTGCTGGCAACGGTCGATCCCGCGCGCATCGCCGCCGTCGGCATTTCGAACCAGCGCGAGACGGTGGGGCTGTTCGACGAGGGCGGCGCCCCGCTCCGCCCCGCGATCGTCTGGCTCGACGAGCGCGCCAAGCGGCAGGTGCTGAGCTTTTCCGCCACGTTCGGAGAGGAGCGAATCCACGCGATCAGCGGCAAGCCTCGCGACATCACGCCCCCGGTCTACCGCTTCGTCTGGCTCAGGGAGCATGAGCCCGAGACCTGGGGCCGGATCGGTCGGATCGCCGAGGTCCATGCCTTCCTGACGCACAGGCTGACGGGGGAGTGGGCGACCTCCACCGCCTCGGCCGACCCCATGGGCGTGCTCGACATGGCGGCGATGGACTGGTCCGGCGAGCTGCTCGCGGCCCTAGAGCTGTCAACGACCCAGTTGCCGCGGCTTGTGCGTCCCGGCGGCGTGACCGGACAGGTCGCCGCCGCGGCGGCCGCGGAAACCGGCCTGCGCGAAGGCACGCCGGTCGTGGCCGCCGGCGGCGACGGGCAGTGCGCGGGCACCGGAACCGACGTCTTCGCCGCCGGCCGCGCCTACATCAATCTGGGGACCGCCGTCGTGTCCGGCAGCTACGGCGAAGACTATGCCCACGACACCGCCTTCCGCACGATGACCGCCGTGGCGGAGCGCGGCTACATTTACGAATCCTGCGTCCGCACGGGCACGTTTCTCGTGGACTGGCTGGTGCGGGAACTGTTCCAGATCGACCCCAAGCAGCAGCCGACGATCTTCTCGACGCTCGAGGCCGAAGCCGCAGCATCGCCCATCGGCGCGCGCGGCCTCGTTCTCGTGCCCTATTGGTCCGGCTGTATGCCGCCCTACTGGGACACCTCGGCACGCGGGGTGATCGCCGGCCTGTCCGCCTCGCACGGACGGGGCGACGTGTATCGCGCGATGCTGGAGGGGATCGCCCTCGAGCAGGCCATGGTGACACGGCGCATCGGCGCGGCCGTGGGGCGGCCGGTGGACCACTACACCGCGATCGGCGGCGGCGCGTCGTCCGACCTGTGGTGCCAGATCCTGGCCGACGCATCGGGCCTTGCCGTGCAGCGCTCGGGCACGGTCGAAGCCTCTTCGCTCGGCGCCGCGATGGCGGCGGCCGTCGGCGCCGGCTGGTTCCCCTCGATCGCGCAGGCGGCGAACGCCATGGCCGGCCGGGCGGTCCGAACCTTCGAGCCGAGGCCGCAGGCCGTCGCCCGCTACGCCGAGCTCGGCGCGATCTACGAAGAGCTGTGGCCGGCGCTCTCGGCCTGGAACCGGCGTCTGTCCGCCTTCGCAGAACACGACCATGGATGACTCCGCGAGAAAGTCAATGAATTGGAATGCGCTCATCAGCGACGTTGTCGCGGGCCGGTGGACCGACCCGGAAACGGGGCAGCCGGCCAAGGTCCCCTTCGATACGATCCGGATCGAGGAGGATCTCGACGGCCGGGAGGCCGAGCTGATCGCGCCGCTGAAGCTCGGCGATCGGCTCGCGGTCGTCTCCGACGGCCACACGGTCGAGGTAATGGGACGCCGCGTCGCCCGCGCCCTTCGCTCTGTCGCGACAATCGACGAAGTGGTCCTGCCCGGCGGCGTCAAGGCAACCGAGGCGGCGGTCGAAACGATTCAGGATCGGACCCGCCACGCCGACGGCATCGTCGCCGTGGGATCGGGCTCCATCAACGACGCCTGTAAATACGCAACCTTCAAGGATGGGCGGCGCTACGCCGTGTTCGGTACCGCGGCGTCGATGAACGGCTACGCCGCATCGACGGCCTCGATCACCCTGGCCAGCGGGCTCAAGACCTCGCTTCCGGCGCATGCGCCCCGCGGCATTTTCCTCGACCTGAAGGTCTCGGCCGGCGCCCCGGGCTGGCTCACGGCGGCCGGTCTCGGCGATTCGCTGTGCCGGCCGACGGCGCAGGTGGATTGGCTCGCCTCGCACCGCCTCTTCGGCACCTTCTACTCCCAGACGCCTTACATCCTGCAGGAAGCCGACGAAGGGCCGATGCTGGACAGCGCACCGGGGCTCGCCCGCGGCGAGGTCGAGGCGGTCGGCCACCTGCAGCGGGTTCTGACCCTGTGCGGCCTCGGCATCTGCTTCACCGGCGTCTCGCATCACGGATCGATGGGAGAGCATCAGATCTCTCACTGGATCGACATGTTCGCGGGCGACCGGCATCCGGGGACCACGCACGGCCAGCAGGTCGGCGTCGCCTCGCTCACCATGGCGCGTCTCCAGGCGCGGATCCTGGCCATGCCGACGCCGCCGGAGGTCAAGGCGACCGTGGTGGACGAGGCCGCCATGCTGCGGCGCTATGGCCCGGAGGTCGGCCCGTCCTGCGTCGCGGAACTCCGGAAGAAGGCGCTCGACGAGGCCGGAGCGGCGGCGTTCAACGACAGGCTGCGACGGATGTGGCCGGATCTGCGGCGCGAGCTCCTCGCCAAGACGGTACCGGTCGAGCGAATGCGCGCGGCGCTCGCGGCGGCGGGCGGTCCCACGACGGCGGCGGAGCTCGGCATCGACATCGGCCTCTGGCGGGATGCGGTGCGCCACGCCCACGAGATCCGGAACCGCTGGTCTTTCCTCGATCTTGCGGCGGGCGCCGGAATCCTCGAGGACTTCGTGGCGGAGGAGGCGTAATGGCCGTTCGCACGCCTCCACACTTCGGGATTTAGATCGATGGCCTCCGTCGACATCCGCGGCGTCCGCAAGCGTTACGGCGATCTCGAGGTCATCCACGGCATCGACCTCGAGATCGAGGACGGCTCTTTCGTCGTGCTGCTGGGCCCCTCCGGCTGCGGCAAGACCACCCTCCTTCGCATGGTTGCCGGGCTCGAGTCCGTCTCATCGGGCGAGATCGCGATCGACGGCGAGGTCGTCAACGACCTCCACCCCAAGGACCGCAACATCGCCATGGTGTTCCAGAACTACGCGCTCTACGCCCATATGAGCGTGTTCGACAACATGGCGTTCTCGATGCGGCTCAAAGGCGTCGCGCGGGAGGAGATCCGCCGGAAGGTGGAATGGGCGGCCGCGATCCTCGGGCTGGAGCCGTATCTCAAGCGCTACCCCCGCGAGCTTTCGGGCGGGCAGCGCCAGCGCGTCGCCATGGGACGCGCCATCGTCCGCGATCCCGCCGTGTTCCTCTTCGACGAGCCGCTCTCGAACCTGGACGCGAAGCTGCGCGTCCAGATGCGCACCGAGATCAAGGCGTTGCACCAGCGCCTCAAGACCACGACGGTCTATGTCACGCACGACCAGATCGAGGCGATGACGATGGCCGACCGCATCGTGATCCTGCGCGACGGGGTGATCGAGCAGGTCGGCCGGCCGCTCGAGGTCTATGACCGTCCGGCCAACCTGTTCGTCGCGGAGTTCATCGGCTCGCCGGCGATGAACCTGTTCCGGGGCGAAGTCACGGCGATCAACGGCACGCCCTGCGTCCGGAGCGACGGCGGAATCGAATTGCCGCTGCCGGACAGCGCCCCGGTCCAGGCCGGCGCGCAGGTCGTCTATGGGATTCGTCCGGAGCATCTCGGCTTCACCTCGGACGGGGCCGGAATCCCGGCGACGGTCAACGTCGTCGAACCGACCGGTCCCGAGATCCACGTCTACGTCGATATCGGAGGCCGGGAAGTCTGCGCGATCACGGACGACCGCCTAGAGATCGAGCCCGGAAGCGCCGTTCGCCTGATGCCGCGGCCGGACCGTGTTCATTTGTTCGACGCAGAGAGCGGAAAGGCGCTCGCCCATGGATAAACGGCACCGCGCCGGCGATCGCCGCACGCGTGCACAGGTAGGAGCGGTGGTGCGTAAGAGAGATTCAAAGCACCGCGAAAAGCGGCCGGCGGACAACGGCGCCGAAACCGCCGCCATCGCGGTCGATCGCGAGGAGCAGCTCACGACACGCGCGGCCTGGCTCTACTACACGGCCGACATGACGCAGGCGCAGATCGCAAAGCGCCTCGGCCTCAATCGCGTGCGGGTCAACCGCATGCTGGCGCAGGCGCGGGAGCAGGGCATTGTCCAGATCCGCATCAATACGCGGCTGGCAAGCTGCGTCGCGCTGGAAGGGAAGCTCGCGGCGCGCTTCGGCCTGGACGAGGCGATCGTGGTGCCGACGCCGGCCGACCCCGGCAAGGTCCCGCATGCGGTCGCGATCGCGACCGGCATCGCCCTTTCGGACCGCATCCGCGACGGCATGTCGGTCGGCGTGGGCTGGGGACGGACGCTGCGCATGAGCCTCCAATCCGTAACGCGACGACCGGTCCGGAAGCTTTCGGTGGTCTCGCTGATCGGCGGCCTCACCCGCGGTTCGGTCATGAACGCCTACGAGACGGCGTCCCACCTCGCCGATCTCTTCGACGCCGAATGCTTCTATGTCGCGGCGCCGGTCTTCACCGATTCCGCGGCCACGCGGGACATCCTGATGGAGCAGCCGATGCTGCGCGAGGTCTTCGACAAGGTGCGCGCCGTCGATCTTGCTGTCGTGTCCGTCGGCTCATTGACCCGGGACGCGACGATGCTGAAGCTCGGTCTCATCGAACGGGACGACGTGACCTCTCTGCGGCGCGCCGGGGCGGTCGGCGACATCTGCGCCTACTGGATCGACGCCGAAGGGCGGATCATCGATCACCCGTTGAACCGCAAGGTCGTGGCATTGAGCCCGCAGGAGCTCCGCGACATCCCCAGCGTCATTCTTGCCTCGGGGGGGCGCGACAAGGTGGCGCCGCTCTACGGAGCGCTTGCGCAAGGCTACGGGAACGTTCTGATCACGGACGAGGCGACGGCCGAGGGCATATTGCGGGTGGCGGACGGCAAGGCCGCCCAGCCGCCGGTCCGGCAAACGCGGGCGTCGCCGCGCAAGGTCACCGCCGGATGACCTCCGGCGCGCAAGGAACGAATGACGAAACAGATCGATTGAAGGATGGCGTAAGAATGGAAAAGGCGGAAATGGCGTTGCGGCGCGGTATCGTCGATGCGTGCCGGTCGATGAATGCCATGGGCATCAACCAGGGTACCTCCGGCAACATCAGTGCGCGTTATGGTGACGTCATGCTGATCACCCCGTCCGGCGTGCCCTATGAGGAGATGATGCCGGAAGACATCGCGCGGATGCCCATCGAGGGCGAGTACGGCCATTGGGAGGGGCCGATGCAGCCCTCCTCGGAATGGCGTTTCCATCTCGACATCATGCGGGCGCGGCCCGAGGTCGGCTCGGTGGTCCATACGCACAGCACCTACGCCACGACCCTGGCGATCTGCGGCCGCGAGATCCCGGCGCTCCACTACATGATCGCGGCGGCGGGCGGCCCGAACATCCGCGTCGCGCCCTATGCCACCTACGGCACGAAGGAACTGTCCGACAACGCGCTGAAGGCGCTTGAGGGACGGACCTGCTGCCTGCTGGCCAACCACGGCATGATCGCGACCGGCCCCACCCTGAAACGGGCGATGTGGCTGGCTGTCGAGCTCGAGACGCTGGCGCGGCAGTACTATCATTCGCTGCTGATCGGCGGACCGCAGCTGCTGTCCGACACCGAGATCGCCGGCGTCATCGAGAAGTTCAAGAGCTACGGTCCGCGCCCGGAAACGGCGTCGGAAGGCAATGGTTCCGGGGCCTTGCGGGCGGACGGTCGCTAGCCACGCTCGGAAGCCGGGGATTCTGCATGCCGGTCCGCCCCGACTTATGCGTCCATCAGCCGGTCCACGCCATCGCCGACGATGTCTGACCGGTCACGTCTGCGCAGCCGGTTCCGGAACTGAGCGATCGCCAGCTCAACGGCGGCCTCTCTCGGCATCGCGCCATCCACATTTATCGTCGCCACAGGAAGCCGCTGCGGCAAACCATCGCGACGGCGCGTCGCCCTGTAGAAGATCACGCGATATGGTGCCGTTTGCATTCTCCCCTCCCCGCCCGGCGGATCTCCGGACACATGGATTGGCCCTGTCCCGAGGACGGCGGCCCGGCGACCATGGGACGCCCGGACGGCCGCACCGTAGATCCCCGTTCGTTCCGCAATAAACTAACGCTGCGGGAGCGGCTCCGCGTTGACATGGATCAAGCAGGCCCAGGCTCTCGCGGAGGTCCGGGCAAATGTCGGTCCGGGCCGGTCATTGCGGGAACCGCCGCGCCGCAGACGCCTTAATTGGTTACGCAACGGCTGAACCCCCGCCGGCCGCGGGCGTTTCAATACGATCCTACGAAGAGTCTTAGAATCGCGATGTGGTCAGCCGGATTGGACGAACCGATGTTCGCAGATCGCCATGATGCAGGCCGTCGGCTTGCCGACCGCCTCATTGGATTCAAGAACCAGAACCCCGTCGTCCTGGCTCTGCCAAGGGGCGGGGTTGCCGTAGGCGTCGAAATCGCGATCGCGTTAAAGGCGCCGCTTGACCTCGTTCTGGTGCGCAAGATCGGCGTGCCCTGGCAGCCTGAGCTTGCGCTTGGTGCCGTCGTTGATGGCTCAAACCCGGAGTTCGTGACGAACGCGGAGCTGCTGGAAAGCCTTCAGCTGCCCGAGGGCTACGTCGAGGAGGAGAGCGCCAAGCAGCTGAAGGAAATCGAACGGCGCCGGCAGCTCTATCTCCGCGGACGGCCGCAAGTCGATGTCGCCGGACGTGCGGCGATCATCGTCGATGACGGCATCGCGACCGGGGCGACCGCGCGCGCCGCCTTGCGGGCGGTCCGGCGAAAGCATCCCGCGCGCCTGATTCTGGCCGTACCGGTCGCCCCACCCGAGACGGTGGAGAGCCTCCGCGGAGAGGCAGACGAGGTCATCTGCCTCGAAATGCCGCCCTATTTCGCCGCCATTGGGGCCTTCTATAACGACTTCCGCCAGATAGGCGACGAGGAAGTGACCAAACTGCTCGACCGCGCCGGATCAGCCATCGGCGCCGCGAAGCGACAGACGGAAGGGTGAAGCGCACGGCAAGAGCAACAGAATCGGGTCCCGGCTTGGCCGTATCGTTGTTGCGACCATGGGCGCCTCTCGCTCGAAGAACGGTCGCCGTTGCGGACGAAGCCCGGTCACGGCCCCGAGACGAAGTCCAACTCGCATGTGGGGATGACGGCATGCTGCACGAACTGGAGATCCTGGAAGCGAAGCACATCGCCGAACTGGCGGCCGAGGCGCGCGATGCACGCGATCGTCTCCTTGAAAGCGTACCCGAGGCAGATCTCGGCGAGCCACAGCCGGCCCGCGGCGAGCACAACCCGGCGGGTAGCCTTGGGTTCGATGCACTGCCGCCGGACGAACCGTCACGAAGCGCCCTCCGCGAGGCCATTGAGCAGCTCCCGCCCGCCGTCCTGCGCAAGATCTGGGCATTGACGCTGATCGGCCGCGGCGATTATGCCGCCAAGGACTGGGACCAGGCAATGGCAGAGGCCGTCCCCGCGAGCGACGCATCGCTCATCGACTCGCTCATGACGCAAGCCGACCTGCACGATTATCTGATGAAGGGCCTCTACGAGCTGAAGCTCGCTTGAGCGGGACGTCGCGCGCCCCCGGCCGCCCGGCTCAATCCGCCTCCCGTTCCAGAACGCAGCAATGCGGCGCCTCGGGGCTTTCGTCCGCGCCTTTGAGGACCGCCCCCGTGATCGGGTTCGGCCGGAACGTCGTGCAGCCCTTCACGCCCTTCCGGTACGCCGTCTGATAGAGCTGCTCGAAGTCCTCGAACGGGTAGTCTCGCGGCACGTGGACGGTCTTCGACACCGAGTTGTCGACGTGGCGCTGCAAAGCCGCTTGCATGTCCAGATGCGCCTCGGGCGGGAGCTCGTAAGCGCTGACGAACGCCGGCGGCGGCGTATCCGATTGTCCATGTGTGCGCCGCCAGAGGTCCCACGCATAGTCGCGCAGCGAGAACTCCGTGGTGGTGCCGTCCTCGTTGAGGACCTGACGGCAGTATTCCAGGGAGAAGATGGGCTCGAGGCCGCTCGAAACGTTGTTCGCCAGCAGGCTGATACTTCCGGTCGGAGCAATCGCCAGAAGATGACTGTTCCGGATGCCGTGCCGCTCGATGCCCAGGCGGATGTCCTCGGGCAGTCCCCGGACGAACGGGCCGTCGAGGAACTTCTCCCGGTCCAGGTGTGGAAAGCTGCCCTTCTCCTGCGCCAGGCGAATGGACGTGCGGTAGGCGGCGTGGCACACATCCCGCATCACATCTTCGGCAAAAGCCAGCGATTCCTCGCTCCCGTACCGCAGCCCGAGCATGAGGAGCGCGTCCGCGAGCCCGGTGATGCCAAGACCGATCCGCCGCGTTCCCTGCGCCTGAAGGCGCTGCGCCTCCAGCGGATAGCGCGAGACGTCGATCACGTTGTCCAGCAGGCGAACGGCGGTTTCGGCGACGGCACGCAGGCGTTGTCGGTCGAAGCTGGCGTCCTTGGCAAAGGGTCGCCGAACGAATTGGGTGAGGTTGAGCGAGCCGAGATTGCACGCGCCATATGGCGGCAGAGGCACCTCGCCACAAGGATTCGTGGCGGAGATCCGTTCTCGATACCAGAGATTGTTGAGCCGATTGATTCGGTCGATGAACAGCACGCCGGGCTCGGCATGGTCGTAGGTCGCCCGCATGAGCTTGTTCCAGAGGCCGCGCGCAGACACCCGCGCCACCACCCGGCAGGGGACCGGCCCATCGGTTCCCGACCAGGATCTGATGACGGTCTCCCCGGATGCGCCGAGGTCGAGGTGTTCGGCCGGGAAGACCAGTGGCCACGGCTGGTCCGTCTGCAGGGCTTCCATGAAGGCATCCGTCACGAGAACCGACAGGTTGAAGTTGCGGAGCCTGCCGGGCTCCTGCTTGGCCGCGATAAACTCCTCGATGTCCGGATGATCGCATCTCAGCGTCGCCATCATGGCGCCGCGCCTGGCGCCGGTTGAGAGCAGCGTCGCGCAGGCGGCGTCCCAGATGTGCATGAACGACACCGGGCCCGACGCAATGGCGCCGACACCCTTGGCTCGGGCCCCGCGAGGCCGCAGGGCCGAGAAATCGTAGCCAACGCCACCGCCCTGCTGCATCGTGACGGCCCCTTCCTTCAGGCCGTCGAATATGCTGGTCATGGAGTCTTCGACGACTCCCATGACGAAGCAGTTGAAGAGGGTCACGTTCCGGCCGGTCCCGGCGCCCGCCAGAATCCGCCCGGCGGGAAGGAATCTGAAGCCTTTCAGAATGTCGTAAAAGCGCCGTTCCCAGCCGGCCCGGTCCTGCTGTTCGGGTGCGGCCAAAGCCCTGGCGATGCGCCGCCAAGTCGCGTCGATGTCCCGATCGTGAACGGCCTTGCCGTTACGATACCGATACTTGGTTTCCCAGATATGGCGTGCGATCGGAGCGAGAAAATCCTTATCTGTCATGGTTCCACGCCTCCCGCGGCAACAATCAGACGGCGCGCAGGTCAGCCGGCCGCCGAGTTGCCGGACCCCTTCCGCCGGCTTTTCGCACCAACTGAGGATCGCGCCCGGATTCAGCGTATGATGCGGCGTCCCGGTTCCAGGCGCGGCCGGCTGTCCGCGCCGCTCCCGGTCGCAGAGCGCCGCCGGTCTTTCTCGACCTCTACGTGGATTCGAGGAGGCTCGCCTTGACGGAGATCAGGAACAAGGCGGGGTCAGCCTCGCCGGGAGCACCATGCGGACGGATCCGTCGCCAACGGCGAGAACGAGAAAAGGGCACCCGGACGCGGCAAGTCTACGCATTGCTCACGATGATGCCCAGGGCAACGAGGATTCCGGTGCCAAAGGCCAGCGTGCTGAACCTGCGCGGGTCCTTCTCCGCCTGCGGCAGCAGGTGCGTGGCGCCGACATAGACGAGCGTCCCCCCGGAAAACGCGAGCAACGCCCCCAGAACCGGCAGGTCGATCCGGCTGACGAAAGGATAGGCGACGAGCGTGCCGAGGGGCGTCGTGAGCGCCGCCGCGAGGAACGCAAGCAAGCACGAGCGTCCTTCGGACACGCCGCTTCGAAGCAGCAGCGCGTAGATCACGATGCCTTCCGGAAACTCGTGCAGGACCATGCCGATCGCCATGAGCACGCCCGTGAGCAGGCTGACGGTGAAGCCGATGGCGTAAGTCACGCCATCGAGAAACGAGTGAAGGCCAATGCCGAGCAGCGGCACGAACCCAAGGGCATACTCGGCGGTCTGCGGCTCACCGCAGGCGTAGCCCCTGAGGAAACGATCGAACGCGTACATCAGCAGATAGCCGGCAAGGAGAAGAGCCGCTGCCTGACCGGTCATGGAGATCGACTTCGGCACGATGTGCAGGAAGGAAACCGTGATCAGGACGCCGGCGGCGAAGCAGGCGAAATACGTCGTATTACGGCGCGTCCAGGCCTCACGGCGACGGACCAACAGGATGCCCGCCGTGGTCACCATGGCGGCGATCGCGCTTGCCGCAAAAGCCGTCCAGAACTCCTGTTCCATCCTGCCTCGTCTTCATCTGCGGCCGCCGCCGAGCCCGCCTAGCGGAAACCCTGCCCCGTCGCTCGGCTTCTCGCGCCATGCTCCGCCGCGGCGGGAACCTTGGCAGCAGAGCCATGTTGACGTGGATGATCGAGATCAATGCATGCGGGCCTTGAATATCGCAATCATCCAACCGTTGTGAACTGGCTGAACCTCTGGCGACAGGCGTCCAGGAGACCAGTTACATAATGATGTTATCAGGTGTCGGAAGCGTCGGCCCGCGGACCAGCCCCGGGCCCGGGCAAACAGGATGACAGGACCGATTGGTGGCGCGCAACCTAGAGCACCCGGGACCGTCACGGTCGCCCTTTGCGGCGACGTGATGCTCGGCCGGGGCATCGATCAGATCCTTCCACATCCGGGAGACCCGCGCCTGTACGAGCCTTATGTCGCCAGTGCCGTCGAGTACGTCGCGCTTGCCGAGCGCGCGAACGGTCCGATCCCAAGGCCGGTGGACTTCGCCTATGTCTGGGGCGATGCCCTCGAGGTATTCCTGTCCGATCGATTGGACGCGCGGATCGTCAACCTCGAGACCAGCATCACGACAAGCGAGGATCACGTCCCGAAGGGCATAAACTACAAGATGCATCCGGAGAACGTCCGCTGCCTCAATGCGGCGGCGATTGACTGCTGCGTCCTCGCGAACAACCATGTGCTCGACTGGGGTCTTGCGGGCCTCTTCGAGACGCTGAACACCCTGGCGCGAGCCGGCATCCGCAGCGCCGGGGCGGGTCGCGATGCCGCCCAGGCGCAGGCGCCGGCCGTTCTGAACCCGCCCGGCACGGGCCGCGTCCTCGTCTTTGCCTTCGGGTCGGTCACCAGCGGCATCCCGACGGACTGGGCGGCGGGCGTCAGCCGGCCGGGGGTGAACCTGCTGACGGACTTCGGAGAGCGAACGGTCGCCCGGATCGCACGGCAAGCGGAGTCAGCGCGGCGCCCCGGCGATCTGCTCGTCGCCTCCATTCACTGGGGCGGGAACTGGGGCTACGCCGTTCCCCGCGAGCAGCGGAATTTCGCGCATGCGCTGATCGACCGTGCAGGCTTCCACGTCGTTCACGGCCACTCCTCGCATCATGCCAAGGGCATCGAGGTCTACAAGGGCTGCCCGATCCTGTATGGCTGCGGCGACTTTCTGACCGATTACGAGGGAATCAGCGGATACGAGGCCTTTCGCGACGATCTCGCCGTGCTCTATCTGTGCCGGTTTTGCCCATCCACGGGCAGGCTGAGCGCGCTGACGCTGGTGCCGTATCAGATCCGAAACTTCCGGCTCAACGCCATTTCGCCGGAGGATGCGGTCTGGCTCCGGGATGTCCTGGCCCGGGAGAGCGCAAGGTTCGGCACCGGCCTGAGCTTGGAGGCGGATGCCACCTTATCGGTGCAGTGGGGATGAGCGGATCGACCGGCCGTTTGATCGAGATCAGCGCGAAGCGAAGCGTCGAGCCATAAACTTGTCGGGATTCCACGGTCGATGGAGACATCCATGAGCGCGACTGGCCTCAAGGTGATCGACACGACGGTCCAGACCACGAGCATTTGGCTGAACGATCTCGGGGAGGAGCTCGGCCCCGACCGCCAGCGCTGCTATCACGCCCTGCGCGCCGTATTGCACGCACTGCGCGATCGGTTGACGGTGGATCAGGCCGCGCATCTCGGCGCCCAGCTGCCGATGCTGGTCCGCGGGATCTATTACGAGGGGTGGCATCCTGCGAACAAGCCGCTGAAGCTGCGGTCGCTCGATGCGTTTTTGCAGCACATTGGCAAAGGGCTTCAGAACGTGCGCCCGATGGGCGCGGATGACGCGGCGCGCGCCGTCTTTCGGACGCTCAGCCGGCATATCAGCGAGAACGAACTCGATCAGGTGCGGCAGGCGCTGCCACAGGCGATCCGCGAGTTGTGGCCGGACCGACGCGTGGAGTGACGAGGCGCCGCCCCATGCGGCCATGCGGCGACATCCAGCCCGCAACTTAGCTTGGCCTCCGATGTTGTGCGGAAGAGGCGCCCATGAAGCAAGACGCGAAAGAAATCGAGCAGTTGTGCGAGACGGCCTTGGCGCTGCTGCAGCGACACGGCCGCCAGATCTCGGCCTGGGGGGCGACCGAAGCGCGTGTCGGGCCGTTCAATCTTCTTCTCGGCAGGGTGAATGCCGAAACCGAAGTCCTCGACGTCATGTACGGCCCCGAGACGGTCGCGACCTGGGAGCTGCGGCCGGATAGACCGCCGGAGCTGACCCACTTCGATCCGGGACCGTGGTCCGACGTCTTGCTGACACTGGATGAAGACGAAGAGCCTCCGGTTCCGCTCCTGGATTGATCCGGGCTTCCCGAGATCGGACCGCCACGTGCCGGCCGGAACTTCCTGCGCGAAGGCGCTCGGGGATGCACCTGGATCTTCAGGGATGCACCTGGATCTTGTTGACGACGCCGTCGACGCCAAAGATATACCAGACGTCGAACTCGGCCATCTCCCGTTCGGACTCGGTGGGCACGAGGCCGGTCAACGTGACCACCGACCGGCGAACGCCGCAGCGGATCTGGCTGGCGTTGACAAGTGGGTCCTTCTCGAGGACGAGCCGCACCGCGTCGGCGATCTTGTCGTCGCTGTCCTCCTCCGGCGGTTCGACGACGATCCCGTTAATCACGTCGCGGCTGCCGGGCACCCACCAGGCGAGAACGCCGGCCAGCCGCTTGTCGTCGAGCCCGGGGACATACCCGTTAAGCGTGACCACACCGTCCTCGACCTCGAGGCTGATGGAGCCGCGGACGGTGGCTGGGGGCGTCCGCACCACCTCTTCCTGCCCCTTCAAGGTCCGGGCAATCGCGAAATCGGCGAACGCCGGCTCCTGCAACAGCGCATCGCGGACCTGGTTGCTGATCTCGACGTCGCCCATCCTTGCGGCCGGTGCGCAGCGCAGCCGGTCGACGATGCCGGTGACGCCGCGTATGGCGGCGGCGCGTTCCAGTGCCAGCTTCTTCAGCGCGATGTTGGGCACCTCGCCTTCCATCGTCAGGACGCCATCGGCAAAGCTCAAGGCAATGGGACAGGCGTGAAGATCCATGTGCGGTATGCTCTGCAGCGCCGAACGCACGGCACCGAGTACGTTTTCTGTCGTCGCGGCCATCACGTTCTCCCTCGTTCCGCTTGGGCCAGATATCGGGGTCGGCATCAGTTCGACGGATCGGTGATCGGGACGGATGGGCAACTTCATGCCCGTATTCGTGTTTGAAGATGGTTCACCGACGACCGAATTGGAACAGTGTGCGCTTGGCTCTTCCGGGTGCTGCCCGATCGAGCCGAACCGGCATCGGGACTCGAGTCATTTCGGGCGGAGTGCGATCCCGGAAAGAGTTGTGTCGGCCGGGCGCCACCGCGCCATTCGTCATCGGGTTTTGATCGAGATCAGAGCGATTTCACAGCACTGAGCCCATGGTGAAAGTCCGGGCAGGAGAGGAAGAGGAGGGTATCGAGAATGGCCGATGATCCCGAAGAAACGACGAACCGGTTGACGGTCAGCCCCGAGAAAGTCTGCTACATCATCCTGAAGGCACGGGAGTACGACGCGAAGGTGGCGCCGCCAGACTCCGAAATGGAAGAGGGATCCAACCCGACGGACGACGACAGCCGGGAGATCCTCGAAGACTATTCCGAGGACGCGACGCTCGCCGAGCTGCGGGATGCCATCGAGAGCCTCAACGAGGACGAGATCATCGAAGTGATCGCCCTCGCATGGCTTGGCCGGGGCGATGCCGATGTGGAAGAATGGTCCAGCCTGGTTGCCCTCGCGGACGAGCGGCATCGCGGGCGGTCGGCCGACTACCTTCTCGGCATGCCGATGCTCGGCGATCTTCTGGAGGAGGGGCTCTCGGCGCTCGGCTACTCTTGCGACGACTTCGAGCGCGGGCATCTTTGAGCGACGGACGCGGAGGCCGACGACCGAATAGCAGCGCGCACCGCCCGCAGTCGTCTCGAACGATGTAGGGACGTTCGTCGTACTTCAAGCTTGCGATCGCAATATCCCGCGGGCCCCCGTTCGGGCCCGGCCCCGCCGCGGCCCGCAGGATGTTTGAGGTTCCGATGGGCCAGCCACTCGAACTCGACGGATCCTACGGCGAAGGCGGCGGACAGATTCTGCGAACGGCCCTGACGGCGGCGGCGCTGACCGGACGGTCTCTCGAGATCCACAGCATTCGGGCCGGCAGACCGAAGCCCGGTCTGGCCGCGCAGCATTTGACCGCAGTCCGGGCCGCCGGGGCTCTCTGCCAAGCCGTCATCGAGGGCGATAGCCTTGGCTCGCAGCGGCTTCGGTTTGCGCCGCAAGCCCCCGTGCGGCCGGGCAATTACCGCTTCGACGTCGCGGCTGCAAGGGAGGGCGGCAGCGCCGGCGCCGCAAGCCTCGTTCTACAAACGGTCGTCCTCCCGCTGGCGCTGGCCGACGGCACATCCGACGTCACCGTCCGGGGCGGAACCCATATGGCCTGGAGTCCGTCGTTCGATTACCTGAGCGAGGTGTGGGGAGCGGTGCTCGCGCGGCTCGGCTTCGCGATCGGCTTCGAGCTGCACGCCTTCGGATGGTATCCGGTTGGCCAGGGCGAGATCCGGGCCACCATTGCGGGCGCCGCGCCGGGGCGCCGCCGGCTGCATCCGGTCGATCTTCTCGAGCCGGGGCCGCTCGTTCGGGTCACGGGCCGGGCGCTGGCCGCGAACCTGCCCGCTCACATCTCGCAACGAATGGCCGATCGCGCCCGCGCCCTCCTGACCGAACAGGGCGTTGAAAGCCATATCAGGCCGGAACGTGTGCGGGCGGCCTGCCCGGGAGCAGGGATCTTTCTCACGGCCGAGTATGCCAATCTGCGCTGCGGGTTCTCCGCGCTGGGGGCAGTCGGCAAGCCGGCGGAGGCCGTCGCGGAGGAAGCGGCCCAGGCGGTGCTCCGGCACCGTGCGTCCGGCGCCGCCCTGGATCTGCATCTCGGCGATCAGCTCCTCCTGCCCCTCGCCTTGACGGAGGGCCCCTCGCGCTTCACCGTCGAACAGGTGACGCTTCATCTGGAAACCAATGCGTGGGTGATCGAGAGCTTCGAGCTCGCACGCATCCGGATCGAGACCGAAGCATCCGGAATCGGCCGCGTGACGGTGAGTCCCGTTGGAACGGCGCGGGGACCGGCGCTCAGACCCCTCACCGAAACATACCGAGGGCCTCAGTCCGGCCTCAGGAACGGGTAGCGCCGCAGATCCTCCCGCGTCCAGAATGAGAGGCCGGCGCGATCTCCCACGGTTTCGATCGAGAGAACCACATCTGGATCCTCGAACGAGATGCGCGCAGGTTCGCCCATCTCCCGCGTCGCATCAAGCAGGACATCGGCAATAAACCGCTCTTCGGCCCGACTCTCCAGGATCTCCCCAAGGCCGCGCCGGTGCATGCGGACATAAAAGCTCTTGCCGCGCAGATCGGGCGCCCAGGCCAGCACGACCTCGCGTGCCTGGCGTTCGAACGCCTCCCGCGACGAAAAATCGAACGCCGCCTTGGCCGGCACGACACGCGAAATGAAGTTCATGATCCCGGGCTGCGCGGCGGCCAGCTGGTCGAGTTGATCGAGGAGGGCGAGCGGATCCTCGGCCGTGATCGTGAGAACGTTGAAGAACGCCGCCGGACGAACCCGTCCATAGGCCGCAAGAATCTTGCGTGCGTCCCGATAGCCTTCGCTGTGGACCGTTGCGACGGCGTTCCAGTCAGCGGACATCGGGCGGCCTCATCGCGCGGCCGGCGCCGGGCCGGCGCCCAACTCGATCAACGAGCACGGCACGCTGCAACCAAGCGCCGCTTTTGTCGTTGATCTGTATCAGTGTCGAGCGCCCACCAAGGCCTATGTTGGCCGTTTGGAAATGCGAGGCGAGATGCGCTCAACCGTCGGATCACCTGCGGCCGGCTGGTGCCATTTCACCCACGGCGCCGATATCGGCGTCTGCGGGTTTGGGCCGACACGCGAATCGGCGTTCGAGCAAGGCGCCACCGCCCTGATGGCGGCAATCACGGACGAACCGGTCGCACAGCAAGAACGCGTTCGGATCTCTTGCGAGGCACCCGACGACGAGCTGCTCTTCGTCGAGTGGTTGAATGCGCTCATATTCGAAATGGCCACGCGCCATATGCTGTTCGGTGCGTTCTCCGTGACGATCCGCGGGCATCGTCTCGAAGCCGAGGCGTCGGGCGAACGGATCGACCCCGCAAGGCACAGACCCGCCGTCGAGGTCAAGGGCGCGACCTACACGGCTTTGAAGGTGACGAGACAGCCCGATGGCCTTTGGCTTGCCCAATGCGTCGTCGATGTGTGAACCGGATCAAGGGAGGTATCCGGTACAATGGACCCAGCTCTTCTCCAGCGACACGGCGATTTCGAATGGCATATCGCGCCTATCGGCGGCATGCACGTCCCGGCGATCATCTATGCCGACGAGGCGCTGATCCGGGACATGGACGATAAGGTGTACGAGCAGGTCACCAACGTCGCGAGGCTCCCCGGTATCGTCAAGGCCTCCTATGCCATGCCGGACGCGCATTGGGGCTACGGCTTTCCGATCGGCGGGGTCGCCGCCTTCGATCCGGATGCCGGCGGGATCGTGTCGGCCGGGGGTGTCGGGTTCGACATCTCCTGCGGCGTCCGGACGATGCTCACGGGCCTGAAGCGCGAGGACATCGAGCCGAAGAAGGAGGAGCTCGCGGAGGCACTGTACGCAAGCGTGCCGGTCGGAATGGGCAGCACGGGACAGATCCGGCTCAGCCCCGACGAAATGGATGCGATGCTCGACGGAGGCGCCCAATGGGCCGTGGAACGGGGTTACGGCGACGCTTCCGATCTGGAGCGTGTGGAAGAGCGCGGCCGCATGGCCGGGGCCCGTCCGGATTTCGTCTCGGACAAGGCCAAATCGCGGCAGCGCGATGAGATGGGGACGCTGGGCTCGGGGAACCACTACCTTGAGGTGCAGGTCGTCGCAGAGCTGTTCGACCCGCAATCCGCCGCCGCCTTCGGCCTGAACGAAGGCGAGGTCGTCGTCAGCATCCATTGCGGCTCGCGGGGCCTTGGGCACCAGATCGGCACCGAGTATCTGCGGGACATGGCGCTGGCCGCGGCGGAGCACGGCATAACGCTGCCGGACCGGGAACTCGCCTGCGCGCCGATCGCCTCGGACATCGGGCAGCGCTATCTCGGCGCGATGCGCGCCGGCATCAATTGCGCGCTCGCGAACCGGCAGATCATCGGGCATTTGGCGCGCGAGGTCTTCGCCCGGTTCTTCCCGCAGGCGCGGCTCGATCTGCTCTTCGACGTCTCGCACAACACCTGCAAGCTCGAAGAGCACGTCGTCGATGGCCAGCCCCGGAGGCTCTACGTGCATCGCAAAGGCGCGACACGGGCCTACGGCCCTGGGCATCCCGATCTTCCGGCCGCGTTGCGCCCCGTCGGGCAGCCGGTGCTGATCGGGGGCAGCATGGGCACGAGTTCCTACGTCCTCGTGGGCACGCCCGAAAGCGAGGCGCGGGCCTTCAGCTCGGCCTGCCACGGCGCCGGGCGGAGCCTGAGTCGACATGCGGCCGTGAAGCGCTGGCGCGGCCAGCAGATCGTCGAAGAGCTGGCGCAGCGCGGCATCATCGTCCGCAGCCCGTCCTGGCGAGGCATCGCGGAGGAGGCGCCCGGGGCGTACAAGGACTCGGAGGCCGTGGTGAACGCGGCGGATCGGGCGGCGCTCGCCCGAAAGGTGGCACGGCTGGACCCCATGGTGTGCATCAAGGGCTAGGTGCCGGGTCCCGCGGTGGACCGGTGTCCTCGACGACGCCGGAAAAGGCAGTGGTCGATGCCGCGGCGCTGCCGTCGGCGCGCGCCAAGCGGATCGCCGGCGACATCCGCACCGTCGCCGGCTGGTTCGATCGCGCCCCGGGTCATGCCCTGGCCGCCGGCGCTCTTCGACGCGCTGCGCGTCTACCTCGACACCTAGTCGCCGACACCTGGCGCGCGGCCGCGCACGACGGGCGCCTGTGGCTTGGCCGCGACGGACGGTGCGGCCCTCGCCACCGGCGGCCTCTCGCGGCACGTTGGCGGCGTGACGGAGCGCCTGTTCGGTCACCGCATCAACCCGCACCTGCTGCGCGACGGCGCGGCGACCTCGATCGTCGAGACGAACCCGCGCGAGTTCCTGCCGATGGAGCATCTGCGGCCCGCCCTTGGGCGCATCAGCCCGCGCGCGGGCGATGAGCCGCCGGCCTTACGGCATTACGCTGCCGCCGTTCGGCCCGAAGGTCTGCCCCGTGACGAAGCTGGCGCCCGGTCCGGCGAGAAACACGGCCACGCTCGCCACCTCCTCCGGCCGGCCGAAGCGGGCAAGCGGGATCTGCTTTTCCTTCTCGATCCACTCCGCGCTCATGTTCTCAAGGCTCAGCATGGCCGTCTCGATCGGGCCGGGCGCGATCGCGTTGACCAGAACGGCCGGCGCGAACTCCCTGGCCCAGGACCGCGTCAGGGCCAGAATCGCGCCCTTCGAGGCGCAGTAGGCCGAGAATCCCTCGCGCCCGAGATAGCCGAGATCGGAGGCGATGTTGATGACCCTGGGCAGGTCCGGGCGACCGGCCATCTCGCGGAAGGCACGCCGGCCCACCAGGAAGGTGCCGCGCAGGTTGGTTCGGATCACGCCGTCGAAGTCCTCGGCCGTCATCTCGAGAACGCCCTTCTCGAGAATCACGCCGGCGTTGTTGACGACGATGTCGATCCCGCCCAGACGCGGCAGCGCCGCCGCGAACATCGCCTCCACCGCCGCTTCGTCGCCGACATCGGCCTCCACGGCGAAGGCCGCACCGCCGTCCCGCTCGATCGCGGCGACAACGGCCTCGGCGCCCGAACGGTCGCCGAAATGGTTCACCGCAACGCGCGCCCCTTCGCGCGCGAGGGCGATCGCGATCGCCCGGCCGATGCCGCGCGAAGCGCCCGTCACCAACGCCTTGCGCCCGTCAAGCTGCCCCATGCCGCCCTCTCCGCCCCTCGCCTCACCCCATGCCGCCGGCGACCATCAGATCCTCGCTGCGCTGCGCCTCGTCGCGGATGATGGCGAGGATCTCCCGGCGCAGCGCTAGAAAGTCCTGGCTGTCGCGCGTCTCGAGGGTGCGCTCGCCCGCCAGCCGGTCGCCGACCCGGATGTCGCGGATGATCCTCGCCGGACGCGCCGAGAAGACGATGATCCGGTCGGCGAGGAAGATCGCCTCGTCCACGTCATGCGTGACGAAGATCACCGTCTTTCGTTCGGCGTGCCGGATCCGAAGCAGCTGCACCTGAAGCCGCTCCCGCGCCTGCGCGTCGAGCGCGCCAAAGGGCTCGTCCATCAGGAGGATGTCGGGGTTGGCAGCGAGCGTTCGCGCGATCGCAACCCGCTGCCGCATGCCGCCGGAAATCCGGTTGATGTGGAAGTCGCCATAGGCGGCAAGGCCGACGAGGTCGAGATAGTGGCGCGCGATCTCGTCCTTCCGGGCGGCCGACAGGTCGGTCCGGTATTTGAGGCCGAAGCGCACGTTCTCGAAGACGGTTAGCCAGGGGAAGGAGGAGTAGGACTGGAAGACCATGCCCTTCTCGCGGCTCGGCCCGGTGACGACCTCTCCTTCCAGGAGAATGCGGCCTGCGCTCGGCGTCTCGAGCCCGCCGACCATGCGCATGAGGGTGGTCTTGCCACAGCCGGACGGCCCGAGGAAGACGACGAACTCGCCTTCCTCCACGGCGAGGGACACGTCGTCGATCACGGGCACCCGCCCGCGATCCGACCAGAAGACTTTGGAAACGCGCTCGATGCTCAGAAAACGATTCTCACCGGCGGTCATGGAACACCTCACCCCAGATAGCGGAAGGCCTTGCGATGCCCCCAGCGGATCGCCTGGTCCGTGACGAGTCCGATGATCCCGATCACGAGCACGCCGGCGAACACCTCCGGTGTCTTGACGTAGCGCTTGGCCGCCCAGATGACGTAGCCGATACCGGAGTTCGCGGCGACGATCTCGGCGATGATGAGGTAGGTCCAGCACCAGCCAAGCGTGATGCGCAGGTTGTCCACCATGCTCGGCAGCATGGCCGGCAGGAGGATGTCGCGCATGATCTGGGGATCCCGTGCGCCGAGCGTGCGGCCCGTCTCGATATATTCCTTCGGCACGCGGCGCGCGTCGTCGGCGATCAGCAGGACCAGTTGGAAGAACGTGCCCATCCACAAGAGCGTGATCTTCGACAGCTCGCCGATTCCGAGCCAGATGAGCGTGAGCGGCACCAGCGCCGGCACCGGCAGATAGCGGATGAAGTCGATCAGCGGCTCGGTCGTCGCGCCGACGATCCGGTAGGCGCTCATGAGGATGCCGAGCGGAATCGCCATGACCGCGGCGATGGCGAAGGCCACCCAGACGCGGTAGATCGAGATCCAGACATCGCTGAGGAATCCGGTCTCGGCGAACAGGCGATACAGCGCCGCCAGCACGTCGAAGGGCGACGGCAGGAACTGCCCGGCGACGAGCCCGGCCTCGGTGAGGAAGAGCCACAACCCCAGAACGACTGCGAAACCGGCAGCCCCGACCGCCAGCTCCACGTCCGCCCGGGCACGCGCCCGGAACCGCAGGAGATCGCGCCAGCCGGCCTCCCTTCGCTGCGCGGGTGAGTGAACGCCGGCTTCCGGCGACGCCCCGGATCGGCGCGGCGGCGATGCCGCGCGCGTGTCCTTCGGAGGGAAGGGGGGCGCCGTTCCGGCGGCACCCCCGCGGTCGATCACTCGGACCTTGTCTGCCATACCTGCTCGATGATCGTGTTGTCGATCTGCTGGTCCGCCATCAGGCGAATGTCGGCCGCGCCGTTCTCGATGTTGAGCTGCATGACTTCGTCGAAGATCCCGTGCAGCTCGCCGCGCTCGCCGCCCGTGCCCATCAGCGCCACCGATTCCTCAAGCGTGAAGTACCGGATGTTCGTCAGGACCTCCCGGAACTCGTCCGGCGTCAGGTCGAAGCGGCGGGCCATAATCGGTATGGCCTTGTCTGGATTCTCGTTGAAGTAGTCGATCGCCCGGTAGATGCCGCGCAGAAGCTTCACGTATTTGTCCGGCTGCTCTCGCAGGTTGTCCGTCCGCGCGATGATCGTGTCGGTGATCAGGTTCGGATAATCCTTGGAGGAAAGAAGAACGTGGGCGCCGCGACTCCCATGCGCGTTCACGGTCTCCGTCAGGACCGGCTCATAGGCACCGACGGCCATCACACCGGTATCCGAGAAGACGCCGATCGCGTCGGCAGAGGCGATGTCGATCAGATCAACCGCGTCGATCGTCAGGCCGCACTCCTTCTTCAGGGCCATCTGCAGGAGCAGTGTCGAGGGCAGATTGGGTTCCGACGCAACGGTCTTTCCCTCGAGGTCGCACACCGATTTGATCGATCCGTCGGCGACAATGCCGTCGCCGCCGTCCGAGACGTCGATCGTCCCGATAATGATGCCCTGCGTCTCCGGCGTGCGGGGACGCCCCTGATACTCGCCGACGCTGCGCAGATAGCAGTCGATGTCGTCGCGGGCCATCGCCGCAAGCGCGTTGCTCCGGTCGTCGTCGATGATCTCGTTGACGGTGATGCCTTGCTCCTCGAAATAGCCGAGCTCGTTCGCGAGATGCAGCGGCGCGAAGCCAACCCAGAAGGGATAGGCGCAGTCGAGGTGATCGGGCCCGGCCGCATTCGCCCGCTCCGGGACGAGGATGCCGGCGGCACCGACGGCGAGAAATGCAAGAATAGCCAGAATGCCCCTCATCAATCTTTCTCCCTGTTTCGTGTCCCCTTATTGGCCCGACGGCACGTCAGCCCGAGGGCCCGGCCGCCGGAAATTCACGCCGCACCGCGGCCGCGATCGCGGTCACGTAATGCGCAAACAGCAATTCGCCTTTCTCCGCCGTTGCGGCTTTCGCCGAGGTCAGCGCGCCGGTCGAGGGCACCCAGTCAGGCGCGGCCGGGAAGATGTCGTAGGGCGGAAACTCCGCCGGCGGATTGTCGGGAATCCGGTCGACCCGCACGCGCGCCGGATCGAGATGCATCATGAGCGAGGTCTCGAGGACGGCGGCGTGCTCGAGCGCGATTCCGGGGAAACCGTCCGGAAAGATCTGCGCCAGCAACTCGTCGGTCACGAAGTCCCAGTATTCGAGCCGCATCACCCGCATCTCTGCGGCGGCCGGCAGCCGAATCGCCTGCTCGATGCCCTCGGTCAGCATCCACTGGTTCTCGTAATGGGCGTCGATGACGCAGACGCGGCGGACGCCGTGGCGGGCGAGTTCGAGCAGCACGTCGCGCAGAAGATCGGCCAGCGTGGCGCCCTGGAGATTGAGCGTTCCCGGAAACCCGGGTCCGCCGCCGGATTTCGGCATCGAGCGGTAGCCGTAGCTCAGCGTCGGCACGACAAGACCGCCGACCTCCGTGGCCACCGCCTCCGACAGCGCCCGCGCGATGAAGGCATCGACCTCGAGCGGCAGGTGCGGCCCGTGCTGCTCGATCGCCCCGCAGGGCACGAACACGACGGTTTCCGCCCGAAGGCGCTCCTTGAGGTCCGGCCAGGCGAGGTCGGACCAGCGGACGGTCACGAGATCCTCCGGCGCGCCACGGCCGGCGCAAGGACGCAAAGGATCTCGAACATCATCGTCGCCCCGACGAGCGCGGTCATGCCGCTCGGATCGAAGGGCGGCGACACCTCGACGACGTCGCCCCCGACGATGTCGAGTCCGGCGAGCCCGCGCACCATCCGCTGCGCCTCGTGCGTCGTCAGCCCGCCGATCTCGGGCGTGCCCGTCCCGGGCGCATAGACGGGATCGAGGCCATCGACGTCGAAGGTGACGTAGGTCGGCCCATCGCCGACGACGCGCCGCACCTCCTCGATCACGGCCGGCACCCCGAGGTCGTAGAATTCCTCGATGGTGATCACCCGCATGCCCTCGGCCAGCGCCCAGTCCATGTCCGCCTCGCCGTAGAGGGAGCCGCGGATGCCGATCTGCACGACGCGCCCGGGATCGATCAGCCCCTCCTCGACGGCGCGACGGAACGGCGTGCCGTGCGTGTATTTGAACCCGCCGAAATAGGAGTCCCAGGTGTCGGAATGCGCGTCGAAATGCACGAGACCGAGCGGCCGTTCCCGGCCCAGGGCGCGCAAGATCGGCAGCGAGATCAGATGATCTCCACCGGCCGCGAGCGGTGCCGCCCCAGCATCGGCAATCCGGGTAAAGAACTCTTCGATGAGCCCGAGGGTGGCCATGAGGTCGACCGGGTTGACCGGCGTGTCGCCGAGGTCGGCGACGCGGCAGATGCTGAACGGGCTTTGCTTCGTGACGTGGTGGATGCCGCGGATCAGCGTTGACTGGTTGCGAATCTCGCGCGGCCCGTGCCGGGCCCCGGCCCGGTTCGTGGTTCCCCCGTCCCACGGCACGCCGACGAGCGCGATATCGACCTCCGATGGATCGTTCGTGCGCGGTAGCCGCATGAACGTCGCGACATCGGCGAAGCGTGGCACAAGCCTGCTTGAAACCGGCTGGAGACCTTGGTCCTGCATGCGTCCTCCCGATGGCGTTTCTTAATTGGTTCGAAGCTTGCCGCAGTGACGAGTTTCGATAAACATGAAATATTCGAACTATGATTCGGAATTAGGCTAAGTATGACGCTACCGTCCCGTCGCTCCGAGACCGACCTCAAGCTCCTCCGCGTTTTTGCGACGATCGTGGCCTGCGGCGGATTCACGCCGGCGCAGATGCAGCTCAACGTCAGCGCCGCCACCATCAGCGGGCAGATGGCGGAACTGGAGCGCCGCCTTGGCCTGCGTCTGTGCGAACGCGGGCGCAGCGGCTTTCGCGTGACGGAGGCGGGTCGAAAGGTGCTTGAGGCGGCGAACCACCTATTCGAGGCCCACCGGAGCTTCCAGACCAGCGTTGCGAACCTTCGGGGCGAGACGGTCGGCATTCTGCGCCTGGGCATCGTCGACAACACGATCACCAATCCGGATGCCCGGATCCGCGAAGCCCTCGGCCGCGTGGCGCAGGCCGCAGAGGGGATCCAGATCGCGATTACGATCGGCGAGCCGGTGTCGCTGGAGCGGGCTCTTTTAGAGGGGCGCGCCGATGCCGCGATCGCGGCATTCCACCACCACGCGCCCGGCCTCGCCTACGAGCCGCTGTTCAGGGAGGAGCAGGCGCTCTACTGCGGCAAGGGCCACCCGCTGTTCCGGCGCGCGCCGGACAAGGTTTCGATCGAGGAGATAAACCGCTGCCGCTACGTCGCGCGCGGCTACATGGGCGAACGTCAGACGCCGCGCCTGATCTCGCCGCGCAGAGCCGGCACAAGCGATCACATGGAACCGATCGCGCTCCTGATTCTCAGCGGCCAGTATATCGGCTATCTCCCGGTGCACTACGCCCTGACATGGGAACGAACCGGCAGCATGCGCCCCCTTCTGCCGGAGAGCCTGTCCTACACGTCGCGCTTCGAAATCGCCTATCGACGCGCCCGGTTGCGCGAACCGCTCCTCCAGTGCCTCGTCGGCGAGCTTCGCGAGGCCCATCGAGCCGCCGGTTCGCTCTAAACGGCCCCGCAACCGCCTCGAACAGGCCTTGCCGCAGCCTCGCGGAGATCGATTGCCCCAACGCGATAAGCGTCGCTTGCGCGCCCCCGTTCACCATTTTCACGGGGGCGTCCACCGTTGAGACTCTCAGCTCGACATAAGCAGGACCTGCGCAAGAACAGCCGGGCGGAGAACTCGCAACAGGTGGTGCGAAGATGAAAGCCGAAGGATGCAACGCTTCAAATCGACCGGATCCACGCGGCGCTTCTCGACGGAGACAATGGAGGTGTGGCAGCAGGCAAACGCTGCCGCCTGAGCGACTTCTCCTCAGATTCCCACCCTCATTCTTTGAAGTTACCGTGACAGGACCAACAAATCCGCCCGGCCCCTGCCGAGCGTGATCGCGACACCGCTGGCGTGGCGATCAAGCGATGACACAAGGCAACTCGATCCCGCACTATCCTAGGTGCACCGCTAAGCGGCAAGCCAAGCCGGATCAGGCTGCATCTATTTGGAGCAAGCCGCGGTCGAGCAATTCGCGGAAGCGTACGATCGTTCGACGGACGCCCTCCTCCAGACCAACCTGCGCCCAGGGGCCGATCAACCGGCGCAGGGGTGCGTCGTCCCGATCAGCCGGGAATGGCAGAGCTATCCCGTCGGTGGCGATCTCCGCGCTCGGCACTACCCGCCGGATCGCTGCCACGATCTCCTCCACCGTAACCCGGGCGCAAGCAATGTCGAAAACGTCGCTTCGACCGGGCTCCGGCGCCCTGTCGACGCAGCAGCGCGTGAAAATCTCGGCAACCTCCCCGGCGTACTGGAACAGGAGCGCGCCGCTGAACGGGATTCGATAAGGCCGCCCGGCGGCGGCGGCGAGCATCGCGAGCGTCGGCGCCGCGGTTAGTCCCTGATCCCGACCGGGTCCATAGACGGTATGGGGCCGAAGACCAATGCTGGATACGCCCCAGTCCTGCGCGTAGACGCGCGCAATCCCCTCACCGGCCGCTTTGTAGACTCCGTATAGAGTAGAGATATGTACGGCACCGTCCGCGGGCAGAGCTGCAACGGAGCTGGCATAGACCAATCGCCGGATGCCGTATCGCCGAGCTGCCTCGAAGACATTCACGTGCCCAACCACATTCACCCGGGCCCCGGCGACCGGATCCGCCTTGCAGAACGGAACCTGCAGAGCCGCCAAATGGATGATCGCATCGGCATCGGACTTGGCGATTGCCGCATCGACCACCGGAGCATCGGCAATGTCGCCGGTGATCCACGGCACCGAGGCGACGTCCTCCTCATCCAACAAAAGGCGCAGGCGGCGTCGGTCGTCCGATCGGTCGAGAGCGACGACGGCGATGCCGCGCCGGACGAGGCTTGCAACCACCCACGCGCCGATACAGCCGGCGGCGCCAGTGACCAGGACCGGCCGGTTGCGGCTTGCCGCCATCACGGCACCCGAAACTCCGCCAGCGCCGCCTCGTTCAACGTGACGCCAAGGCCCGGCCGATCCGGCAACGGCAGCCGTCCATCGACAAGCGTGAACTCGTCGAGCACCAGATCTTTGCGCAGCCGCGAGTCCGCCAGAGCGGCAGGCAGATACTCGACGAAGGCACAGGTCGGCGAGATTGCCGCCAGATGGACCGAAGCGGCGATGCCGATCGCCGATTTCCAGCAATGCGGCACGACCACCAGCCCGCGGTCGCGCGCCTGCAAAGCGACGCGACGCGCCTCGGTCAAACCACCGACCCGCCCAACATCGGGCTGCACCACGTCGAGGGCGTCCCGCTCCATGTATTCGCGGAACTCGAAGCGCGTGTTCAGCCACTCTCCCGCGGCGATGCGCACGTCGCACGCCGCGGTCAGCTTCGCATAGCCATCGATGTCGTCGCTCGGCAGCGGTGTTTCGACGAAATAGATATCCTCGTCGGCAAACATCTCGATCGCGCGCAGGGCGGCCTTCCAGTCGGGCCAGCAATAGGCGACGTCAACCATCACCGTCATCTCGGGGCCGATCGCCTCCCGGCAGGCCCGCACCACCTCGGCGATGGCGCGATCGTCCTCGATCTGGATCGAGTTGTGTGCATAGGGCCCCTTGATGCAGACCTCGAGCTTCACCGCACGGAAGCCCAACGTCTTTGCCTTGACCGCGCGCTTGACCAGGCTTTCGGTATACTGATCAAGCGTGTCGCCTTCCGGCAGTAGCGAGGCGTAGGGCGTCACCGCCGACTGCGCCGCACCGCCGAGCAGTTGCCAGACCGGCTTGTTCTCGATCTTGCCGCGCAGGTCCCAGAGTGCCATGTCGAGCGCGCCAATCGCGCAGATTCCGAGCCCGCGCCGCCCGGTCATCGCCGAGCCGGTATACATTCGCTCCCATAGCCCCTCGACGTCGAGCGGATCGGCACCGATCAGCATCTCCTTCAGGCCGAGTCCCATGATGTGGGTGCCCGGCGCCTCGATCATCGCACGTGCAACCCAGGGATTGGTGTCCGTCTCGCCGATTCCGGTCACGCCCTCGTCGGTATGGATCTTGACGACGAGATCGTCCTGCGCCGAGCTGCAGGCGTCGGCGCGGTAGTCAGGGACGAGTAGAACGAAGCATTCGATATCGGTGATCTTCATCGGGAAAAGGCCTCGTCTTCCGGCAGGATCGAAGATGACGTTTTGGTGACGATACGTTGCGGCCGATCAGATGGGCGATCGGGGCGCCATGCGGCGCGAGCCGTCCGCTCGCCGATCGGCATATGGCAGCGGACTCGAGAAAGCCCTGTACTTCCCACCATGACTTTCGCCTGCCCTCCCCCGCTTTCGACTTCAAACCCCGATACCGTTCGGCCGAGCTCAGCCGGCAATCCAGGTTGATCGACATTGTCCGTCGCTACTGCTCCTCCGACATGCTCTCGAAACGCCGGTCCTCATAGATCGCGGCCCTGGACCGACGAAGTCCAGCCGGCCAAATCTCTGCACGTATCTGTCGACGGCAGCCACGGCATCAGCAGGATGGCCGACATCGAACGTCATCGCTGAAGTTCGGCGTCCGGTAGGACCCAGCGACATTGCCAGATCGGTTACGCCTTCATTGACGTCGGCAAGAAGAATGCTGACGCCACATCGGTAGAACGTTGTAGCGATCGCCCGCTCAATGCCGCCATCGGCCCAGGTCGGCAGCAGCGTGCGGCCCGAGAAATCAAACATCTACAGCCCTTCTCTTGAGACGCGACGGGCAACCGGTCCCGAACTGGTCGAAGCCACAGGTCGCCACCTGCAGGACCTCCGTGCTCGTCACGAGCGGCTCTCCTGTATGCGGGCCGGCTCCGGCGAAAGCGCGACATCGCTGGCATTATCTGGCTTCCAGCTGGCGCGGGCCGTCAGCTCGTCGAGCGGCAGATGGCAACGCAACCGAAGGCCCGTGGCTGTGTGCCGCCATGGCGGCGATGTCGTTTCGCAGATGCTTCCAGGCTGCCAGAGGCAGCGGCCCGCGAAGGCACAGGCTGTCGGCGCCACCGGCAAGCACGCGTGCTGACGTGCCACGCTGTTCTGCCGCGGCGTCTTGCCCGCACTCGGCACGGCCAGCAGCAGGCTATGCGTATAGGGATGAAAGGGCGGCGCAAAGATCTCCGCGGCGGCACCGATCTCCATCAGCTGGCCGCGATAGAGCACGCCGACGCGATCGGCAAGTGCGCGGACCACCGCAAGATCGTGCGAGATGAACAGCATCGCCACCGCATGCTCCTCCCGCAGCCGCATCAGCAGTTCGAGGATGCTGGCCCGGACCGACACGTCGAGCGCCGAGAGGATCTCGTCGCACAGCAGCAGGGTGGGATCGGCGACGAGCGCTCGGGCGATCGCGACGCGCTGGCGCTCGCCGCCGGAGAGCCGGTCCGGGAAGCGCGCGGCATAGCCCGGGTCCAGTCGAACGTCGTGCAGCGCCCGCGCCACCCGCTCGCGAACCACCGCGCCGTCGAGGGTCCGGAAGATCTCGAGCGGCCGGGCGAGGATGGCGCCGACGCGCATGCGCGGATTGAGTGAGGCGTCCGGGTTCTGGAAGACATACTGGATGCGCCGCCGCAGCTCGCTTGACCGCGCCACGACCGATCCCGGCAGCACGTCGCCCTCGAATCGGATCGTGCCGGCCAGCGGCTCGATCAGGCCGCTGACGGCGCGGGCGACGGTCGACTTGCCGCTGCCGAACTCGCCGACCAGGGCGAAGGTTTCGCCGCGATCGATGCTGAACGACAGGTCGCGGACCACGGGCAGGACCGCGGACCCGATGAGCCGGGCCAACGGTCCGCGCGCGCGGCCATAGCCAAGCGTGACTCCCTCCAGGGACAGAAGCGGCGTCGCCGCCACCGCCGCCACCGCCCGCGCCGCGCCCCGCGCGACCGCAAAGTCGGGCGTGCCGATCCCCCGCCAGCGCTGGCACGCCACCGCGTGCCGCGGCGCCACCCACTCGAGCCGTTGCCGGTTATCGGCGCAGGACGGCTCGGCGAAGGCGCAGCGCGGCTGGAACGGACAGCCGACCGGAAGTTCGTCGCGCCGCAGCAGGCCCTTGAGCGGCCGCTCCGCCGGCCGCCCCGCCGCCTCGAGCCGCGGAACCGAGGCGAGAAGCCCGCGCGTGTAGGGGTGCCGTGGCTGACGGAACAGCATCCCGGTCGGCGCCATCTCGACCATGTGGCCGGCATACATCACGCCGACCCGATCGGCGATCTGCGCCAGCACCCCGAGATCGTGGGTGACGTAGAGCATCGACAGGCCGATCCGCGCCCGCAGCTCGATCAGCAGGGCGATGATCTGTTCCTGGGTCGTGACGTCGAGGCCGGTGGTCGGCTCGTCGAGTACCAGCAAGTCCGGGTCGCATGCCAGCGCCATGGCGATCGCCACCCTCTGCCGCTAACCTCCGGAAAGCTGGTTCGGATAGAAGCCGAGGAGCCGAGCGGAAAGCCCCACCCCATCCATGATCTCGCGAACCGCCTGGCGCCGCGACGCGGCGTCGCCGATCCGATGCACCTTGAGCGGAAGCATGATGATCTGCTCGATCGTCTTGCGCGGGTTCAGGGAGGAATACGGATCCTGGAGGATTGGCTGGACCTTGCGCAAGATGACGCCTGTGCGCGCAAGGAAGAGGTCCGGCCCGGCCCCAGTTTACGGGGCGGGCGCCGGAACGGTGATCGTGAACCGGGTTCCGCGCCCTCGATGGACGCAGAGCATCCCGCCGAGCTGCAGGACGATGGCCTCGACGAGGCGCAGCCCCAGCGA